>Ga0209629_10001907_pt1 | contig 13684 bp, 6 predicted proteins | sample TergutCu122P5_FD_187286 | JGI IMG/M metagenome (GOLD analysis project Ga0209629, IMG submission 187286) | Cubitermes ugandensis P5 segment gut microbial communities from Kakamega Forest, Kenya - Cu122 P5 (SPAdes) (version 2) | ecosystem: Host-associated > Arthropoda: Insects > Digestive system >... | reverse complement strand
AGAATTAGAAAAGAAACTGACTCCGATGCATACACGACACATACGATGAAATGCCTGACTGCTAACTAAGATATACAGTACAAGAATAATAAAGCTCTATGCAGAAGTATAAAGACACGCACAAACATGACTCACATCGGAGGAGTGTAGGTGACTCTGACACTGAACTCGAGCTGAGACGCAGTGTGATTGTAGTAAACAACATAGCAGAGCTGTATATTCGCCTTTTCTCCCCCGACTAACTCAGCACTAAACACACTGCAAGTCATGGACTGCTATTTACTGAAATGTCGTTTGCAGGATACTAAGGGCGAATACCTATCTAAAACTATCACCATCGTATCAATGCTGGGAAGGGGAATAATAGTAACCCATAAAAAAAATCATATTTTGACATTCGCCCTTCCTCCTCCGAGCTCCTGATATGTCTAAGAGATGCCAAGCTTTTTAGTGTTAAGCAAGGTGAAGATTTAAGTTACCAGCGTTTGTTCATAGCGTACTGCATGACCTGAAATTTTCAACAGGGTTACAACCAACAAGAATTTATGCATTTGTCAGTGTTTGTAGGTCACACACACACGCACACACAAACAAACATTTCAGTGTTTATCACTTCATCATTATTGTTGAATTATGTGTCGGTTGGTGTGTGTCTTATATTTGTATAAGGAACTGTTGTTTTAAACAACAAGCAGAAATGTCAACAATGTGATGTACATCAAATAGTGGAAGTTTTTAAATACAGACTTTACAGATTACCTGTAAATATTGTGAAGGTACCAGAATACATTTTGTCAAGCTCTTGTATTGGTAAAATGGTGGTTTTTCATGAAAAATTTTCCATTGCCATATTTAAAAGTAAGAATCATGTTCTGTGGCCATGTAAATTTATGTAATTTTTACACACAAAACAAATTCTGTACAGAATCTTAATATTATACATTGTGCATGTGTTAGTTTTACTAGTTGGTTTTAAATTATCTGTGCATAGTAATGTTATAAATTGATAGTTCAAAGGAAAGACTGGGAATACTCCAAACACAATAACATACTTTGTAGCACATATTTGGAAGTGAGGGGATGTAACCATGTAGCTAAGATCCATATGGTGTGCTTGAAGCTTGCAGAAGATATTGATCATATCAAGACTGGGAAAAGGTCTGCTCCTAGTAACTTACAAACTATGCCTGAATATAGCTAGTAGTTGTGTAGAAATTAGTGGCTGCCATGTTGGAGTATTGCTATCTTCAACAGTGCTGTTGCATAAATACAGACTGGTACACCAGTGTGGCAAACGACACCTGTTTAGTACCACATAAGGCCTGGAGTTTTTTTGTAAAGCTTCTTTAAAATTTCATTAGTTTACAAAAACTCTGTATTACAAAGACTAAATAGTCAATTGTGTATACATAAATATTATCTACATATTTTACGAATTCAGTGCCACTCATAAATCCGTGTGTTAGAATTGATGTAGGTGACATACAGTAACTACAGTGCTGTAAAGGGTTAATCACTTCCTTCTGCTTACTGATCAAAACATTGTAGATATTTCTGCTGTCACTGTTGACCACTATTGTGATCATTTAACTTCTGCTTCTTGTGCTGTGAAATGTCATAAGGTTTTTCCTTTAGAGTCTGTAATACACAATACTTAACTGCAATAATTTCGCACTTTGTTTTGCAAATGGTGTATTCGCAATGCTGAAGGTGGGTAGCACCGTGAAACATGACCCACACTGACTGCAAAATTTCATTTTTATTTCTTTCACAAGCTGCACTTTAATGCCTTAATTTTGTTAGGCATTCCATGAATTTGTCTTTTGTAACAGCTCTGGGTATGTATGGTAAGTAACAACTGTTCTGGGTCAAGCTATTTTGCTTTCCTCGAGTCAGTTTTAAAATTGAATGCACTCAAATATTTTTTTCATCTGAATTTTTATTTTATTGTCCACTTAAGGCCAATCCACACACAGCATTCTGTGCCCATGCCACGTCCATGCTGTTTCCCTGCCATGCCCTGCTGTTAATTAACACATGCCACGCCGCACCCCGTCCCTTTTCCGACAGTGCCTTGTCCTTCGTGAAAATTCGTGTGGTAGCCAGAAATATCCAAACTGCTAGTCCAACAGTTTGACAGATCGTCTTTTTTGTAGTGTGCTGCTACAGCTCTTTACAGTCATAGGTATGGATCATTGTGAGGATTGGTATGCTTCTGATAATCTTCATGGATCTCTGTGTGGTAGCCAGAAGAAGCCGAACGCGGGCAGGTAGCCCACAGGCCATCTCTTGACGGCCTTGCTATGCCGTGGCCTTGAGAAGAACGGCATGGTCAGAGCATGGCATGGGCATGGCATGGCAAGTGTAAATCAGACACAGCCGCACTGTGTAAATCAAATGGGAAAAATACATTCTAAACCCTTAGCGGCACAGCATGGGCACAGCATGCTATGTGTGAATTGGCCTTTAGACTGCTGTCTGGATTGGGTACATCACTTGCACCAGCATCGCCCCTCCCTCCATAAGTCCCAGATGTGCTAAACTTGGGTCATCCAGGGCAGCCCATTTTCATACGTGATACCTTGGTAGTAAACCTTCTGTGCCTGGTAGAGGTAAGTTATGCCTGTGTTGAAAGCCTCATGCCATAAAACACAAGAAAGGGGGTGGAGCTGCACAGATTCTTAACCTTTGAACTAGCCGGAAATGAATGGTCACCTTAGCATCAGAGTTATTTGACTGTAGGGAAATTTGCCCACTGGACAGGAGGCAGGCAGCTGATTTCTGAACAGAGTTGCAGGGAAATGTCATACCAGCTGGATATTAGACCCTGGTCATTTTACCCACAGTTCTTTCACAGAGCTGATGAAGCTATTTAATCTGCTGAAATTCTGAAGATGTGACCATGGTGCTGAAGTGATGTCACACTAAAAGTAGGTTGCTGTTACATGTGTCACTTGCATAAGTTTTGACTTGAATTGCTGTATGTGTTGATAGGTTGCAAGTGATCAGTGCAGGCAGGTAACATATTGAACCAAGTAACCATGTAGTGACCCCTTTCCAGGGGAAGTTTAGCTTTCTTCCAATTTAAACTTCATTTTATTTGTTTTAATAGTTTAATACGTTTCTATGACAAGTTTGAGTCTCGTGCCTTCCACTTCCAACCCTGCATTGCAGTAAAACAAGGGTAAACTGCCAAAATTTGGGGGCACACTTCAGATGATACTGACCTGAAATATGCACATGAGCAAAAGAGCTTGAAATTTGTAATGCACACAGAATAGCAGATTCATTTTTCTCTTTGTTGATGTTAAGCTTAGCTGAGCCATGTCCATGTACATGAATGCTGCTTGCCTTTCTGATCCTCTTCTTTGGTACAGTGCTTGGCACTTGGCAGCAATGTAAGCAGCAAATGTTGAATGGTACAGATCACAGAGAGAAACAGATGGAAAGAGGACTGATTATGTGTACATAAATCAACAATTACATTTTCTGAATTTGGAAGGTTACTTTGGCCAATTCTAGTGCATTTATAAAGGAAGAAGGTATTAGATCATATAGTATTCTAACAATTTAACAAGACAGGCAGTGTGCGTGCAATGGAAAATTGAGACACATTCATGCAACCAGTCTTGCAGTGGAAAAGCAATATGTATTACATACTGTGAGTGTGTATTTGTAGCCTTAAGTATCTTGCATGCAATGTGCATGCTGCATATTTTCATCTGTTGCCTGTTTGGCATTAGAGTATTTTTCCATATTATCGCATAAACGGTACAATTTTCTAGAAAAAAATGTTATTGTACATAAAATGTGTGTTTTGATTTTGTGTACAACTTTCGTGTGAAACATTTCTCATTCTAGGAAGAGCTGATCGAGATATGATATATGTGTCTTGGTCTTCATGTGCAGTACCTGTTATGTGTGTCAGATTTTAATGAAAGTTGACTGTTCTCGACAGATTTTTTTAAATATACTCAAATATAAAATTTCATGAAAATCCGGCCCGTGGAAGCCGAGTTGTTCGATGCAGGTAGACGGACGGATGGACAGACAGTCATGACGAAGATAATAGTCTCTTTTTCGCAACTCTGCGAACGCGCCTAAAAATCGCATTCTTGTTTGAATTGAAAGTTGCGGGAAGAGCATATGATGCGATTGGTTGAAGCAGACGTTCACTACAATGGCGGAAGTGGAAGGGGCATCTCGGATTCCAATATGGCAACCAAGAGACCTTGGAATTGAATAGTAGTACTATATTGTATGTGTATTTATTGATTCTACGTTTCTGTAACTTTAGAAATACGTGTAATAATTTCTTGAACCGTGATACCCTTTGCATAAAATTACTTTTATTGCTTAGTGCATTTAATTAGTTCTATAATGACGGATGAATACAACACTACAGAAGTTTGCCGACTGTGTACAGTGAGGAGTGGTATGCGAATGCATATATTCGATAAAGAAGGAGAACAACGACAGTTGCTGTTTAAGATAAGGACGTGTCTACCGATTGTCGTGAGTGATATGTGTGATAATCTGTCTACTTATTGTCGTGAGTTATATATGTCATAATCTGTCAAAGGAGTATTTGTGATGTTAACGGCGGAATCGTTATTGGGCACACCACATATGGAGTGGTTATTGTTAGTATTATTTCTTATTATTGTCGGTGTGACTGTTATTTTAAAAGTATAATTTTTTGGTAATTTCAGATCTCAAAAGATGACTCGTTACCAAAGAAAATTTGTCATCGCTGTGCTTATAAACTTGACATGTTTTATGAATTTAGACTTAGCTGTCTAAATTCTGAGACACTGCTTAAAAATCATGTAAATAGTGGGATCCAGGTAATTATTTTGATGATAATTCTTGCATTGTACATTGGTACTGCTTGTATATATATCGATGTAATTTGTGCCATATTCAATTCGTAGTAACGTAACCAGTGCTTAATAACGATTGTCCAGAAGTGCAATGTTAATTGTAACATGGACTGCACTACGGCTTATAATGACCCATAATTTGCCTACTTTATATGGACAAAACTATTTTTTACAGCAAGATATAATATACGTAATTCGAGTATTATCGATACAGCTAGTAATGAAACCATTTTAACACCCAACTAAAATGTATAGATGGTCCAAACACCTCTAAAACTCTTACGTGATATTTGTATGTGAAGAAAGTTTGAAATTTTGATGTTTGTGCATCATGAAATGTATTTGACATTGCCACTTGCGATCCGTGGCTGATGTGATGTCGCACCAATCGATTTATTACGACGGTAGAGTCGATAGCGGAGTAGTCGAATATAAATGTATTGATCCCGCGACTAGAGAGAAGTTGGTTCCTATCTCATTTGCAATTTTCTTTGTATTGCGCTTTTGGCGTTATTAATGAACGTGATCGAACATAACGTGTGAAACAGGGTGATCTAGTCACCAATGTAACCCTAGCGTTGATTCATAAGGGAACTGCTTCTCTCTGGAGTCCATATCTGGTAAGGATTTAATCGAGTTCTGACAATGAACCGGCGAATAAGTTTTGACCTTCATGGTTACGCCATTGAAGGACATTTTCTTTTATGTTAATATGGTTGATTGTGAATATATTGCAGGTGTTGCTTTGTTTTAAAGGTGGGTGCGAAATTGGACAAGATGAGTGATGTTCAGAAATTGGCATATACAGAAGCCATGCAGCAGCACATGGCACAAGCTGCAGCCTTGCAGTGCAAGGGACAGGATGAGAAACTTGACAGGGGGCACAGTAAGGACTCCAGCGAATGTCAGAATCTAATGGGAGGCCGCTTAGTTGAATATCCAACATTGAAGGTACCACATGTATCTCAGCCACTAGGAGAGCATTATGGGAGTAAACCAAATCCAGAGTCAACATTTGTTATTCCGGATGATGGAATGGGCTTTGATGATGGAGTAAGAGTGCTTAGAGCGTTGGGAACGTGGTAAGTGAAAACTACTGTTTGCTTTAGCATATTCACAGATGTGTGCAATGTAAACTTGTAAAGTATGTGTGTGAACTAGTGTACAGTATTGGCAAAACTTATTCTCTCCTGGGACGTAACATAGTACACTTCTTAAGTATGTTAAAGTACTGCTATTTTTATAACCAAAGCAATGTTTATGTAAATGTTCGGGTTTTTTATTAGTGACAGACTCATCGCCATTGCAAGGTACTGATAGAACACTGCACCTTAGCCTTTGGGTTTGTTTGTTGACATCCCCAAGTGTTGGCAACTCTGTCAGAGTAACTATAGAGGTCAGTGCATATTAAGTATGGTTTCCACTGTATGCAACATGAATAGCAGAGCATAAATGATAGTAGACCTACATAATTATGATTGCATTAGCATCTTCACTCATAAATATCAAGGTGCTGGTGAACAGAGAATTGAAAGCACTTGAGTACTGAAATAAAAAAAAAAATAATAATAAACCTTTGCTCTTATTATACATCAGTTCAGCAGTATTCTAAGTAGTACTCTTAATTTTACTTTAACATTATTTTGGAATCCAAGACTGATAGATTGTCCCATACACATAAGTGCTGTGTCTTGTGTTGCCCAGACTGAATTATAAGATGTAGCTGAAACTATTTTCACATGTGCTGCCCTGGATAAAGGTAATTATTCATTGATAGAACACAGGATCTCTTTTCTTCAGGATTCTTACTGAGGAGGCTAAAAGTAGGAACAGGAAATTGTACTTGAGTGAAACTGTACAACATTACTTTTGGTACACCATGTACAGACTGTAAACATTGAACTAAAACATTGCAAAAATCAACAGTATCTGTATTGGCAGTATTGGCTACTTCATTTGTGTACCCAGGTATTTTACCTGTTTGGTTCGGCTTCTTTGTACTTAACTATTTTGACTTTATTGTAAAATTTTACAATTGTGATGGTTGTACTGTGATACATTGGGTGTGCCTGGAAGAAAATGCCATTCTTCACATAGATTAAATTATATCACCTATATCAGAGATAATGACATGATAAGTTTTAAAGCTCTTGTACATATTGATTATATTGAGTACCAAATATAATTAAAATGAGGAGGAATTTGTGGTTTCCATAATATTGACACATATACTTAACATATAATTAACGTATGAGTGACACAACAACATTAACTAAACTAGAGAAACTCATATTAGTTTCATAAAAATTCCCCCTAGGTTTCCAAGTACTTGCTTCCTGCATATGGCTTGGCTTGGCTTTTGGCTTAAGGATGGACCTGTGCAGTGTACAGATAACTTATAATGTTAAATAGTTGTAGTATTTGGAACTGCAGCAATACCACGTTTTTCACGAGTCATTATCTCCACAGCATTCCAGCTTGAAATAAAGTTACGTTTGATTATATCAAAGTAATTTAACCTCAGCCATGTTCTCCTAAAGTATGGCACATTTCTTCTGGTACAGCCTGCGTTTATTAATGGTTGGTTGGTTGGTTGGTTATTTTAGGTGTAAGATATATGCACGTGAAATATCACAATTCTGAAATGCTGAAATTGGAAGTGAAGACATATTTATGTATTTCTTTCAGTTGAATTGTGACCAAATTGTATCAGTTACTGGGAAGTGTACAGAAAAGGACTGGTATAAATGAAAGGTTGGGAAACGTGCTTATATGACGGTATTTTTATACTTACATTGCTGATTCAACACTAATTTTGATAATTCACTGGTTATTTGGAAATCCCCAATTTCACCAGATGTCTGGTTAGCCTTTGAGCATGAGCCCATGAAGTTTGAGTTGATATGTGTTCCTTGAGACTGAAATTGGCAATATTCTTGGGGTATAGCTCCCTGTTGTGTGCATATACATTGTTGTACTTGTAGTAGTTTAATGTCAGCACAACTAACTCCCTGTATTTAACATGTGTGAACCCTATTTGTATGTTACCATCAGGGCTGCACCTTAAAAATGTTTTTAGAGGAAATTTCCTCAAAACATTATTTGTATGAAACCTTATTTTGTATGATATATAAATAATGTTGAAACATGTTGTTTGTATGACTGTTAAATATGGGGAGTTAGTTGTGTTGGCAGTAAACATGACATTTTGATACAGTTGGCAATATTGCGACTATTGTATTAAAAATTGCTGATCAGAAGTGGCACATTGTTAGTGCTCTGTCCATCAGTGAATGTTGAGTTAGCCTTTGAACTTGAGACTGTTGATTGTAGTTTCATATGAGGATGGTTTAAATTTAACCTGGCATGTTTGAAATCCTTATCATGCTCGCTCCTTTTGAGCAAAGATGCTTATCAATGATCATCTTGGTTCTACTGACACTTTAAGATTCCATGAACACACTGCCCATTATAAGCTTCTCAGGTTTGTTAATGTTCACATGATTGATCTGTGTGTGGATGTGGAGAAGACTGCTCACTGTGTTCGTCTGTCCTTGTGTGCAGTACACCAATCACATGCATATGTTTTTGACAGTGCACCGTCCCTGTACTGCATTGAAAAAGCCACTAGTTTCAAGTCTTTTTATGTCAAAAATGTTATTACTCCCTGCTCCTCCACAATCTTACTAGATCTTAGTAGTTTCTATGAATGCCATCATTCAGTATTATGATGAACATGGAAAGTTGTTGATTGGACCAGAGGTGCACAAATTCCTAATGCCAGGTCACATGGGTGACTTAATTTTGTATGTTGGCACATAATATTTGTGGTTTCTCAGTACGGAACTTCCCTCATGTCACCCTTCTGGCACCTGGAATTTTAAGGTGGCCCCTTGATTTTTTAAAATTTGTGCACCCCTGCATTATACATGGCATGTGGTCAGTGGTCTGTCAACAGTTTCATAGTTGTTTGAGCTTGGAATTCATGTTTGTGATGTGGTACTTGTTTCTTGAGTTTGAAATCATTGATAGATTTTTCAGTAGTGTGTTAAAGATACTACTTAAAGGTAATATGTAGATGACAGTCTGTTCTTGGGTGGCCTATGGCATTATTTCTCAAATTGTGTGTCGCAGACTGCTAACTATTTTCACTCCTCTTTTAAATACAGGGTGAGTCACAGGAACCTGACAAGTTTTAAAGTGCAATAAGTTGGTACTACTGTCAGACGGGATGTGGTCTTGTCTGTTACTCTCTTAACGCACACCATTTTAGTAGCAATGGAGCAGTGGACTGCTGCACACTGTGTGTTTATAGTTGAAACGTTTGTTAAAAACAGCAACTTTGTTGTCACCACACAGAGATTATTTCATTGGTATTTCCACGTTTCACGTCATGCAAGTGTTCCTAGCTGCAATACAATACATTTAAGGATACAAAATTGCAGATCAACTGCTTCTACAGCAAAAAAAGAAGCATCATTTCCTGTGCATACAATGAGAACACCACCGAACATCAAGGCTGTGAGGCAGGCAATGTTTGGGAGTCCTCATCACTCAGCCAAAAAATGTGCTGCTGCCCTGCATTTATCCCATAGCAGTGTATGAAGAATGCTGCACAATGACTTGAACTTTCATCCTTATAAAATGGCAGTGGGGCAACAGTTAAGTGATCTTGACAAAGAAAATCGCACGATATTCTCTGAGAACTTTCTTAACATTCTGACATGTGATGAAGTGATTCTCATGAGTGACGAAGCACATTTTCATTTATTGGGCACAGTGAGCAAACAAAATTTCCGTTACTGGGCTGATTCTAATCCTTGGCAGCTTCATCAGCGTCCTGTTCACAGCCCCCGGGTAACTGTGCGGTGCAGAGTAGGAAGCTTTGGGATCGTAGGCCCTTATTTTTTTGAAGAGGGTGGTTCAGCAGTTATAGTAACATCTGCTCACTATGTGGAGATGTTAAGGAACTTTCTTGCTTTTGAATTACATCGTCGTGGAGTTGACCTCAGGATATCATGATTCCAGCAAGATGGTGAAACAGCCCATACTGCCAGCACATACATGAGGGTGGTGTGAGAAATGTTTCTGGACCAGGTTGTTTCAAGAGGAGGAGACATTTCATTGCCTGCACGTTCTCCTGATCTCTGAGTGTATGATTAACTTTCTTTAGGGTAACTCAAGTCTCAAGTGTACCTTACAAAACCACGTGACATTTATGAGCTTAAGAACACAATAAAGGAGGAAATTAGAGCCATACCAGACAACATGGTTAGAGGAGCAGTGAGAACCTTATGTGACAGATTGGAACAGTGCAGGTGAGATGGTGGAAAACATCTGAGAGATGTGCCCTTCAAGAAGTAAGATAATGTGAGAGTAGTGATGTAATGTACCTAAAGGGCATTCTTTTTCCTGTTGTTCCATATAAAAAAATTAAAATTTAGTTTGAATTTCAACTTTTTAATTTAATTTTTAAAACTGTCAGATTCGTGACTCGCCCTGTATGAGAAGTGTTGATTGATTGATTGATTGATTGATTGATTTGCATTTGGGTCCAAGCCCTCACAGTCCTGATGCACCTAGGCCTTAATTGATGGGTCCTTTGTTCCCCATATCAATTCAAGGGAGCTCTGTTCCTTTACTAAAGTTCCAGATATGAGAAGTATTACTTTCATATTGTGTTTGATGCTGAAAACATTTTGTGTCTTTTTTAGAGCTGAACACATTACAAAAAATAAATCCATTAGTCCAACTAGCACTGGACCGGACGGGTGACGAATTCTCAAATATTTGAGATTATTAGATGATATCTATACTGATCTAAGTTCTTACTGGCAATTTTTTGTTACTGCTGTGATACTTGGACTGCACAACTAATCAGAGGGGTATTTAATTTGGATATCTCCTTCATATGCTGGTTGAGGTTCATCAGACTGCTGTGTTTTCTGGAGTCTTCATATCTAAAATTTGGTGGAACAAGAGACAAGTGGTCAGGAAGTGCCACAAGAGTTGATATACAGATAGTCTTGGCAGCCTTTCAGAACTTGTCCCTGTGATATGTCTCTTTCATTGATGAAGCTTGTGTCTGGTAAATGGCAAAATTTCTGGTCATGGGACTGCTCCCCTCAAGTGCCAAATTATCAGGATTTCTGAGTTATGGGACTTCGGAGTAAAGGAATTTTGCCTTCATCCATCAGGAATGTAGAGTCTATTTATTCCCTGCCATTTGATGTGTCTTTGTAGAAGGGTCACACATTGCTGGCCTCCTGCTTCTAGGCAGACCTTGCAAATTCTAAACATATAATGAAGCTCGTACCTTGAAATGTGACCAGTTCATTTTTTAAAAAAGCGTTTCACTTCTTGCAAAGAGAGTAGATTTTGCTTTTTTTGTTTGTTTGTTTGTTAATTCCGTGAGCATTGGTGTCAGAATTAATTGAACCTAATGGATGGAATTTGTTTCTTTGAAATATACAGGCCATCAGATTTTAGTGCACTTCTGCACACCAAACTATGCCTTTAAGGTTGTGTATAGGAACTTCATAAACTGCATGGAGATTTTCATACACCACTGTCTGTTAGTTTGTCACTTTATATTCCTACTTAGTGTAACCAGTACCTCGTGTAAAAGAAACACAAGTTTTTGTATTTTACTGTAGTCCAGCGCCAAACCTGTCATTCACTAGTTTTCTTTTACACAGCACTGTTGACATGGATTTTTTTTTTTACAAAACTTTCAGTGACATTTTTTCCATAATGTATACTGTACAAAATGTAGCAAATGAGCTGTCTTTATTCAACTTAATACATTTGACAAGTCCACTGAGGCCATATGAAATACATGAGTAATAGGAGATGACTAATAAGCAAATGCCTGTTCCATCCACTGAAGGATCAGCAGTAACACACGGATAATGTTCAGCTGCTGTGCCTATGCATGTTGATATTGTAGTTTCTTGAATTCACAGACATTGTAAATCTACATGTCTATATTTTTTGCCCCATGCCTGTTACATCTCCTGCCCATACAGTTTTTTTATTTAGTCACTTCACCAGTATTAAGAAAATTGTAGAAGTTGTGAAGTATTATTTAAATAAGCCCATTTTTGCATTCAAAATTCATTTCTGTTCTTCCCACAGAATGAGACTGAGCTTGAAAATTATATAGAACATTGGAGAGAATTACAGTTTTTGATGTCTTATATAAGTGTGCTTTTAAAGAGAAGACTGGTAGATATTCTGAACCAAACCAACATTTCCTGATTTGATAGTCATCTTGAATATCAGTATTTATTGCAGTAGGTTTTTTTGATGTTTAGGTCACCAGATTATAGCGCCAACCCCCCTCGACCTGGGATGTTACCAGCTGCAGAACATCCTTACAATGAGGGCAGTCACAGTAGTGGGGTTGGAGGCCCAAGAAAACTTCCTGCAGTAGGAACAGCAGCAGCTGTGACTGCAGGAAAGGGCCGGGTTGGGGCAACCAAGCCTGGTGGAGAAAGCAGTAGTGGTAAGAGTTTTGCGTGTACTGTTTGTGGGAAAGGGCTGGCACGCAAAGACAAGCTTGTCATTCACATGCGCATCCATACTGGTGAGAAACCTTACGTGTGCGAGGTGTGCTCCAAAGCGTTTGCACGTCGTGATAAATTGGTTATCCACATGAACAAGATGAAACATCGCACACCATCAAACATAGCTCCACTTGGGAAGCGTGGTATAGTGGACCGTTCAGGAGAAGTCAAACCTGTGAAGACTGAAGAGAAAGAAGTAAACACCCATGTGCAAGCCCCACAGGCTACTGGTGTTACATGGAGTTGTGAGCTCTGTGGCCGTGTTTTTGGCACTCGTGATGAATGGACTGCACATGCTAAAGGACATTTAGAAGAGAAAATGATGAGTTCAGTGCACCAACAGCAGCCACCACTGCAAAATCCAAGCCAACTTGGTACTGGGTGCCCAAGTGGTATGGGTCCAGCACCCTATTTCCCCCCACATGTCCAGCCATATGCAGGCGAACGCCACTTCTGTCTTGTGTGCCGACAAGATTTCGGCAATAAGGCAGATTTCATGTTTCATGTGCGTAGCCATTTTGAAGGTAAGCCACCAGATCTGGACCTCTTGGCACGCAGTTGTGGAGGCCTTGTTGATAGTTCCGGCCTCTGCACATAGGCAGAAATAAAATTGGTTCTTCACTTTGGCAATGAATGCTGTGAGTATATGTTAAGCTGAAACTGTCTTGTGCACATCTATTGTGAACTATGGTAAGGTATGTTAGAACACAAGAATGTTGTCTTACAAATGTTATTGAGAGTGTGTATGTTTGATATTTGGTATATATGAGACCATTATTGTATGTCTTACCAAGCTTTTAGTGTATTAAGGTTCTGTTCCCTCAGTGTGCCATGCTAGCTTTGGTATGGGTAAGGTCTGTAAGCAATTTGAACCTCTTAATACACAGCTGTGGTTCTCTACCTCAGAGTTTTTGACAAACGCGATGAACACATAGGAAGAAGCAGTGATGGCACAGGCTTCAGCCCCTTTTGCTGCTAAAGTTTTCTTTTATATGACCAGCCCTTTTCTGAATATTTATGGTGTGAGACTGAAGTGAACAAAGTGATGGTGCTGTTGACATAAATTATATGTCCATAATACAAAATGGATTAAAATAAAATTTAGTCTGGAATACAAAGCAGCTTCAGTAGCTACTGCTGTTGCAGTTCTTGTTACCCGACACAAATGTACAGTACTGTGTAATTCACAGTAGTAAATTTGGCACAGCAGAATCCTCTCTCTCCACCCCCCCC
>Ga0209629_10001906_pt1 | contig 13686 bp, 5 predicted proteins | sample TergutCu122P5_FD_187286 | JGI IMG/M metagenome (GOLD analysis project Ga0209629, IMG submission 187286) | Cubitermes ugandensis P5 segment gut microbial communities from Kakamega Forest, Kenya - Cu122 P5 (SPAdes) (version 2) | ecosystem: Host-associated > Arthropoda: Insects > Digestive system >... | reverse complement strand
ATATATATATATATATATATATATATATATATATATATATATATACGTTTTATTTTATCCTAAAAATTAAAATAATTTACACAAAACAGAAGACATCGTTCCTGCAGTAGATGCTTCGCAATATTACGTCATTCACTACTAAATTTCAAGGTTTACAATACAACAGCTACCATTTGAAAACTGATTTTATCATCTTCTCCAGGTACAGTCAGTGACCCAGACTGAAGGGTCCTGTTAGCAGTTTCAGTCTCACTGTTCGGACTGTCAGTTTTAACCCAGTTCGACCTCATCCATGAACTAACAAAGGGAAAATATCTCCCCTCCCGCCCTGCAGTCAGCTTTGCTAAGGCCCCGCCCATTACGTCTGTCTGTCAGTGCAGCTGCACCTGAGGCGTTTAAAAGGAAGTAACGTTATTGCAGACTGCAGATAATATCGAAGAAATACATTTTTTGCACTCAGTTTTACTCCAAACCAGCAGCTTATAAACATTCGTGACAGCCAAGAAATAAACTCAGATGCGTTACCGCGGATAACTCAGTTGGTACAGTAAATAGGTTAATGCCTGGACAACCGGGCATTCATGCTATGAATCTCGGTAGGAAATAAAACTTTTCACTTTTCCAAAGTCTACAGACGGGCCCTCTGCCCTCCCCCAAAAAATACCCCTCTTCAACAAATATGTAGGTCTATTTTTCCCGGGGTAGAAGTGCCTTGCGTCATACTCAGCACTTACCTCTTCCAGTGCTTAATATAACAACGTGTGGAACTCTAATAACTCCATGCCCGCCATCTTTCATGGCGTGCTAACGAAGTCTTAACGTCTGCTTTATCTGCAGGTTCCAATGCAAGAAACAAAACATAAGCATGTAAAAATGTATGTGAATTGTAACTAACGCTTATTGATTCTAACGTCCATTTCTGTGAAAAACGAAATTAGCAGTCTGTTTGCTAACTTCTTCTCTTCTTCTTCTATGGCACTACAACTCCGGTACAGTCTTGGCCTTCTCAAAAATACCCTTTCATTTAAGACGATCTTGGAATTGTTCCGTCCTTTTTATGAGTTTCATCTTCTTCAGGTCGTTCTTGTCATCTTCCCATCGGGACTTGGGTCTTCCTACTGGTCTTCCTGTGAATGGTCTCCATTTGTGTATTTTCTTTACAATACTAGTTTCAGGCATTCTATTTATGTGTCCAAACAAACTCAATCTTTGAGCTTTAACATAATTTATTATGTTCCGGTGTTTTATTAACTCATCCCATTCTATGTTTTGATTCTCCAGTTACCATTATCTAATTTAGTTGGTCCAAAAATTTTTCGAAGTATTTTCCTCTCAAACACTGAGAGTCTCTGTATAATAATTTCTTTAAAGGCCCATGTTTCGCAGCCGTAGAGTATAACTGATCTAATTACAGACCAATATAACTTTAATTTGGATTTTCTGGACAATAATTTGCTTTTAAAAAGAGCTCTATTTGCATGGAATGCTTTATTTCCTTTAATATTCTTCCTCTAATTTCTTCTTACAATGTATTTTTTTCCATTCACAATTGCACCAAGGTAGCTGAATGATCTGATCAATTTGCGTATTTCCAACTGTTATTATATCTAATTGAGTTTCTTTTTTTGTGCAACTCATGTATTTGATTTCATTTTCATTTACTATTAATCCTAATAGCAATGAAATATTTTTCAGTTTTTCAAAGGTATCTGTCATTGTCTGTTTGGTTCGGACAGTGATTAATATATCGTCGGCATATGCTGAATACTCTTTTAAAAGTGTTGAGATGTTACCTGTCAGATATTACCTGTCAGATACTACCTGTCAGATGTTACCTGTCAGATGTTACCTGTCTAGATGTTACCTGTCAGATGTTACCTGTCAGATGTTACCTGTCAGAACCAGCTGCTTTAAAATGTCATCAATGACTGCACGAAACAGGGATGCTGACAGTGGGTCGCCTTGTTTTACTTCCTTTAATATTTCAAAATTTTCTGTATAATTTTGGTTTACATTAACTCTAACTTTTGTAAGTCTGATCGCTAACAGTACGTAAAGATGGCGGAACAAACACACTGCATGATTGATTTCGCATATAAAATTAAGATTGTTCGCTGTATAGTTGGAACAAATAATGTTGAAAATGTAGCTACAGACTCGTTCTACATCTGATATAAATTGTGACAAACAGCACAACAGAATTTAACACAGTTCAACTGCTCAGTGGAACAAAATGTTAAATTATATGTACAGGCTCTTGCTGATAATGCTTGTTTCGAGACCAGATAAAGGATATACTAGGTGGTTAGAGAGAATTTGACTAAAATACGTACATACTGGCGCATTGCCACAGTGGGAGGTATTCATCTGTTGGCCCTATTTTTGCGAGTATTTGCACGGGCCGTATTGTTACAACAGTTGAAAGTGTGGTCACTGCTGACAGTGAGCACCTGTTTTATAAGAGGGCAAGTGCTTCATAAGCAGACAAGATGGGTTCGAGGAATCATTTTTTTATTTTAAGACCCGCGTGTGGGTCAGGCGGGAAAAACGAACTGGAAGACTAAACAAGACTGTGGAGCGGTAGATAAAGAAATGTCGGAGCTGCCCTTAATAATACCGGCTGTGAAATAAAGAGAGTTAATTGCCAGTTTTAAAGACTTGACGGATTGACCTCATCTATCGTGATAAATAAATGAGTCTATTAATTGCTCATGTGACTGTGTAAGACCACGTAATTTTCCTCGGGAGGGGTCCAAGTTCAAGGGCTGAACTGGTCATGTAATGTAGCGTTAAAGTTCTTCCGACGGCTACAAGGACATAAATACCTATTGGAGGGTGGAGGTGTGGCTCCTCCTATTCACATTTGCACCCGTAAATCTGAGTAGTTAACTTCACGAGCCGCCCGTTCTATACCGAGTCAAAGACAAACCTGTACTAGGTTCCTCCGTCCGGTTGTGTATTTATTGTCATTAAAGTGTTACATTAACCAGCAAACACAACACAACAGACCTAATATGTTGGTTCTACACTCAGCAATGTAACATGTTTCGGCTGTCCACATCAACCATCATCATGCTGGCATCGGTTCACACAAACAATAAAAATGGGAGATAACTCCCAACAAAGTGCGGTGTAAAAGAATCATTATTCGGTAGAAAAGGAGGAATAATTTAAAGAATGTATTAGGAACTTCCCGGTACAGACCGATGTACCGGCAAAACAATAAACTGCAAAGTAAAATAAAACAAAATAAGAAAAGTCAAAAGATGACAAAATGAATACTGTGAAAATCATTAGCAGTCTGTACGGCAATACTGTATCAGGCGTAGTATATACTTGTAGAACGGTGTTATTTAGAGATTTTGGCTTATAAATTGTGCTGTAGGGAATTTCAGTATTTGTCTTGCTTCTTCTTGAACCCCCTATGTGGTTAAGTAAAGGTAATGAACTTCGGGAGGCGTATCAGTGAACTGTAACCACTTAGTGTAGTACAATTGCGTGAGATGCAGGATGTGTTGATTTATGTAAATACAAACAACGTGATAGACGGCGTATAGTACAGGGTGGCAGTTTTACGTATAACACATGGTGGCAGTTTTACGTATAACATAGAGTGACAGTTTTACGTATAACACAGTGTGGCAATTTTACGCGTTTCGTGCTGAACGGCTGATCCACCGGTACCGACTGAATAGAAGGCTGTGTGAATCCTACAGGCAGTCTGGAGGTTTGGAAAAGATATTTGATACATTTCGCTTACAGAATTAAAATCGCTGAAAATCCACCACATAACCAAGTGATTGGTGACTTGTGACTAGTAACTACGTTATCCTGCTTTCTAATACAACTCTATGGTGGCTATAAATTAAAGTGACGTCTACAAAAACTTAACTTGCATTGAATTCTAAACCCTCCTGTTTTACTGGAACCTCCATAATGTTTTACACTGAAGCATAATTGAAGCAAATAACGACGAAGCGTCTTTCTCTTTCAGATCAAACACAATCGGACATACGTCGAACATACACTTGCCAATACAATTTAATACAAGGTGTTGCAAACTGATTTTGAAATTAAAAACGAACAAACTTCCCAACCGAATCGTAAGATTTCTTGCAGTCTGCACTTCCCTAAATCCTTACAATTCTCCCTCCACAATCTGACCAGTACACAAAATGTGATCCGTCCTGATCGATACACCAAAATTCAAACTCAGAATTTTCAATAATTTTCTCCACATACGCAGTTACATTGTACAGAACAATGTTGGGTACAAATTTGTAAGCAGCTGATAACAGTGATATGACTTGATAATTACTGTATTGACTGTTTTCAAATTTCTGATAAACAGCAAAACATCAGACAGTCAACATTCATTTCATTCTCATTACACGTGATTAAATTATCAATACCCAACTTAATGTTGAGTCATTCCATTCCATAATCCGCCATGACATCCGCCACACAAAGCAAGTTCGACCGCTCCAAATTCCTGGCACCAAGCAGTAACTTCTCTCTCTTAACACGTGACTACCCATCGCCTGTTCATAATTGTCTGTTGTCTGGTGAATTCTAGGGTCTATTATAATTTTCAGGAGCGTCTGAAATAACATCTTGAAGTACTCTCAATTATTCCGAAACATTTCTTATCGTATTTAAAGCTCTTCTTAATATAGTTTTCCCTTCTACGTCCGTTGCCCGCACCCATGTCCGGAGGCTACAGGTGTTAAAATCCAAGTGCCTTCGTTTTGTTACTGGTGCCCCCTGGTACGTAAATAACAGGCAGATAGACGAGGATCTGGTTGTTCCGTTGTTTGCCGACCACTTCAGAGCTCTGACTGCGAGCTTTGACTCAAATTTACCCCTAGTACGGCAACTCGGCAGATACTTACGCTGACCGAGGGCTGTCCCCGTCGCCCGAGAAAATCGTGAGTGTTTTGATAGAAAATGGAGCGGGAATTGGAGTGCGGGACATAGAAGGGAAAACAGCCTTCGACATAGCTAAGGGCGAAGGTTATACTGCAGTCACACAGCTGCTAAAAGTTCGAGCTTAAATAAGGAAGCCAGTTTCTTTCACTTCTCATAATGGCCTAAATACTTTTTCAGATAGCGGTAATTTTGAATGAATGAAAAGAAAAATGAATGCTGGAGCGTCTGCGGATTCAGCTACAGACAGAAATGACATTGAAAACGTAAGGATGTTTAAAACTACAGCGGAAGATACAATAGAGTTCCAGTCGAACCCTTGCAGTGCCCTACACACTGCAGCTATAATCGGCAATTTGGAAGAGGTGCAGCGACTGGTTGAAGCTGGAATAACTCTAGATTGTGGTGACCCCTTCGGACGCACTGCACTGTGGGTTGCTGCTCAGAACGGTCACAAGTTAGTTGTCAGATATCTGTTACAAAACGGTAGTTGTGTGAATATACCTGACTGTGAAGGGGTGAGGCCTACAGATATTGCCGTCAGAGAGGGCCACTGGGATGTAGTTAATGAGTTTCTGAAACATGATCCAGAAATAAGACATGAAAGTATAAATTATCTAAAGAAACAGTTATATCAAGCATCAGAATTTGGTGATTTAGAAGTTGTGCGTTTAATATTGGAATGTGGCATTAGCGTAAATACAAGCTACAAAGATGGCTATACACCACTGCATGTAGCTGCAAAGTCTGGACATAAGGAAGTAAGTAGATTTTTGTTATATTGGGGTGCAAATGTAAATAGAGCAGATAATGCTGGTAAGACACCATTAATATCAGCAACTGAAAACGGTGTGGATGAAATATTCCAAGAGTTAATGTGTGCTACAGCTGTTACCGAAATTTCGACACGCTTCCTCTCAGAAGCAAAAGAGGGACATAAAAAGGTAGTGGAAGAAATATTGAATAATGGTGCTAATGTGAATTGTGAAGTTAAAGAGGGTTTTAATCCTCTGTACGTAGAAGGTCTTAAAGGGCATGTCGAGGTGGTGCGAGAGTTGTTGAAACATGGCGCTATTCTGAAAAATGCAGATAAATACGGTGTTATTAGTCTGTACGCAGCAGGTAAGGAGGGGCATTTCGAAGTGGTGCGAAAGTTGCTGAATCATGGCGCTAATGTGAATAGTGCAGATAAATACCGTGTTACTGCTCTGTACGCATTAGGTCAAAAGGGGCATGTGGAGGTGGTGCGAGAGTTGCTGAAACATGGCGCTAATGTGAATAGTGAAAATACAAACGGTTCTACTCCTCTGCACATAGCAAGTTTCGAGGGGCATATCGAGGTGTTGCGAGAGTTGCTGAACAATGGTGCTAATGTGAATACTGCAAACAAATACGATTTTACTCCTCTCCTTCTAGCAGTTCAGGAGGGGCAGGTCGAGGTGGTGCGAGAGTTGCTGAATCATGGCGATAATGTGAATACTGCAAATAAAGACGGTTTTAATCCTTTGTTCGTCGCAGGTCAGAATGGGCACATCGAGGTGTTGCGAGAGTTGCTAAACCATGGCGCTAATGTGAATGCTGCAAACAATAAAGGTTTTACACCTCTCCACGTAGCAGGTCTTGAGGGGCATGTCGAGGTGGTGCGAGAGCTGCTGAATCATGGCGCTAATGTGAATAGTGCAGATATATTCGGCTTTAGTCCTTTGCACTGCGCAGGTGAGGAAGGGAATGTCGAGGTCTTGCGAGAGTTGCTGAATCATGGCTCTAATGTGAATACAGCAAATAGAAAAGGTCATACTGCTCTGCACGCCGCAGTGCTGAACGGGCATGTCGAGGTAGTTCGAGAGTTGCTGAATCATGGAGCCAACGCGAATATTGGAAATGAGGAAGGTTTAAAACCTCTGCATCTAGCAGGACAGGAGGGGAATGTCGAGGTGATGCGAGAGTTGCTGAATCATGGGGCTGATGTGAATACTGCAGATAAAGGGGGTTTTAAACCTCTTCACGTAGCAGTTTTTAATGGGCGTATCGAGGTGTCGCGTGAGTTGCTGAATCATGGCGCTGATGTGAATACTGCAGATAAAGAGGGTTGTACGCCCCTGTACGTAGCAGGTCTTAAAGGGCATATCGACGTGGCGCGAGAGTTGTTGAATCATGGCGCTAATGTAAATACTGCAAATAGAAAAGATGTTAGTCCTCTGTATTGCGCAGGTCAGGGGGGGCATTTAGAGGTGGTACGAGAGTTGCTGAATCATGGCGCTAATGTGAATACTGCAAATAAAAATGGTGCTACTCCACTGTACATAGCTTGTCAGGAGGGGCATGTCGAGGCCGTGCGAGAGTTGCTGAATCATGGCGCTAATGTGAATACTGCAAATAAAAATGGTGCTACTCCACTGCACATAGCTGGTCAGGGGGGGCATGTCGAGGTGGTACGAGAGTTGCTGAATCATGGCGCTAATGTGAATACTGCAAATAATAATGGTGTTACTCCACTGTACATACCTTGTCAGGAGGGGCATATCGAGGCCGTGCGAGAGTTGCTGAATCATGGCGCTAATGTGAATACTACAAATAAACACGGTGTTACTCCACTGTACATAGCTGGTCAGGGGGGGCATGTCGAGGTGGTGCGAGAGTTGCTGAAACATGGAGCTAATATGAGTACTGCAAATACAAAGGTTGATACACTTCTGTACACAGCAGTTGCGAAAGGAAATGTTGAGATGTTGTGTGATTTACTGAATCATGGAGCCAACGTGAATATTGGAAATAAGGACGGTATAAATCTTCTGCACATAGCAGGACAGGAGGGGAACGTCGAGGTGGTGCGAGAGTTGCTGAATTATGGCGCTGATGTGAACACTGCAGATAAAAGGGGTATTACACCTCTACACGTAGCAGGTCTTAATGGGCGTATCGAAGTGTTGCGTGAGTTGCTGAATCATGGCGCTAATGTGAATACTGCAGATAAAGACGGCTTTACACCTCTTCACGTAGCAGGTCTTAATGGGCATATCGAGGTGTTGCGTGAGTTGCTGAATCATGGCGCTGATGTGAATACTGCAGATGAAGGGGGTTCTACTCCTCTGTACGTAGCAGGTCTTAAAGGGCATGTGGAGATGGTGCGAGAGTTGCTAAATCATGGCGCTAATGTGAATACTGCAAATAAACACGTTTTTACTCCACTGTACGTAGCTGGTCAGGGGGGGCATGTGGAGGCGGTGCGAGAGTTGCTGAATCATGGCGCTAATTCGAATACTGCAAATAAAGACGGTTTTACTCCACTGTACATAGCTGGTCAGGGGGGGCATCTCGAGGTGGTGCGCGAGTTGCTGAATCATGGCGCTAATGTGAATACTGCAATTAAAAGTGGTTTTATTCCTCTGCACATAGCAGGTGAGGAGGGACATGTCGAGGTGGTGCGAGAGTTGCTGAATCATGGCGCTAATGTGAATTCTTCAAGTGAAAGAGGTTTTACTCCTCTGCTAATAGCATGTAATAAGGGGCATGTCGAGGTGGTGCGAGAGTTGCTGAATTATGGTGCTAATGTGAATGCTTCAAGTAAAAGGGGTTTAACTCCTCTGCTCATAGCATGTACTGAGGGGCATAGCGAGGTGGTGCGAGAGTTGCTGAATTATGGCGCTAATGTGAATGCTTCAAGTAAGAACTGTTTTATTCCTCTGCACATAGCAGGTAATGAGGGGCATGGCGTGGTGGTGCGAGAATTGTACTATGGCGCTAATACCAATACTGCAACTAATGAGGATTTTATAACTGTGCATGTAGCAGGTCGCGACGGGCGTAATGAGGTGTTGCAAGAGTTGCTAAATCATGGCGCTAATGTGAATATTGCAAGTAAAGACGGTTTCACTCCTCAGTACGCCGCATGTCAGAATGGAAGTTTAGTGGAGGTGCGAGAGTTGTTGAATGATGGTGCTAATATGTATACTGCAAATCATGAGGGTTTTACACCTCTGCACGTAGCAGGTTTGAAAAGGCAAATCGAGGTGTTGCAAGAGTTGCTGAATCATGGCGCTAATGTGAATATTGCAAGTAAAGACGGTTTCACTCCTCAGTACGCCGCATGTCAGAATGGAAGATTAGTGGAGGTGCGAGAGTTGTTGAATGATGGTGCTAATATGTATACTGCAAATAATGAGGGTTTTACACCTCTGCACGTAGCAGGTTGGAAAGGGCATATCCAGGTGTTGCAAGAGTTGCTGAATCATGGCGCTAATATTAATGCTACAAATATAGGGGGTATTAGTTCTCTGCACATAGCAGTTCAGGAAGGGCATGTCGAGTTTGTGCGAGAGATGCTGAATAATGGCGCTAATGTGAATAGTGCAAGTAATAACGGTTATACACCTTTGCATATAGCAGTTCGATATGGGCACGTTGAGGTGATGCGTGACTTGCTGAAACATGGAGCTGATTTGAGTACTGCAAATAAACAGGGTGATACAATTCTGTACACAGCAGTTGAAAAAGGGAATGTCGAGGTGGTGCGAGAGTTGCTGAATCATGGCGCTAATGTTAATACTGCAAATAAACGTGGTGATACACTTCTGCACACGGCAGGTGGGAAAGGGCATTTCGAGTTGGTGCGAGAGTTGCTTAATCATGGCGCTAATGTGAATAATGCAAATAAATACGGTTTTACTCCTCTGTACCCAGCAGTTCAAGAGGGGCATGTCGAGGTGGTGCGAGAGTTGCTGAAGCATGGCGCTAAGGTCGATAAATCAAATGAAGCCACCCAAGCATTTATCAGTCTAGCTGCTGAAAGGGGGTATTTGGACTTGCTCCGTGATGTGCTCTAATAATTTCTTAGTGTGAATAATATATATAAATGTCATTTTGTATGTTTTATCACAGGAGGTGAAAACTATAATATGGCATAATTTGAAGTTATTTTTCTGAACGTGCGTCATAATATAGGCTTTTCCAATTTACCAACTTAATGCACAATCCTTTTATTTTTCACCATTTTTCGAGCAGCAAGCTGCTCATCCTCAGGAGGAATTATTTTATCACCACAGCCTCTTGTATCGTCACCTTGGAAATCGGTGAAAGATCATATGTTAATAAAATGAGGTCTGGTGTATTGTTAAAACAATATTGACATAAAACTATAGTAAGTAAAATTGCTGTGATTAGTGAAGTTAATCCCATTTAGCTTGTTTTAAATGTAGCAGTGAAAACATTTGCCTTGTCATAAAATATTTTAAAATGTCTAGCTTCCTCCTGTGTCGGGTCTGATGTAAATGTTAAAGAGGATATTAATTTACAAGATGTAAAACCAAAGTGTCTAGGTTATTTGGTAAGACTACAGAAAATAGCATACACCTGTGTTTATGTATAGCCTTACCTCTGTAAGCAGCCGAACAGTATGCGGGTGGAGAGGGGACTGACATGTGGACGGAAATATTAATTAGTGTCAAGCTGGTGTGGGCGTGCCAGGTGTGTGTTAGAGAAGTTCGAACATAGAATTGTGTTCATTCGGAAGCTCTTCCGGGATGAGTTCATTGTTTCAATGGAAAATCTGTATATACATTTTCTCATATGAAAGTAAAAGTGATGGCCTGTTAATTTTCTTCAGAAGTGTAACTGTATCATTGAGCAAATAATACAGCAAACTTCATTTTATTAATATATGATCATTCACCGATTTCCAGGGTGACGATACCAGAGGCTCTGGTGATACAATAGGTCCTCCTGAGGATAGCAGCGTGCTGCTCGAAACATGTTGAGGAGCATAGTGCAAAATATGTATTGTTGAAAAATAAAAGAATTGTTCATTAATTTGTTAATTTGAAAAAGTATATAATACGGCAGTTTACAGATAGTTGCTGAATAAGTTCGTTAAAGTTTATATTGCCAAAAACGGTTGTTGTTCATCGAAGACATTTTAGTTTTCATAGTGCATATTGACTTAATGTTACAGTTGCTGAGTTTTTGAGGTTGAGTGGTTATTCAACATTAAGGTATATACAATAATCTAAGTCACGCAGCATGTTTAGACGAAACAGATATTACATTGTTGCTCTGATGTCATGTTATTGTTTATAATGTCAGTGTTCACGCATAGAGATTAATTCTTGTACTAATTTGCACTTTATTTTATTGTTCATTTTAGTTATATATATTTCTCAAATTTATGCTTATTAATATTGCATAATATTATGGAAAGGCCTGGTGTTGAGATTAATGGCGCGAAAAATGAAATCATAGCGTTACCTCTTTGTGTGATAGCGTGGCTTCTACACGCCGCTTGAAGAGTCAGTCTGCTCTAAAATGGCTTCGTGTGCACACATATAACAAACTACATGCACGTATAACAATTAGCACCATAGTGCATCCTAAGGCATCACAGTGTCACAAATAGTGATAACACGTATCAGAAGTGTTTAATAAGTGCTCTACAGCGATCTACAGCACCACGATACTACGAAGCATAATAATTACTTTCTTGTGTTAAAACCGTGTCACAACGACACATAATCTGTGTTTGCAAACCAATATAAATACAATTTCCAGGTGTTTGATAATATTTAGAAGTGTTTCAGTAAAGTGTTCAAGTGTTTATTAAAGTGATTGGCCTAAATTAATAAATCTAATCTTTGTTATTCGTTGAACCAGCATTTCATTAATGAGCAATTTAGTTCATAGAATTTATGTACCCTGAATATACCAGAGGCAGTGCGTACAGCCAGGTACTATGGCAGTTTCCTTAAATGTATAGGCCCTAAATTGTAAATTTAATATGGTAATTATCATTAAGATTTCACACGTGATTACTTGTATTACGTGTCAGAGAGTGCTGTGTTTAGGTAGACAAGCAACTGCGTGGTTAGGTGCTTGAATATTTTTCAGCATTGTTTGTTTTTATATAACAGCTAATGTTAATTATATTGTCTTATATCTACTGTTAATGTAACTGAATGCACAGAGCTGAAATGTTTTGACGATCAACTGTACACTTTGTGGCTATGTACTGGAATATTATTCAGAATTATTTGTTTGTTTATCACAGCTAATATTTGTAATATTGCCTTATATCTATTGTTAATGTAACTGGCTGCACAGTGCTGACACTTTGTGGCGATCAGTTAGCAGTGCCTGTAAGTAACTGTACACTGTGTGGTTATGTGCTGGAATATTATTCAGCATTATTTTTTTGTTTATCACAGCTAATGTTTGTTTATCACAGCTAATGTTTGTTATATTGCCTTATATCTACTGTTAATGTAACTAGACGCACTGTGCTGACACTTCGTGATGGTCAGTTAGCAGTGCCTGCAAGTAACTCTACACTGTGTAGTTATGTGCTGGAATATTATTCAGCATTATTTGTTTGTTTATCACAGCTAATATGTGTTATATTTCCTTATATCTACTGCTAATGTAACTGTCTGCAGAATGCTGACACTCTCTGACGTTCAGTTAGCAGTGCCTGCAAGGAATTGTACACTGTGTGGTTATGTGTTTGAATATTATTCCGCAATCTTTGTTTGTATTACGCAGCTACTGTTTGTTATATTACATTATATCTACTGTTAATGTAACTGGCTGCACAGTGTTGACACTTTGTGACGTTCAGTTAGCAGTGCCTGCAAGTAACTGTACACTGTGTGGTTATGTGCTGGAATATTATTCAGCATTATTTGTTTGTTTATCACAGCTAACGTATGATATTGCCTTATGTCTACAGTTAAAGTAACTGCAATAAATTTCATACACAGCAATAACAAGTGTTCCTTTGTGGTATAAATCTTCTATTTCATTTTAACTGTCCCTTCAAAGTATGCATCGTTGCACCGTACCTTTATATATATATATATTTAAGCATACTTAAAATTTAGAGTCTTTCTTTTTGCATAAAATTTGAACCGCAGCGTCACTGAAATATTAATTACATATAAATATTACTTCCATCCAACACACGATGAAAAATGATTGTTACTGACAGCCAGTTCCATCCAACACACAATTTACCATAACTGGTACTGTCAGTCTGTTCCGTACAACACATATGATGCACCATAACTGTTACTTACAGCCCCTTCCATCCAAAACACGATGTACCATATCTGATACTGTCAGTCAGTTCCATCCAACACATGATGCAACATAACTGGTACTATCAGTCAGTTCCGTGCAACACACATAATGCACCATAACTGCTACTGACAGCCAGTTCCATCCAACACACGATGCACCATAACTGGTAATGTCAGCCAGTTCCATCCAACAAACAATGCACCATAGTTGGTACTGACAGCCAGTTCCATCCAACACACTATGCACCATAACTGGTACTGTCAGCCAGTTCCATCCAACACACAATGCACCCTAACTGCTACTGTCAATCAGTTCGGTCCAACACACAACGCACCAATATTGCTTCTGTCAGTCAGTTCCGTCCAACACACCCGATGCACCATAACTGCTACTGTCAGTCAGTTCCGTCCAACACACACGATGCACCATTGTTGTGTATTGCACCTCTGCGTGCATTGTTTGTGTGTTGCACCTAAGAATATGTAATTGTACTCTAAGTATGTGTAATTGTACTCCATGTATGTGTAATTGTACTCCATGTATGTCTAATTGTACTCCATGTATGTTTAATTGTACTCCATGTACTCGTATGTGTACCCACAGGAGTCATATCTTATGTATTTTGTATATTCTTGTGCATTATGCTCCGCACAGGAGTTATCTCACATGCGTTGCAACTGTGTATGTATGGCAATA
>Ga0209629_10001905_pt1 | contig 13688 bp, 6 predicted proteins | sample TergutCu122P5_FD_187286 | JGI IMG/M metagenome (GOLD analysis project Ga0209629, IMG submission 187286) | Cubitermes ugandensis P5 segment gut microbial communities from Kakamega Forest, Kenya - Cu122 P5 (SPAdes) (version 2) | ecosystem: Host-associated > Arthropoda: Insects > Digestive system >... | reverse complement strand
CCGCATAAGAGCTGTCATTCTGAGCGTAAGCGAAGAATCTTTCCCCCATATTACGGCGTCATTTTAGCATAAAGACCCTTCGCTCCGCTCAGGGTGACAACTGGTATTAAATGGTTTCCGAGGGTACTCTTTGAAGGATGCCGCCGGACATTTTTGCCGTCGGCATCCTCCAAAAAGACTTACTTCACAATTCATTGCATTACACTGTGACGGTGACAGCGAATATGTATTTCGCGCCGTCGGGTTTTGTAATCGTAATCACGGCAATGCCCGCCTTAAGCGGAACTAAAGTTCCATCCCCTGTCACGCCGCAGACGGCCGCGTTCGAGCTTGTAAACGTAAGCGAGGCGGCGCCCGTCCACGCATACGGTATCTTCTGCAGTTTGGCTACCTTTGCAAGCATCGACTTGACGTCGCAGGTAAACACCCCTTGCGACTGCGCGGATACAGTAAAACTAATCACAAAACCCGCCGTCGCGCCGTTGTCGCCCCTGGCGTAAACAACAGCCGTATAAGTTCCCGCCGCGAGTCCATCCTTGGGGGCGACTGTGAACGAGGCCGTTTCGCCGTCACTCAGGTTTTGAACGGAAGGCTGGGTAACGATGAAGCTGTCCGCGTTCGCGCCTTCCAGCGCCGTCCAGAGGTTGCTGACGCTGCCCGCGCCGGTGACGGTGACGACCTTGGGTATGGCGCCAGTGTAGCCTATCAGTTCCTGCGGTACGACAACCGTTCCGCTCTGATCAAGCGCAATGCTTCCCGCCGCAGATCCGTTGACCGTAAAGCTCACTGTCGTGCTGGCGGAAATCAGTTTGTCGCCGGTTACCGTTACCGTCGCGGTATAGGTGCCCGGGGCCAGTCCGGCGTTGGGGGTGACCTTGAACGAGGTCGTGCCAGTTCCCGTCAGGGTGGACGCCATCCCGGTCGCGTCCAGCGTAAAGTCGCCCGCGGTCAAACCGCTGATCGCCGCGCTAAGGCCCGTCGCGTCGGCGCTGCCGACGTTGTTGACGGTCACCGTCAGCGGAGAGACCGGCGAATAACCCGCGTCCGCGCCGGGGAACGCGTACGAACCGCCCGTGCTTAACGCGATCGCGGAGTTATCCAAAACAGGATTTGCGTTCAAATACAGAACCTCGGCCGGGGTCAGCGCGCGCCCGTAAACCGAGACTTCGTCAACAGAGCCAAGGTAATTCGGCTTGTTGACAGCGCCGCCGATGGCCAATCCGGCCTGCTCATAACCGGTAATATCGCCGGTGGCGGGGTTCTGGCAGCTCAGGACGCCGTCGATGTACAGGCGGACGTACTGGCCATCATAGGTGGCCGTCAGCTGACGCCAGCCGCCGGTGGGGAGCGCGACGTAGCCGGAAGGACCTACGATGGGACCGGTGGGCGAATTGGACTCCAGGAAATACGGGGCCTTCGCGTAGCCGTAGCCCCAGCCGTTCTCCACGGTGGAATTGGCTGTGGCCACGTGGGCGTCCGGCGCGGAGCCGGCGGGCGCCTTGGAAGGCGAGCTGCCCGCCATGGGCGAAAACTCAATGCCGTACGCGCCGGGAGGCGATCCCGAATCCGTTCCGCTCCAGACCACCTTGGGCCATCCGCCGGCGTCATAAGAATCCAGATTCACCCAGCAGTTCACCGAGACCTGCCGCGTCGGCTCCAGGCTGGGGGACTGCGGAATAATAACCTGCCCGCCCGCCATGATAAAGTGGATCGCCGGGTCGCCGAAGGGGCCCTGGACCATATTGAAGTTCAAGGAAGGGACGCCCACCATCGTGCCGTCGTTACCGTTCGGCGACAAGTCCTTAACGGTTGCGCCGTTCACGTCCAGGGCGTCATTGTTGAAGTTCCAGTACCCCAGCAGGTCGCCGACGGCGGAACTCGTCACGGCGGGCATATTGACGCCGTACCCTTTCAGGGAGATGTCGGAAAGACTGAAGTCTCCCGACGACAAGCCGCCCGCGTTGCCGCTGAGGAAGAAAATCCTCAGGTTCTGCGGGTCGTCCAAAGCGCCCAGTGTGAAGTCAACCGTGTAAGAATGCCACAGACCGTCCGCCACCGCGACCGGGGCGAGAGCCGTTCCGGAGGAGGCCACTGCCGCGTCGGCAAGGATCACGTCGACATTGACGCCGCTTGCGGCGATTTGGGCCGCGGTCAGGTTCGACTTGAACCAGAAGTTCAGCTCATAGTCCCCGGCGGGCAGCGCGCCGCCGTCGGGCAAAGAGAGCTTCTGCATGACGCCGTTCCACAGGCTGGTATTGTTCGTGCCCGGAGCGGGCCCCGGGGCCACGTCCAACGCGTTGGAACCGGTCTGCGGGTTGCCGCCCGGGACGACCGTCAGCGCGGCGTAATCATAACCGCCCCAGTTGTTCAGACCGGAGGTTCCCTGGTCGAAGCCCGCGTTTTGAATAATGTTGCCGCCCAAAGTCACGTCGTCCCGCTTGTCGGAAAGGCCCGCGCCGGGGTTGACATACCCGTCCGACGCCGTGCTCAGTTGGTGCGCCCCGGCGTCGCAGCCGCTCACCGGCCTGGGGTTGCCCAGCCGATCCGCGGTAACGTATGTGGAGAAGGTGGTGTTCAGATACAAGGGCCGTAAATACTGGGCCAGATTCTCGCCGTTGCCGCCCGGATTGCTCGGGTAGGGAGCGAAAATCTCAAACACGTTGACGTCCGGCGTCGCTGCGCCTATTTTCCGCGCCGGCGAATTCGCAGTGAGCTGCCAGCCGTCGATGCTGTTGGGGTTCGTCAGCAGGGGATCGGCCTTGATGCTGTTCGCGTCGATATCGGTCGTCCGGCCGCTGTCCAATTGCGCCCACTTGGCCTTCCAGGTGGAGATGCTGGCGGTTTGCGTGATGATGCCGCTGTTGGTTCCCATCTGCAGCAGCGTGGCGGCGGGGTTGGGGTTCCAGTAGACGTTGCCGTCCAGCAGATTCGTGACCAGATCCGCGGCGGTGGGGGCGGTGATTTGGAGCTGCGGCCCGCCGTTGAAGGCCAAGATGTTGTTGAATATCCTTGTATTCCCGTCCCGGTTCCTGTAATCGCAGCCCACGTTGATGCCCTGTGTCTGGTTGCCGTAACAGGTGTTGTTGATGATGGAGTTGTTCGTGGAGGCGGAGATGAAGATACCCATGCCCCGGTTGGCGAAGCTGACGTTGTTTTGGATGACGTTGTAATCGGAAAAGTTCTCGATCATCAGCCCGGCGTAGAGGTTGTCGGAGTATGTACCGTTCTCAATGATATTGTGGAAGTTGTTGATGTCGAACCACACGCCCGGGCCGTCGTTCCCGATGGCGGTCAGGTTGTCGAAGGTGGAGTTGTTGCAGAGGACGATCTTGATGCCGCCCGCGCCGTTGTAGGGGTTGAAATATTTCCAGTTGTTGTTCAGGAACTGGACGTTTTTCATCACGGAGTGGTCGCCGAAGCTGCTGCCTCCGGTGCCGCCGCAGTTCCGGGCGATGATGTTGTCAACTGTAAAGTTGAGGCCGTTGACGATAAAGCCGATGTAGTTGCCCCATTCGCAGGTGCAGTCCCGGAAGGTGTAGAAGTTGCTGTCGAAGTTGCACCGGCCGCTGTTGTAGGCGGAGGAATTGTATCGGAAAGTGAATCCCTCGACGGTCCAATAGTTGGCGGGCGGCAGCAGGTACATCTGCATTCTGCCGGCGGCGTACTGGATCGTAGAATTGGCCGGGGAGGTTCCCGCCGGGAATTCCACGTAACACAGGGGCTTGGTGTTGTTCGCGTAGGTGGATGAATTGTAGCTTGAGTTGTTGCTGGTGTTCCCGTCGCACCAGATGCTGCCCGGAACCAAAGCGGCCTTTGAGGCGGCCGTGGTGTACACGCTGTCGTTGACGATGATCATCTCGCGCCGGGAGGCGGAGTAGGTGTTGGACATCTCGTCGCCGGCGGTGTAGTTGAAGGGCAGGTATTCGGGATAGACGGCGCTCCAGATGTTCTTGTCGGAATCCACAAGCGTCCAGGCGCTTGTGTCGTTGTCGGACAGCACGTTCGCGCCGTTGATGACGACTTCCCCGCCGCCGGAGGTGTCGCCCCTGATGGTAATGCCCGCGTCGGAGCGTCCGGGCGTGGAAATCTCAACGTCCTCCCGGTAAACGCCCGGTTCCACGATGATCGTGTCTCCGGCCTGCACCAGGTTCACCGCGTGCATGATGGTCCGGAACGGCAAAACCTGTGTGCCGGGGTTGGTATCGCTGCCCGTGTTGCAGTCCACGTAGAACGTGTTGCGCGGGGGCGTCGGATACACCGTGAAGCTGACGAAGAAACTGATGGCGTTGGAATTCCCGCCGACGGTGACGCTGACCTGGGCGTTGTAGGTGCGCGGGGTGTTGTCCGCGTTGGGCGTCAGGCCCGGGTTGGGGGCCACCTTGAAGGTGGTGGAGGCGTTGCCGTCCAGCGAGGCGGACGTGGCGCCGGTGTCCAGCGTGAAGCTGCCCGCGTCCGCGCCGGAGAGGGTCACGCTGAGCCCTGTCAGCGGGGCGGAGGAGGTGTTGGCCGCGGTGACGGTCACCGGGCTTACTGGGGCGTATCCCACGGAAAGCCCCGGGAAAATCACCGTGCCGCTCCTGTTCAGCGTGACGGGGGTCAGATTCGGCATATTGATGCCGTAGCCTTGCAGGATCACGTCGGAAATATAGTACGTGCCGGTGTAGTTATCGTAGGGCGGCGTATCCTGCCAGAAGTTCGAGTCGGCCTGGAACACGCCGAAATCGATGGCCCCGTTTATGGTGCCGTAGGTGACCGTCTGGGTGAGATGTATCCAGCCCTGGGCGTCGGCCCCGGCGTCGGGATAAATCGAATGGCCGGAAACGACGTCCCGGAAATTGCTGAAATCGTAGATGCCTGCAAAGGGCCCGCCCGACGCGGTGGAGTCCGCCGCGTGCGTCAGATCCGGCTTGATCCAGAAAGAAGCCACATAGTTGCCCGCCGGCAGGGGAGAGCCGTCCGGCAGGGTGACGCTCTGGGACAGATGGTTCCACATGTCCCCCATATCCGGGTTCGTGACCTGAACGGCCGCGCTCCCCGTATTCGGGTTGATGAACCCGTTGCCGGAGCCGTCGTCCAGGGCGATGGAGGCGTTTTTCTCCCCCCACCAGTACGTCAGGCCCTGGGAGAAATCGGAATTCCTGATGATATTGTTGCCCAGGGTCGGTTCGTTAGGCACCGCGATGCCGTCCCCGCGCAGCACCATGTCGGAAACGGAATACGAAACGGGAGCCCAGCCGCCCGTAATACAGAAAAAGTTGAGATTATTCACGGCCTGAGTCTGCGAAATCACAAGTTCACAGGTCACGTGCGTCCATTGGCTTAGATCCGTGTTCTGAAAATACCAATAAAAGGTATCCACAGAGGGGAGCGTCGGATCGATGCCAAAACCGCTTTTCTCCGTTCCGAAATAGACCGGTCCCTCGCTTTGCGCCATGATCCAGAAATCCAGCTGATAGGTCCCTGCCGGCAGCGAATTGCCGTCCGGCATGGTAACCACCTGGGACAAATCGCTGCTGAAGGCGTCGCCGGAATTTGTCAGCGTCACGGCCAGGCTGTTGTTCCCCGTGTTGGGGTTCGCGTCGCTCACGGCAATGCTTCCGAATGTTGACCAGTTGTTCGTTCCGTCGGCGAAAATCCCGTTTTTGATCAGGTTGGCGCCCCAGTTCGGCCCGGGGGTGACGTCCGTGGCGATGCCCAGTCCTTGCAGGCTGATGTCGGAAATCTCCATATCGCCGAAGGTTTTGCCCGATACGTCGTCCCAGGAATGGATGCTTATGACCAGCGGGCCGGTCAGGTCCGAAGTCAGGGTGAAGTCATATTCGGCTTGCATCCAGGTGTCGTCCTGCGCGTTTCTGAGCCAATAAAAATCATAGGTGCCGCCCGACAGCTCGACCCCCACCTGGGCCTGTCCCGCGGAGGGGTCATAGGAGCCGCTGTTGAAGTGGGACTTGACCCAAAAAGTAAGTTTGTACTCCCCGGCGGGCAGGTTCGACCCGTCCGGTAAAGTGATATTGCTTTGCCTTAAACATTTCTGATAGTTGGGCGCGTTTGCGCAGGCCACATACACCGCGTTCCCGCCGGTGCAGCCCGCGCCCGGCTCCACGGTCAGCCCGGCCCCGTTCTCTCCGGTCCACTCGTTCGTCCCGTCGGTGAAGCCCGGGTTGCGGATCAGGTTCGCCCCGTAAACCGGCGGCGACACGTTGATCCCGTATCCCTGCAGGCTGACGTCGGAAATATAGTAGGAAGCGGAATAGTCTGCGGATACGCCGTCCCAGACCAGCGAATCGCACTGGAAAACGCCCATCTGGAGGGAACCGTTATAGCCGCCGCTGTAATCCATGGCGGCGGTGACATGAACCCAGCCGTCCAGATTGCCGTCGGCGGAATCCGTGTAAAGAGACTGGCCCGGTACAAAATTAAAATAACTGCCGCTGGAAAACTCCAGCATCCCCGTGAACGGCCCGTCCGGCGACGTGCTGTCGGCCGACGGGATCATCATGGTGCTGTCGGGCTTGATCCAATAGGAGGCCACGTAAGTCCCCGCGGGCAGCGGAGAACCGCCGGGCAGGGCCACGTCCTGCATCAGGCAGCTCCAGATGTCCGAGACACTGGGCGTCGTCAGCAAAACGGCGTTATTTCCCGTGTTCGGATTGATATACTGCGCGCCGACGCTGATTGTCGAGGTTCTGTCCCAGTTGATGTACCAATCTTTGGTCCCCTGAGAAAAATCGCCGTTTTTGATCAGGTTGTCCCCCAGGGGGGCGCTGGCCGCGCGGGCGACGGTACACGGCAGCAAACCCGCGAAACCGGTGCACATGCCCAGAACCATGCAGATCGCCACGAGGCCGGCCGTAATTTTTTTAGACATTTTTATCCCCTCTCCGTAAAATTTTGCCTACCTCTTTTTGAAAAGGGGCGCGGATCTCCGCCGTATGTATGCTGACCCGCGCCCTTCCTGTCTTATGTGGAAATGTCGAAATCAAGCCGTTATTGCCTTTTACTGTCCGGTCGCAGCTTTGAAGGCGTCCACGACCTTCTGGTCGTAAGCGAAGATTTCTTCCATGCCGGCCGCCTTCAGGTCGGCCCGCATCTGGGCCAGCGTGGACTGGATGTCCACCGAGCCCGTGAACAGCTGCGGCGTGTACTGCTGCATCACCGTGTTGCAGGCGTTCTCCTGGGTGGTGATGTTGGCCTCGTCAAAGCCCAGCGCATGCCAGTCCATGGTCAGCAGCCGGGAAACCTGGCAGGAGTCGTTGAACTGCTGATACAGCTGCCATTTGTTGGAAGGCTCGGTGCTCCACAGCTGGTTGATGCCCACCTGCGCGCCGTAAGCCCATGTCATATTCGGATAATACGGCGAGTTGCTGGCGGTGACGCCGGCAGGGAAGGACATGGTTCCGTCGCTGTTTTTGACATAGCTGACCCCCTCGATGCCGAAGTTGATGAGGTTGTTGACGTAGGGATCCGTGTTCAGCAGCTCCAGGAACATGCAGGCCCGGGCCGGGTCCTGCGACGTAGCCGCCACGCACTGCATGGAGTTCGTCAGGTCGCCCCTGGAGCGCATAGGCGTGATCACGTCCACCTGGTCATAGGTGTACTCCGCCGTGTTGATCTCCAGGTTCTTGTACGGTTTCGAGTTCATCATCATGCAAAACCAGGTGGAGTTCAGGTTGGATGTGTCGGTGATGGTCGCCGCGTCGGGGTTGAAATAGCCCTTCTGGTTCCAGTCCCGGCACAGCTGGAGATAGTGCATGTAGTTATCCTGGCTGGCCTGGTCGGTGTTCCCGTACAGCACGGAACCCACCGTCCAGTCCCCGCTCATGGGGATGGTGCCCATGCCGTAGCCGTCCACTGCGTCCCGGTTATAGTAGCCGAACCATGCCGGCGTCTGGCCGTTGCTCGCGAGCTCCATGGGGTTGATGCCCGGCTCTTTGTCCTTGATGGTCTGGAAGAGCGGCGCCATATCGTCTATGGTCTTGATTGTGGACAGATCCATCTTGTATTTCTGCACCAGGTCGTCCCTTAGCATGAGGGCCATGCTTGTGCCCGCTTCCTTGTTGGCCGGCAACGCGTATATCCCGCCGTTGTAGAAGGACGCCGAGGCCATGCCGTCCGGCAGCTGCGCGTACGCCTTTGACAGATACTGCGGCACCAGGTCGGTGATGTTGTAGAACGCGCCGTTGGCCACGTCCGTGAAGTAACCCAGCCATTGCGGGGCAAACACGATGTCCTGTTTTTCCTTGCTGGCGTACATCAGCTCTACCTGAGTCTGATAAGAACCGGCGTCGATATAGTTGATCGTGACGGTGGCGTTGATCTTTGTCTTCAGGTATTCGCCGAGCGCCGCCATGACCGCGTCGTTGCCCGCGGGCACCGGCCCGAACGTGATCATCGTCCAGATCAGGTTCACGGGTGCCAGGGTGGACGGATCCACCGTCACGGCCGAGGCGCCCGCCTTCGCCAGGTCAAGCGCCTGCTGCGCGGGCGAGGCGTTCGTGGTAGCCGTCGGGGCCGGCGTCGGGGTCGGGGCCGGCGTTGGGCTGGGACTGGGGCTTGGGCTGCTCTTGGACGCGCACGCCGTGAACGCCAGCGAGCCCGCCACCGCGACCGCGGCCAACATTATCGCCAGTGAAAATTTCCGTCTCTTTACCTGCTTCTTCATGCCTTGTTTCCTCCTCATTCTAATTTTTGGCTTTAGGCCGTTTGGGAAAACCGCTGCTGCAGAGAGTGCCTTCTGTTACCCGCGCGTCTCCGCGATCCGCCTCCTTTCCGTTTATGAAACGCACTTAGTTTGATATGTTTTTTATATATGTGTTTTGCCTCCTTTCAGGCCCCGTGCCCGCGTTCAGCCTTTCACAGCCCCGATCGTCAGGCCCTTGATGAAAAACCGCTGGAAAAACGGATAGGCCAGAATGATCGGCCCCATGCCGATCACGCACATCGCCATCCGGGCGGACAGCGCCGGCGGCGTGGGGGTAGCGAAAGCCGTGCCCGCTGAGGAGCGGATCAGGTTCAGGAAGTTTAGGTTGTTCTGCACCCGGTACATCATGTATTGCAGGTTGACCAGGGCGTCTTTGGTAATGAAAATCAGGCAGAGATACCAGTCGTTCCAGTAGGTCAGGGTGGCGAACAGCGCCACCGTAGCCAAAACCGGCTTGGACAACGGAATGACGATCTTGATAAAAATATTAAAATCCCCGGCGCCGTCAATCTTGGCCGACTCGTAAAGCGAGTCGGGGATGTTTGTTTTGAAAAACGTCCGTGTGATCAACATATACCAGGCGTTAAACAGGTAGGGAAAGATCAGGATCCAAACCGTGTTTTTCAGCGGCACATATGAAGTGTACAGAATGTACCAGGGTACCAGCCCGCCGCCGAAAAGCATCGTAAAAAACGCGATAAAAGTGAAGAAACCCTTAAAACGGAAATTGTTCAGCGATAGCGGGTACGCGTACATCGCGATAATCAGGACGGAGGCCGCCGTACCCGCCACCGTGACGAAAATCGTAATCCCGTAGGCCCGGAGAATCTGTCCGCCCTGTGTGAAAACATAGCCGTAGGCGAATGTGGTCACCTTTTTCGGGAATAACGTGAACCCGCTCACAGTCAGCTCCGTATTGTCCATGAAGGAAGCGACGACCACCAGCAACACCGGAAGCAAGCAGCACACCGTGACGACCAGGATGATCACGTTCAAAACCACATTACTGCCCTTCGACACGGCGTTTAGTTCCTTGTGCTTGATGACCGGCTGTTTCATGACCGCATGTTCGCTCATACCGCACACCCCCCTGTCTGTCGCGTTACCTGTTTATCTCTTAAAAAAGCGCGCTGCCCCTGTCAATCTTCCGCACAACCAGGTTGGCCGCCAACACCAGCGCGAACCCCACCGCCGCCTGGTACAACCCGACGGCTGTGGAAATGCCGTAGTCGGCGTTCTTCATCAGCATCCTGAAAACGTAGGTGTCGATCACGTCCGTGACTGGATAGAGCGCCCCCGCGTTTTGGGTGAGCTGAAAGAATAGCCCGAAGTCGCCGCGGAAGATGTTACCCACCGCCAAAATGGTCAGAATGATAATAATGGGTTTGAGCATCGGCAGCGTCAGGTGCCAGATCTGCTTGAACTTGCCGGCCCCGTCCAGGTACGCCGCCTCGAACAGCTCCTGATCCATCCCAGCGATGGCCGCCAGGTAGACGATGGATCCGTACCCGATGCCCTTCCAGATGTTCGCCAGGGGTAAAATGATTAGCCAATATTTGGGTATGGCGTAAAAATTGATCGGTTGCTGCCCGAAGGCTTGCAGAATGACATTGAACAGCCCGTTCGGGTTCATCAGCGCCATGCCCAAGTAGGAAGCCGCGACCCAGGACAGAAAGAAAGGCAGGAGAATCAGCGTCTGATAAACTTTTGCGCCCCTTTTGTTTCTAAGCTCGCTCAGCATTAGTGCCAGGGCGATGTTGCAGACTGTGCCAAGGATGATGAAAACAGCATTGAACAAAACGGTGTTTCTCGTCACGCGGTACGCGTAAACGGAATTCAGGAAGTATGTAAAGTTTTTGAACCCGACCCAAGGGCTCTTCAATATGCCTAACGAAAAACTCAGCTTCTTAAACGCGATGATGATGCCCGCCATCGGCATGTAATTGTTGATTATCAGCACGACAAGGCCCGGTAAAAGCATCAACAGGAGCACTTTGCTTTTTTTAACGTCCTTCCAGAAGGAACTGCGCTTCCTGGGTTTTAAAACTTTCCCGGCCATGATGCCCCCTCCTCAGCCTGCGATTGGCAATCCTACCGTTTCGCCAGCTTGCGGTAAATCTCATCGTAATATAATGCGCTGTCCACGGGCGTGTTCGGCGGGATGTGGTTCCCCACCGCCATGATGAACCCGGGATATTTTTTGCCGATGTCCATGCAGCGCCTGACCTCGGCTTCGATGTCAGCCTTGTCCCCGGTCAGGAGGACGCGGGTGTCGGCGTTCCCGACAAAGGCGTGAGTCTTACCGTATTTCTCGGCAATATAGGCCATGTCGGTCAGCGGCTCCATCACGAAGGCGTTGACCCCGCAGGCCGCAATATCGTCAATAAACTGCGTATAATTCCCGTCGGAAGTGAAGAGGATCTTTTTCCCAGCCTCGTGGAGCGGTTGAAACAGCTTTTGATAATTCGGGAAGATGTATTGCCGGTAAAAATCCGGGTGGATAAACGCCCCGTCCGTCCAGACGATGTCGTCGTGGACCATCACCACGGGGGCGTCGCAGCGGGCCAACCCCCGGAAATACTGGAGAATCCACTCCGCGTAACGGTTCGTAAAGTCCCCGAAGGCACGGCTGTCGATCCCCGCCGCAGCCAGCAGCGTGTCCCACCCCAGCAGCTCGATCAACCCGGACATGCATGTCACGTAGATGCCCGTCATGGCAACCGCGTCGGGAAAGCGGGCGGCGTCGCCGCGGTAATGGCGGCTGAAATCCTCCGTCAGCTTTGAAATGTCGCGGCTGCCGTAAGCCTCGTACATGTCGTAGGTATAAACGTCCTCGGGATCCTGGAACAGGCGGTAGACGTCGTCGTTGAAATCGACACCCTCCGCCGCATAGGTGGCGCGGCCCATGCTGGAATGCTTGCCCTGAAACCATTCCCCGTACGGGTTGATGTCCCAGACCAAGCAATAATCCCATGCTTTGATGAACGCGTCCGTGGCGGCGTCACGCTCCGCCTGCGGGCTGGAGGCGCTCACTTCGATCCCCGTCACTTTTTTGACCAGCTCCCAGTGGAACTCCGCGCTGTATTCCGTGCGGGGAACCGTGTCAGACATTTCCAGATTGATAGCGGCCATTCCGTATTTATATGACATTTTCTGCTCCTATTCCAGCGATTGTGTTACCGCGTTTACCGAATTTCCTTCTTCCAGCCAGGCTTCCAGCATCACGGTTTCGGGCGGATAGTCCCCCGCCGCCAGCCTTTTCAGCAGCAGTTCCACGGCGGTTTTGGAAATTTCCTCCATCGGCTGCATGACGACGGTCAGCTTGGGCACGATCACCTTAGCCAGCTCCAGGTTGTCAAACCCGATGACGGAGATGTCGGCCCCGATCTTCACGCCCATCTCGTTCATCGCGATGACGGCCCCCAGCGTCAGTTCGTAGTTGGCCAGGAAGACGGCGGTGGGCGGCGGGGCCTGCCGCATCATTTGCTTGAAGCCGTTGTATCCGCCGGCGATCGTCATCTCTTCCCGGACGTCCAGGAAGCTGTCATAGGCAATGCCGCCGTCCGAAAGGGCTTCCCGATAGCCCGCCCTTCTCTCCCGCATGGTATAGATGCTGTCATACCCCGAAATCATGCCGATCCTCAGGTGCCCCTTGCCGATGATCTCGTTGACTGCCATGCGGACGACGGAGCGGTTGTTGACGATCACGGCGTCCGACTCGAATCCTTCCACGGGATGATCGATGACCACCACCGGTATTTTCTCTTTCCTAGCCATGGCCAGCGTCCGGCCCCGGATGGGAAAGGGGATGGTCAGGATACCGTCCACTTTTTTGTCGAGCAAAAACTCCATCGCTCTTTTTTCGCCGTCCTCGCTGCCCCGGGAGTCGCAGATGATGACGCCGTAACCGCTGCCGCGCAGCAAGTCCTCCATATAGGCGATCAGCGCCGCGTTGAAGGTGGAGTTGAGTTCCGGGATCAGGACGCCGATCATGTTGGACTTATTCGTTTTCAGGCTGCGGGCGAACTGGTTTACTTTGAAATCCAACGCGCTGACCGCCTCGTCAAGGATCGCCCGGTTTCCGGCCTTTACATTTCCACCGTTGAGATACTTGGAAATGGTCGAAAGGGAAAGCCCGGTTTTTTTCTGGATGTCCTTAATAGTTGATTTCAACCGGTGACCCTCCCTGATATCTTATCAATATTGTATATTTTTCTAAAATACGTAACGTTTCGTTCTATTTATATATTATAACACAAGACGGTGAATGTCAATATCTTTCCGAAATTTTTATGGCATCCCGCTTTCTTTCGCCGAGAGCGCCGCCCCGTAAAGCCTTTTGTATTTTCGGAATCTTTCAGCGTATAACGCATGTTTGCCCATGTCCGGCGCAAATGTTTTACCTGTCTGCAACAGCGCCTCCGCCGCGGCTTCCAGGGAAGGATAGGTTCCGGCGGCGGTTCCCGCCAGCATCGCGGCTCCCAAAATGCCTGCCTCGGAGCTGGGCATCGCCGTCACCGGCTTGCCCAGGACGTCCGCCTTCAGCCGCAAAAACGCTTCCGACTTGGCCAAGCCGCCCGCCACACGGAAACAGTCCGCTTTTATCTGGTACTGTTCCAATTTTTCAATATTGAACAATATCTCATAGTTAAGCCCGTCCAGCAGCCCTTTCAATATAACTTTGGGCGTAGTGTTCAGGCTTAATCCTGCAATCGCGCCCCTGGCTTGGTTATTCACGGACGGCGTACCGCTGCCTGAGAAATGCGGCAGGACGAACACGTCCGAGGGCTCCCCCTCCGAATAAGACAGCAGCACTTCGTAAATATCCCGCCTTTGCGCGTCTGTTTCGGTTTCGAACAGCTTTCCGTACTGTTCCGCGTACCAGGCCAGCAGACTCCCGCAGGACAGGTTGAACGCGTAGGTCACGTATTTCCCTTCAACGACGTGCGGCGCGCAGGCGTAGTTATCCGATGCCATTTCCCGGGCG
>Ga0209629_10001904_pt1 | contig 13693 bp, 10 predicted proteins | sample TergutCu122P5_FD_187286 | JGI IMG/M metagenome (GOLD analysis project Ga0209629, IMG submission 187286) | Cubitermes ugandensis P5 segment gut microbial communities from Kakamega Forest, Kenya - Cu122 P5 (SPAdes) (version 2) | ecosystem: Host-associated > Arthropoda: Insects > Digestive system... | reverse complement strand
ATAAAAAAATCAGGGTTCGTTTTGCTCCAAGTCCTACAGGTCCGCTGCACATCGGCGGCGTTCGAACCGCTTTATATAACTGCTTTTTCGCAAAAAAATACGGAGGCGATTGTATCCTCCGAATTGAGGATACCGATTCCCAACGTTTTGTTCCCGGAACGGAAGATTATATTATTCAATCGCTTACTTGGATGGGAATCACTTTCGACGAAGGTCCGCACACAGGCGGCGAATACGGTCCTTACCGTCAATCGGAACGGAAAGCGATTTATAAAAAGTATGTCGATCAGTTGTTAGAAAATCACTTAGCCTATTTGGCATTCGATACGCCCGAAGAGTTGGAAGCCAAAAGAATCGAAATTCCGAATTTCCAATACGATGCTTCTACCCGTATGTCGATGCGCAATTCGTTGACTTTATCTCCGGAAGAAACACGGGATTTAGTGGAATCCGGCAAACCATACACCGTCCGCATCCGCATTGAACCCGACCGAATCATTCACGTGCCGGATTTGATTCGTGGAGAAATCAGCGTAAATTCATCGATTATAGATGATAAAGTGTTGTACAAATCTTCAGACGGATTGCCGACTTATCATTTAGCCAATATTGTGGACGATCATTTGATGGAGATTACGCATGTGATTCGCGGCGAAGAATGGTTGCCTTCCGCTCCTTTGCATGTTATTCTGTATCAATATTTCGGATGGGAAGATACTCAACCTGCGTTTGCCCATTTGCCTTTGCTGCTCAAACCGGAAGGAAACGGAAAATTGAGCAAGCGCGACGGCGATCGTTTAGGATTTCCCGTTTTTCCTTTGCAGTGGAGTGATCCGAAAACGGGAGAATTTTCATCGGGATACCGCGAAGCGGGTTATTTGCCGGAAGCGCTTCTGAATTTCCTAGCTCTGTTGGGATGGAATCCGGGCGATGACAGGGAAATACTTTCTATGGATGAACTCATTGATTTATTCTCTTTGGAAAAATGCAGTAAGAACGGAGCAAAGTTCGATTACAAAAAAGCCGAATGGTTTAATCATCAATATATTCAGCTCAAATCCAATGAAGCGCTTGCCGAGTTATTTCTGCCGATTCTGAAAGAAAAAGGAATAAATGCTTCTTGGGATAAGGTAGTGAAAATAGTCGGACTAATCAAAGAGCGTGTTCATTTCACGACCGAATTGTGGAATCAATCCGCTTTCTTTTTCATCGCTCCCGATTCTTACGATGAAAAAACGGTAGCTAAACGCTGGAAGCAAGATTCGCCCGAAAAGATGCAAGCCTTGATTTCCGTTTTACAAACAGTTGATGATTTTTCAGCTTCAGCGACCGAAGCGGCAGTTATGTCGTGGATTGATTCGAACGGTTATTCCACCGGCGAGATAATGAATGCTTTCCGTCTGGCGTTGGTAGGCGAATCCAAAGGTCCGCATATTTTCGATATTACGGAAATAATTAGTAAAGAAGAGACGATAAAACGATTAAAAACATGTATTCACTCGCAATAGCCCTCTACTCACTCGCCGTCCGGTTGGCAGCGCCCTTCAACAAAAAAGCAAAAAAGATGTTGGCAGGGCAAAAGGAAACATTTTCTATTCTGGAAAAACAATTGAATCCGGGAGCGTCCTATATCTGGTTTCATGCCGCCTCGTTGGGAGAGTTTGAACAGGGACGACCGTTGATAGAAAAAATACGAAAAGAAAAACCGGAATATAAAATCCTGCTGACCTTTTTTTCTCCTTCGGGCTACGAAGTACGGAAAGATTACCCCGGAGCGGATATTGTTTGTTATCTTCCTTTTGATCTTCCATGGAATGCACGGAAATTTTTAGAGTTAGTGATGCCGGCAATGGTAATTTTCATTAAGTATGAATTTTGGATGAATTATCTGAATCAACTGAAACGGCTGCATATTTCTACCTATATCATTTCAGCCATTTTCCGCCCGAAACAGATTTTTTTCCGCTGGTACGCCCACCGCTACCGGAACGTTCTGAATAATTTTGACCGGTTTTTCGTACAGGATCAACAGTCATCGGAACTGTTAAAGCGCTTCAATCATAACAACGTGAGTATTACCGGCGATACGCGCTTCGACCGTGTGTATGAAATATTCAATCAGAGAAAAGAATTGCCGATTGTTGAAAAATTTCTGAATCAAACAGAAAAGGGAAAAGGTCTTGTTTTTGTAGCCGGCAGCACTTGGGAAAACGACGAGGCAATACTTATTCCTTATTTTAATCAACATCCCGAAATCAAATTGATTATCGCTCCGCATGAAATCAACGAACAGCGGATTGAAGCGCTGAAAAGCCGTTTTACTTGTCCCGTAATACGGTATTCGCAAGCAAACGAAAATAATGTCTGTAACGCCGGCTGTCTGATAATTGATTGTTACGGCTTACTTTCATCCGTATATCGTTACGGAGATTTAGCCTACGTAGGCGGAGGATTCGGAAAAGGAATTCACAACATCCTCGAAGCAGCCGTTTACGGTATCCCTGTCCTGTTTGGTCCCAATTATCGGAAATTTAAAGAAGCAGAAGAATTAATCGCCCGGCGCGGCGGTTTAGCAATAAAGAGTGAAGACGATTTTTCTTCCCGCATGAATGATTTTCTTTCATACTCCGAATTAATTACGGGAATGGGGAAAAACGCTAAAGAATATGTTACGGGTAACCTTGGCGCTACGCAAAAGATTTATGAAAAATTGTTTTGTAACTAAAAATCAATTAAATAAATTGTTAAAAAACAGGAACAATAAGATAGATATAAAGGTATATTGTTTTTTCATATTTTACTCGGGATAAAAAAATACAATGATAGGATTATCGTTTACAAGTCGATTTACCTCCGGGTTCTCTTGAATATATGAAAACGCAACGAGTCGGAGCAGTATGTTTTTATACAAGAGATATTTCTAAAAGTATCATTGACGATAGCGCTACGCTTTATTTGTTAAACTATCAAGTAGTTCGCGGAAAATATTTGATGCTCTCAATCCTGCTTTTATCCGTTCAATAAGGCGCATAACAAACAAGGATGAATTAGCGGAATATAAGGATAAAGATATAAAAGAAATTGTTAAAATAGAACTTTTTGAAGTAGAGAATATGATAGAAGAGCAAATTATACATACTATTGATGGTCAAGGACGTGATGTCACGCTTGTTGACGGTGTAAAAATTGACCGGAAAATCTATGATTCGTCAATCGAACATTCTTCGTACCTCGTTCGTACCATGTTCGTACCATGTTCGTACCATGTTCGTACCATGTTCGATCTTCGTTCGATCCGAGTAAGAGAACAAGGCGATACAATCTTTTCTGAGAAGTAAAGAAGCCCTTGTCGGGCCGGCAAAACTTTCAAGTATCGTGCGAACGCATTGCTCTTGCCGGTTTTTTCTTTTATATATATTTTCATGATTTTATCGTTTCTTATCTGAAAAAGATGTAATTTTGACCTTTGAATTATTGATATTCAATAATGTAAATTTTTATTAATAAGAATAATATGAAAAATACAGTGAATTTTTATACCGTCGCGGCTCTACTTTTGATGATCCAATGTAAGCCGGCGCCGAAATCATTTATTGTCCGTTTTGACAGCAGCAAAGAAGTTTCCGGACAAAAGTTTGCAATTAAAGACATCACACCCGATTTGCCTCGTGATTGGGACAAATTCAATTACGTAACAATGGAATTCAGAATCACTACTTCCCAACGCTTTAACGTGGGATTTACGACAGATTTGGGATATAATGAATTGCGCATAATGAGTTATACGCCTACCGCATGGAATAAATTAACTATTCCGCTGAAGTTTTTCCGTCGTGCGCCGGATGCTAATATCGATTTAGCTGCTACTTACAATCAACCCCGATATACCGGATGGATTAATCTTGGCGGAAAGCGAGGCGAGCTTCACGGAGTCGATTCCATAGGCATTCGTATGCGTGCGCCCATCGGGAATCCCGAATTTGAAATCCGCTCTTTAGCGCTTTCCGTCGATGATCCGGGCGATAAATATTTGGGAGAAAAGCCGGCAGTCGATGAATTCGGACAATCGAATCTGCTTAAATATGATCAAAAAATCGATTCTCTCGAACAATTGAACACGGAATGGAGCGCAGAAGATAAGGATATTGAAAACGCTCGTCCCGACTATAATTATTCGCGTTACGGCGGTTATTTGCAGAAGCAGGTGAAGAAATCGGGATTCTTTCGGGTGGAAAAGATAAACGATCGCTGGTGGTTTGTCGATCCGGACGGTTATTTATTTCTTTCTCACGGAGTGGACTGCGTAAGTCCGGGCAACGGCGGAAACGCCCGTGATTTAGACAAACGGGAAGGAATGTTCAAACAGCTTCCTCCCGACCAATTTAAGCAAAATTACCGTGGTCGTGAAACGGTATCGTTCGGTTCGTGGAATCTTTATCGCCGTTACGGAAATAATTTCAAAGCGCAGGCTTGCGATATGATTGTTAAACGCATGAACAGATGGGGTTTGAATACAATCGGCAACTGGTCGAGCGCCGATGTGTATGATCTGAATCGGATAGCTTATACCCAACAATTACGCGGATTAGCTATGGAAAGCAAATTGATGGGACTTGCAGATGTGTATGCTCCCCGTTTTGCTGCGAGAATGGATTCGGCGATGAAATCTTATTTGCCTCAGAATAAAAACAATCCTTGGATAATCGGTTATTTCGTCGGGAACGAACCTTCCTGGCTTGGACAGGAAGCGCGCCTCTGCGACCTCATCCTAAAAGGGAACGATTGTCCCATTAAGACCGAGTTGGAAAAATATCTGAAAGACGGCGATACGCCCGAACGCAAGAAACAGTTTATCCATCAAACTTTCCGTATCTTTTTGCAAACCGTGAAAACAACGATGAAGCGATACGATCCCAATCATTTGAATCTCGGAATCCGTTTCGGTAATCTCGGAGAATTGGATGAAGAGCTTTTAAAGATTTGCCGTTCCTCTTTCGATATTCTCAGTTATAACTGTTATGCGCTTATGCCTGATAAAGAAACGTTGAATCGCGCTTTTCGCATAACCGACATGCCCATGATTATCGGAGAATATCATTTCGGAACGGTTGACAGGGGAATGGCGCAATCGCTTTGGCAAGTCAATTCGGAACAGGAACGCGGCGTAGCTTACCGGTATTATACGGAAAATGCTTATGCTCATCCTGCATTAATAGGTACGGCTTATTTCCAATGGTGCGATCAGGACTTGACGGGACGAATGGATGGAGAAAACTACAATTGCGGTTTTGTTGATGTAACCGACCGCCCTTACAAATACCAAACGAAAGCCGCGATGGAAACAGCCAAACGTTTGTATGCCGTCCATTCGGGTGAAGTTCAACCTGTCGAACAAACGCCCGTGAAAGCCCGCGGTCATGAAGGTATCCCCGATATATGGAATCAATGAAAGAACATATAGCGTCTCTCAGCCCTTACCTGTTATTCGATAGAGATAAATGGGCGGAACTTCGTAAGTCCGAGCCGATGACTTTAACGGAGAGCGAAATACATCAATTAAAAGGAATTAATGAAGAATTATCAATAAATGAAGTTCGTGATATCTATCTGCCTTTGTCGCGTTTGCTGAATTATTACGTAAATTCGACCAAAAGCCGGCAGGCGGTTATGATGAACTTTCTGAACGAAGAACTTCAGAAAATTCCTTTTATTATCGGAATCGCCGGAAGCGTTTCGGCAGGTAAAAGCACTTCGGCGCGCGTGTTGCAAGCTCTGTTAAGCCGTTGGAAAGAAAATAACAAGGTGGCGTTGGTTACTACCGATGGTTTTTTATATCCGAATGCCGTTCTTGAGGCAAAAGATCTGATGTCGAAAAAAGGATTTCCGGAATCATACAATATACATCTACTGCTCCGGTTTGTCAGTGACATTAAATCGGGCAAAACGGGAGTTAAAGCTCCGAAATATTCTCATTTAACGTATGATATTATCCCCGATGAGCAAATAGTGATTAGTCCGCAACCAGACATACTTATTCTTGAGGGCTTGAACGTTCTGCAAAATAGGATGGACTATCCGCAACAGAATAAGCCGACGATTTTCGTTTCCGATTTTCTCGATTTTTCCATTTATGTGGATGCAGAAGAAAATTATCTTGAAGACTGGTTTTTGAACCGTTTTATGAATTTCCGGAAAACGGCGTTTAACGATCCTCAATCGTATTTTTATCCCGTTTCCAAATTTTCGGATGAAGAAGCTAAAGCTATGGCAATCAACGTATGGAAAGAGATAAACAGTAAAAATCTGCATAAGAACATTCTGCCGACTCGAGAGCGAGCGCACTTAATTCTGCACAAAGGAGAAAATCATCAAGTGGATTATGTGAAGTTAAGAAAATGATTTAGAAATAACTCTCCGATAATTGTTTTTATCCGATTCTTTCCAAAAAAGAGCCGGGAATATAAGCGGTAGCTAAAGAGAACAAACCATCCAAGCGTACTACAACACGTCTATGCCCTTTAATCCGAATCAGTTCTCCTTCAATTCCGGCAAGATCGCCTTTGATAACTCGTACCCGATCGCCTCGTCGCAAGTTTGTGTTATCAATCCGCATAGCTGTTTCGGAAAAATCGAGCAGAAACATAAAGTTTTCCATTTGCTTGTCGGGAACGGTAAGCAATTGATGATTATCAAGATTTCTCAGATAGACCATTTTTACGCTTGATTTAACAGGTAAAATATGCGCGGTTTTATAATTTGTTCGTATAAACAACAGACCGGGGACTATCGGTCTTTCTCTTTTTATTTTTCTGCCTTTTCGCTCGATCAATACAGTTTGGAAAGGGATGAAATTTTCAATGGCTTGATCGTCTAACCAAGTTTTCACCTTTCGTTCCGTCTGATACTTTACTTTTGCTGCATACCAATTCATAACTTTTCTTTTTATGATTTTTCCGACCGCAAAATCAATTATGTTTAATAAGAGCTTTGGTTTAAATATTATTTTTCATCAGAATCCTTATAATAGTTGTGTTTGTAATTACCATAAGCTCCGTATCCGTACCCGTATATATTTACGTCGCTTACAGCATTCAAAACAACAGTTAAATTGTTTAATTTTTTATCTTTATACATCTCTTGAATTTCAGCTAAATTCTTTTTTAAAGTATAATCCGACCGTAACAGGAAAATCGTAGCCGACGCATAAGGATTTATATTATAAACATCTGCAACCAAGCCTATCGGCGCTGTGTCAATTATAATGTAATTATAATCTCGCCCTATATTTTCAAACAATTGGTTCAATCGTTCCGAAGACAATAATTCGGCGGGATTCGGCGGGAAAACATGCACGGGAATTATATCCAAGTTTTTATGGAAAGTATGAGAGGTATCAATAATATCGCTGATTTCTATTCTCGGATCTGACAAATACATTGTACTTCCCGTTTCCCTATCTGTTAATCCAAGCGTTTTAACCATTACGGATTTCCGTAAATCCAAGTCTATAAGTAAAGTCTTCTTCCCGGATGTTGCTAAAGACATAGCCAGGTTTCTGGAAAAGAAACTTTTTCCGTCTCCGCCTGTATGAGAAGTTACCGATATTATTTTTCTTCTTTCGTTTCCTACAATAAATCCCAAGTTTGAAATGACAGTTCGGAACCGCTCGGCAATCGATGTACGTACTTTTAATACAGGGAAAGGATCACTCTCTTTCGAAATCGGAATTACGCCAAGGAACGGCGCAGTGATTATTTTGGTTACATCGTCTTTTGTATGAATTTTAGTATCAAATAAATCCTTAATATATACAATGATAATCGGAATAATAAGACCCGATATCAAAGCTGCCATTAAGATTGTCATCCTTTTAGGCAGGACAGGCGCGCCGCCGTAAGTTGCATAATCAATTACTTTTGCATTCGGAGTAGCCATCGTCAATGCTAATCCGGTGTCTTCACGCTTTTGCAGTAAGTAAGTATAAAGAGTTTCTTTTACAGTTTGCGTACGAGACAAATCCCGAGTCTCGCGTGCTTGAGTAGGCATTTCACTCGCTTTGCTCACATACATATTATTCTGTCGTTGAAATTCCCGAATAGTCGCTTGCATGCCGGCTTCCGAAATATTGATGCCTTTTAACAAATCGTCTCGTATCCGGGCAACTTGATCATTATATTCTTTAAGCATTGGATGGTCTTTCAACATTCCTCCGGTCGCCTTTTTTTTCATAAAAATTGCATCATTATACTTACTGATCATGGAAATGACAGTCGGATCATTTATCCCCGTATTTGAAGGGACCGCATTATCATCATTTTCGGAACTCATTATAAAATTTTGGATATTCTTAAGAAGTTGCAGTTGTATTTGGGCGCTTGTTATTTGTTTAGTATATTCGCTTGAAGAAGATAGCGCCATTTGTCCTTGAACTTGCAAATCGGTAATTCCTTTCGTTTTATTATAAACTTCAACTTTTTGTTCAGCAGTATCCAACTCACCTGAAACTTTTTTTAACCTTTCATCAATAAAAGAGATTGTACTTCTTGCTACGTAATTCTGATCATTAATCGCATTTTTATTATAATGGTCAACCAACGTATTAACAATATCCTGTCCTTTTTGCGGATTAGGTAATATGATCGATACTTCAACAACGCTCGAAGTTTTACTCACCGGATTTACACTTACAGGCGGAAAATATCCCGGATTAACCGCTACCGTTATCGGATAGGATTCGGCTCTGAAAGGATTGGGCATAAATGTTAAAGTTCCCCAAGGAGTGGCGGTTTCTTTTCCTATTTCTGCTTTCAGATCGAAACCGCTCTTTTCGGAATGTATCGACAAAACATTTTCGCCCACCGAATCAACCGTAAACGATCCGGGCGCTTTTATATAAGGAATGGAAACAATAATCGGAGTTCGCATATAGATTTCGATATTTTTTATTTTTCCGCTCTTGAAATAGCTTACTCCAAGCCCGAGACTGTCCACTACACTTTTTATCAAGGTTGGGGAACGAAGTATTTCTATTTCGTTATCTATATTCATTTTAGGAGCAGAAAGTCCTATATCGCTGAATGCAGACGACATATCCTGGGTTTGACCTTTCTTTGAATCACTGATAATGATTCTGGAAAAGACTTTGTATTCCGGAGTTGTATAACGAAGATAGACAAAAGCCGCTATTAAGCAGACTGCAATGGAAATTATAAACCATTTCCAATAACGCAGGTAATGAAAAAATATTTCGACAATGGAAAATTCTTCTTGTGCTGTATTTTCCGACTGAAAAGTATTTGGTTCCATAAATTAATAAATTATTTTCTGCTGTTTGTAATTAAAAATCCGACAACCATAAGTGTTGCGGAAACTATAGAAATGAAAAGCGGTATATTTTGATTGGAGGTAGAACTCCTAACTCTTGTCCCATTCGGAGTTACATATAAAACATCATTCTGAAGCAAGTAATAATTAGGCGACGAGAAAAGATCGGGTGTTGTTAAGTCAAAATAATAAAACTTTTTTTCGCCGTTTTCTATTCTTATCAGTTGAACATTGTGCCGTTCGCCGTAAATAGTAAGATCTCCGGCTAAAGCGATCGCTTGAGGAATCGATATTCGTTCATCCGTCACGGTATAAACTCCCGGCCGGACTACTTCACCCAATATACTGATTTTATAATTCAAAATACGAATATTAACCACCGGATCCGCCACAAATTTTGAAATCTGCTGTTGGAGTAACCGGATTGCTTCCGCTTTAGTTAAACCTGCAACATGAATTTCCCCTACAAGCGGTAAATTAATATTCCCTTTCGGATCGACTAAGTATCCGATTATATCAAGATTTCCCATCGGAATACTCCCTTGAGTTTGTATCATATTAAAAATCTGTACAGCTTCCGGATTAATCGCAGATACTCTGATGAAGAGATTGTCGTTAGGCATGATCTTGATTTTATAATTGGCATCGTCTTGATTGTAGCGAGCAGATTGAGATATTTGGTCCGAATTTTGAAAATACACAACATTGCGCCTGGACGCACAAGAACATAATATAAAAAGCGAAGTTAGGGTTAAAACCGTAAAGTATAAAGAAAAATAATGATGCTTCATTTGAATTTACCGATAAATATTTGTATAATAATGTTTAGGCAATTAATACTTTCAATTTTTACAAACCTCAAAACGAGAAATTGCGTGCAAATATACAAATTTTATTTATAATTCAAAAATGAATCGGCATTTTTTGATTTGAATTGAAAGAATAATACTTCCGATTCAAAAAATATTAATCAAAAATATTCCTAAAACGCGAAAATATTTTCTCTTTGATTGATTCGGTCGGTTGAAAATTCGATGATTTTTCCATATTTCCCAAGACTTCTTTCTGTTCTTGGGATAACGACTCCGGAACATAAACGGCAATATTGATCAATAAATCTCCCGTTCCGTATGAATTTAGCGAAGGCAAACCTTTGCTTCGCAGTCTCAGAACCTTGCCCGGTTGAGTACCCGGCTCTATCTTTATTTTGGCTTTTCCTTCAAGTGTGGGGATTTCGACCGTACCGCCCATTGCGGCTACCGGAAAACTCAATAACAAATTATAGATAATATCATTCTGGTCGCGAATCAATTCCGGATGCGGTTCTTCTTCAATCACAACCAGCAAATCTCCGTTGACTCCTCCGCGCCGGGCGGCGTTTCCTTTTCCACTCATCGAAAGTTGCATACCTTCGGCTACTCCTGCCGGGATATTCAAGCTGATTACATCGTCGTCTCTGATAATTCCTTCACCGTTGCAATGCGAGCATTTTTTGGTTATTGTTTTTCCTTCGCCTCCGCAAGAGTTACAAACCGTAGTCGTTTGCATTTGCCCCAAAATAGTATTCATTGTTCGCGTAACATAACCCGAACCTCGGCAAGTATTGCAAGTGGAATAAGATTTGGCATCTTCAGCGCCGGTTCCTTGGCAGTGAGTACAAGTTACGTATTTTTTGACTTTGATTTTCTTCTCTACGCCGGTAGCGATTTCTTTCAACGAAAGTTTAACTTTTACGCGTAAATCCGTTCCTCTGTTAACTCGTTGTTGAGAACTTCGCCCGCCGCTGAAGCCTCCGAACCCGAAATGTCCGCCGAAAATGTCGCCGAATTGCGAAAAGATATCATCCATCGTCATTCCGCCGCCGAAATCACCTCCGCCCGAATATCCGCCTACGCCTGCATGTCCGAATTGGTCATATCGTCTCCGCTTGTCTTCATTTCCTAAAACTTCATAAGCTTCTGCCGCTTCCTTAAATTTTTCTTCCGCCGCTTTATCACCCGGATTTTTATCGGGATGGTATTGAATCGCCTTTTTTCGATATGCTTTTTTAATTTCTTCGTAAGACGCTGTTTTCGTTACTTCCAATACTTCGTAATAATCTCTTTTTGTTGCCATTGTATATTTTCGTTAATTCGCCGCAACTACTTTGGCATGACGAATAACTTTGTCATACAAAGTGTAACCTGTTTGAATAATATCTATTACTTTTCCTTTTTGTTCCTCGTCTTGAGCCGGAATAGCAGCTATCGCATCGCACAATTCGGGGTCAAAGTCCTGCCCGAGCGTTTCAATCGGTTTTACGCCGTTTTGTTGAAGATAATTTATGAATTTATTATAGATGAGCAGAATGCCTTCTTTGACAGCCGATATGTCCGTTGCCGTTTCAATGGTTTTTATTGCTCGTTCAAAATCATCAATAACAGGCAAAAGTCCGACAAATGCTTTTTCTCCGCCGGTTTTAATTAATTCCGATTTTTCCTTTACGGTACGCTTCCGATAATTTTCATATTCAGCCATTAAGCGAAGATACGCATCATTGAGTTTTGCTAATTCTTCCGACATATCGTCTTTACTTTCCGTATTCTCATCGGGATTATCCGTTTCTAACGGTTCGATATTCTGTTCTTTTGTCGTAATATCTGCTAAATTGTCAGCAGGGGGTATTTCACTTTCAAAGTTTTCCGGCTTCTTTTTCTTATCCATAACTTTATATAATGTATTATTATTTCCTATATTCAGCTATTTACGAAATTCGGATTCTTTTGTAATCTTAGCTTTCTATTTATGTATGCAAATATATTGCCAAAATAGTGTTATGATTCCGGGAAAAGTTTTATCTTTGCGTCGCAATTTGAAAAACAAACAAACGAGGGGCATTAGCTCATCCGGCTAGAGCGTTAGACTGGCAGTCTAAAGGTGACGAGTTCGAGTCTCGTATGCTCCACAAAAGAAATTTCTTTATAAATCGCAAAAAAACAGTCTTTTTTATTTTTGTTTGTAATAATTTTAGTAATTTTGTGCCTTAATTATTTATTATTTTATCAACATTATTTAAAAATTAGTTAAATGAAAAAGTATTTATTGATTGCTACTGTTGCTTTGGGACTTGCTCTGACAGCATGTAGCGGTAGCGGGAAAAAAGTTGAAAATGCAGCTGCTGCAGCAGTTGATTCTGTTAAAACGGAAGTTACTGCTGTTGCCGATTCTGTTTCCGTTAATGCAAATGACGTATTGGGACAGTATGAAACCCTTGTTAATAAAGTTATTGAACTTAAAGCAAAAGGTACTGCCGCTTCAGTTGTAGATTTGTCGAAATTGAAAGATGAAGGCGCTGCTCTTTCCGATCAATTGCAAAAAGTTGCTTCAACCTTAACCACGGAACAACAGCAAAAATTGCAAGATTTAATGAAAAAATTATCTGTTGCTTTTGCTCCTGCTCAAGGTGCAAAGTAATCAGAGCATTACAATTTTTCCCAAAAGCCTCCCCGTCGGTTTAACGATTGGGAGGTTTTTTATAATAAAAGCAAAACTATATAAATTATGGAGTACAATTTCAGCAAAATCGAGAAAAAAGGACAGGAATATTGGAAGGAAAATAAAACCTACCAAGTAAAAGAAGATACGAAAAAGCCTAAATTCTACGTACTTGACATGTTTCCGTATCCTTCGGGAGCCGGTTTGCATGTCGGACACCCTTTGGGCTATATTGCTTCCGATATTTATTCGCGATATAAACGCATGAAAGGATTCAACGTCCTGCACCCCATGGGATATGACGCTTACGGACTTCCTGCCGAACAGTACGCCATTCAAACGGGACAGCATCCGGCAATTACTACCGAACAAAATATTCGTCGATACCGTGAACAATTGGATAAAATAGGATTTTGTTTCGATTGGTCGCGCGAGCTTCGTACCTGTGATCCAGACTATTATAAATGGACGCAATGGGCGTTTATCCGAATGTTTATTTCATATTATGACCTCACCCCCCAACCCCCTCTCCGAAGGCGAGGGGGAGCAAAACCAATAACGGAATTGATTGCTCATTTCGAAAAAACGGGAACAAAAGATTTAAATGTTGCTTGCACCGAAGAACTGCATTTTTCAGCCGAAGAATGGAATGCAAAAACAGAAAAAGAAAAACAGGAAACGCTGATGAATTACCGGATTGCCTATCTTGCCGATACTATGGTGAATTGGTGTCCGGCGCTGGGAACGGTTTTAGCCAACGACGAGGTGAGCGAAGGCTTTTCCATTCGCGGCGGTCATCCGGTGGAACAGCGCAAAATGAAACAGTGGAGTTTGCGCGTTTCGGCTTATGCCCAACGATTGCTCGACGGTTTGGACGCCATCGATTGGACGGAAT
>Ga0209629_10001903_pt1 | contig 13697 bp, 6 predicted proteins | sample TergutCu122P5_FD_187286 | JGI IMG/M metagenome (GOLD analysis project Ga0209629, IMG submission 187286) | Cubitermes ugandensis P5 segment gut microbial communities from Kakamega Forest, Kenya - Cu122 P5 (SPAdes) (version 2) | ecosystem: Host-associated > Arthropoda: Insects > Digestive system >... | reverse complement strand
GCATCTTCATCCGGCACATATTGAGAAGCGTATTCGCACAAAGGAGAATAATACAAATGAAAAAAATCTTTGTACGCATACTCCGATCCTCCGGAAAGCTGTTCAAGAAGAGCCTGTTCGTCCATTGCCGCCTAATAACTTTTAATTATTACCCGCGCAATAAGAAACCCGATAGAATAATTCGATTTTCCATGCCGAATAAGTTTAAGATTTTTGAACAAATGTAACTGATTCTCGTGAATTGTACAAATTTTTATTTATTAAAAATAATTATATTTTGTTTAGGGTATTTAATGCCGGCATCTGTCTTAATATTAAAAAATGTATAATAAAAAGATGAGCGAAGAAAACTTACAATCGGATTTCGATAAAGAACCCGCTATTGATGCAACTCTGATTATCAAATATATTCGTAATCAAACGGATGCGGAAGAGACCCGGCAGGTGGAAACTTGGATAAGCGAAAGCGAGGATAACAAAAAAGAAATGAAGCAGATTGCCGAATTATTTTTTACCCGCTACGCTTTCGACCGAATGGTTTCGAGAGATGTCGATTCCGCTTATCAAACCGTAAGTCAACAAATACGGGATAAATCGGTTAACAAAAACGCACATTTCGGTTACAGGAATCTCTTGTATATTGCAGCTTCGCTTATCGGCGCATTCCTTCTGAGTTCCGCTTATATTTATTTTAAAGAAAAAGAAATACTACCTCCGAAAACGAATTATTTTGCAGTTCAATCCAATCCGGGCGTACGAACTTTAATAAATCTGTCGGACGGAACAACGGTATATCTCAATTCCTCCGGTAAACTCACTTATCCCGATCATTTTACGGGCAATCATCGCGAAGTAAAACTGGAAGGCGAAGCTTTTTTCCGTGTAAAATCCGACCCGAGCAAACCGTTTATTGTTCATACGAACGACGACAAAGCTGTCGTACAGGTTACCGGTACCGAATTTAACATTCAGAGCTTTAAAGATGATAATGTGTTTACGACCACATTGGTTGAAGGTTTGGTGAATGTAACGCTGAAACGCAAAAACGGCTCCGATACCCGGATGAAACTGACTCCTTCGGATAAAATCATATTCGACAAGAATACCGACAGCGTTGCAATCGTTAGAACGGACACCGAAATTGAAACGGCATGGACAAAAGATCGTCTGATTTTCCGTAATTTACCCATGCCCCAAGTGCTGAAAACGTTAGCATACAATTATAATGCGGAATTTGAAATCAGGAATCCGGCTATCTATTCATATCGATTTACGGGAACATTTCAAAGCCGGCAATTGGCTCAAATATTGGAGTATATAAAAATATCTTCCAATATAGACTATACGATGAGTTTTCCTCGTTCCGACGACAGTCTGGAAATAAGGAAAACGAAAATTATTTTGAAGTAGAATGTTTAATCTTTAAATAATGAAAAGCTTATGGGAGAATAACCGGTTGACAAACAAGCGCCGATAATAAATACGGGAAGATGCCGTTACATCCTCCCGCCTTCAAAAAATTAATCGGCATCTGCATGAGAGAAGTACGAATACCTTATTAATTAATTTAATGAATAATACAAAAGTATGACAATTTTATTTAATTTACAAATTCCGATAAGATTAAAATTTCTTGTCGGATTAAAAAAAGTACCGCTATTTATGAAAATAACATTTATTCTATTATTTTTATCTGTGGGAATAAGTTTTGCCGGTCCTTCTTACGCTCAGAACACTTCATTATCGCTGAAGATGAACAGCGCGACCGTTGCGGAAATTTTGGATGCTATCGAAAAACAAACGGAATTTCGTTTTTACTACAACAGCAAGTTGGTTGACACGGAACGAGAAACATCGATAGCAGCGGAAGATGACAATGTCTTTACTACGCTCGACAAGCTCTTTTCCGGAACCAATGTCAGTTACAAGGTGATAGACAAAGACATTATTTTAACGGCAAAACAAGCCGATACGAAAAATGCAGCCGACAAAACCGTTTCGGGAACTGTTACGGACGAAAACGGAGAGGCGTTAGTAGGAGTCAATGTAACATTGAAAGGAACCGATCAGGGAACGATTACGAATTCGGAAGGTCGATATTCTTTACCAAATGTACCGGATAATACAACGCTGGTATTTGCCTATTTAGGGATGCAAACAGAGGAAATTGTTGTCGGGAAAAATCTTTCCGTAATAAACGTAAAGATGCGTAGCGCAGCTATTAATCTGGATGAAGTCGTAACTTTAGGATACACGACGCAAAAGCGACGGGATGTGATCGGTTCGGTAGCAAAAATAACCACGATTGAAGCTCCCGCTTACTCAAACATTACGAATGCCTTAGAAGGAAAAGCCTCCGGATTATACGTTTCAAATGGTGAAATAAGAGTCAGAGGTGTAAATTCCATTAATTTATCAACGAAACCCTTATGGATTATAGACGGAGTTCCCGGTGACGGAAGCTATTTGAATCCGAGTGATATTCAATCAGTTCAAATTTTGAAAGATGCAGCAGCTACATCATTGTACGGTTCTAACGGAGCAAATGGTGTAATTGTTGTTACCACCAATTCGGGCGTCGGGAAACCATCCGGCTTCACGGTAGAGGTTAGCAGCGGTTCGAGTTGTTTAACGGGAACAAATTGGAAAACTTTGGATACAAAAAGTTTCATAGATTTAATGGATTTAGCTCTCGTCAATCAGGCGAAATATACCGGTGGAACACCTACTCCGTTTAATCCGCAAACCGCTTATAATTGGAGCGATCTTTACGGCGGATACGGAATGACCCGGGATCAAGCGCTTACTTACAGTAACAAAGGATTATACGATATTACTCAGCAAGGGAAATACTTACAATTTTATCTGAACGGCAATAAAGCATATGACAAAGGGAACGCATTGTTTTCACTGACATACCGTAATGGAGACGAGCCTGATCGAGCTGCTTACATTGGCAGCGGTGCAAAAAAAATAATGGGTCGCACGCAAATTACTTTCTCGCCGATAAAAATTGTAACCTTTAATTTTAATTCAATCAATCAATTCCAATTGATAAATCAAAATCTGGCAGGACTGAGTAACTACGGAGCGTTGCTGCGTATTCCTTATATGCCGATATGGGATCCGGGCAGTATTACGGGCTATTGGGCGCCTCGGGACAACCCCGTGCTCGCCGGAGATAGCAAATACAGACAGGATCGGTCTCAAGCTTTCACTTCTATGAACTACCTGCGAGCCGATATTGATATGCCTTTCTTGGAAGGATTAAAACTTTCGGGTGTAGGTAGCGCTAATTTTGATGCAAGCCGGCGTACAAGTTGGTCTTCGGATATAGCATCGAGAAGCGTGAAACTGGGAACCGGAGAATATACAAGTTGGGCTCAGGAAAACGCATATTTTAATTACAGCTATATGTTAAGAGGCGAAATCAGTTATAACCGAACTTTCGGCGATCACAGCATAAATGTATTGGGATTGGTTGAAGGAAAGAAAAGTTACGGATCCCCACTGTACGCCTTTGGCGCAGCATTGAATGGCACTTATCCGGAATTGGGAAAGCCTTCAAATATGCGTGAAATGTCGGCTTTCCACGCTGAAAGCGGAAGTTTGGCATATATCGGACGTATTGCATACAATTTCAAAAATAAATATTTAATCGAAGGCAATATACGTCGCGACGGGCTTTCTGTTCTTTCTGCGAACAACCGCTGGGCAACTTTCCCTTCGGTTGGTCTCGGGTGGGTTGTTTCGGATGAATCCTTTTGGAATAAATCTGCAGTTAATCTTTTTAAAATCAGAGGAAGCATCGGAAAAACAGGAAATGCGGCAATTCCGGCATTTGTTTACTTACCTCAATTAGTAATTCGGGATCCGGGAGGAGCCTCATACGGCGACTATCAATTCACAAGTATCAAAAATATTGCGTCGAACGTAAAATGGGAAACATCCGGTAATATTGATATCGGTTTTGACTACGGTATTCTCAATAACCGTATTAACGGGTCGATTGCTTATTATAACAAAGACGTTTCCGGCTTATTGCTGCAAGTTCCCCTGCCTCCAAGCGCAGGCATGTCGCTTGCCGATGGTCTCGGCGGTTCCAATACTGTTTGGAATAATGTGGGCAATATGCGCAACAACGGGATTGAATTTAACGTGGATGCTTCTGTTATCCGTTCAAGAGATTTTTCTTGGAATTTGTCTTTTAATTTTACGACGGCAAAAAATAAAATTTTATCTTTATATCCTTCAATCGACGTAACCGGTCAGGGAATATTCGGAAGCGTAGGAGGAATCAGTACGGGTGCCTTAACCAGAGCAGGCGGTAAGTTAGCGACCTATTATACGGCGGATTTCGCAGGCATTGATCCTCAAAAGGGAATCCCCATGATTTGGGAAAGGGATAACGATTTATTTGCGAAAACGGGAGAGACCGTGAGAACAGGCAAATTAATCCCTGCTACAGGTAACAATTCTGATAACAATCGGTTTTACATGGACGGGAAATCTTATCTTCCTTCTTTCTACGGAGGGTTTACAAATACGTTCAATTACAAGAATTTTGATTTAAACCTGATGATTACGTATTCCGGCGGACATTATTATTTCGACCAGGTTGAATGGCGGCTGCAATTTATACGAATAGGTGAAAACGCATTGAGCGCAGACATCTTGGCAAATTCCTGGCAAAAACCCGGAGATATTACCAAATACGGGGAAATCATCTACAACGGGGGATTCTTTTATGATAATGCGGGAAATTCGTCCAAAACACAGTATCCGGGAGCTAACAACAACAATCCCAATACTTCGCAGTTTTTAAAAAGAGCCGATAATATACAATTGAAAAACGTAACGCTGGGCTACACTCTCCCAAAAAACCTCGTTAGTAAATGGGGAATGAATAATCTTCGCATATATTGCGACATAAACAATGCTTTATACTGGGCGAGAGACCAACATAACGGTAATCCGGATGTGGCTATTTCCGCTAACAATTTTGACGGTGCATTACGCTACGATTCATTTATGGCTCGCACTGTTTCATTAGGGCTTTCTGTTAAATTTTAAAAACGTATCAAAATGAAGAATATAAAAATTACTGTCAATATTTTGACTTTAGTATTGGTTCTTTTTGTAAGCGGATGCAAAGATTACACTGAACCGAAATGGCAGCCGGAAATGCCTTGGTTGTCCGTCGATCAGATGGAAATGGGTGTAGTTGCGCCTTATGTCGCTATGAACGGAGGTTCTTGGAACAATGTGTTGGCGATTTATACCGCACAGGAGCTGATGACCACCGATTTCGGTACAACCCTCGGAGCACCGAGTAATGAGTCCCCTTCGTGGGCAGGTCGTCTGTTTCGCCAGGTAGGTATCGAATCCTTGGGTTGGACTCGTACTGCTTATACGCAAATATGGGGCGCTATAGCTCTTGCTAACGAAGCGCTTACGTTTCTTAACGGCAGCGATCCGAAAAATTTGTTTCCCAATGACGCTCAATCTAAATTAGATGAAATTCCCAGGCAAAAAGCGGAACTCTATTTCATGAGAGGATTTGCTTATCATAGGGCTGCGTTGTTTTTTACGCCTCCTTACGATCCGAAAGGCGCCAACGATGACCGCGTTTTGGCGCTGAAGGAAAGCAACGATAATCCGCAAAATTCGTATATCGGCACCACTAAGGAACTTTGGGATTTTATCATCAACGATTTGAAAACAGCTAAAAGTTTGATGCCTAAATCATTTCATATTCTGGGCAGGATTGATTATTATACCATTTGCGGCGAATTGGCAAGAGCTTATTTCCATACCGGCGATTTCACCAATGCCGAAGCAGAATGCACCGAAATAATTTCATCGGGCAAATATTCTTTAAGCGCAGATGTGATGGAGGCTTGGCAAGTGCAGAGCGTAAGCGGTGTACCCGCAACAGAGCCGAAAGAAGTCATGTGGATGTATTCTCCGAATTCACGCGGTCAATTTACCGAAATATTTACGGTATTTACGCGGGCTTTCCCGTATGCCACTGCTTGGGGAATGGGTAATCTCGGGGCTTACGGACGCGGACCGTCTTCGGAAGGTATGTGGGTCGGCACCCGGATGAGTGATGCTATGGCTAAAAAATTAGGATGGATGACAGCCGACTATAAGGAAACAGATTTGGCGCGCACCGATAAACGTTACGGGAACACATGGCTTCGTGTTGAAGGATATTTCGGTACGGAAGCTGCTTTGGCGGCAGAAGTTGCCAAAACCGGTGACGAAAGTTTGTGGAACAAGTGGTCTTGGCAATACCCTAACGGTGATCATCCTTTTATATATCTTGATAAATATTATAGAGGTGAAAGTCCGAGCCAAACCTGTTATGCATTGATGCGCTATCCCGAATTTCTTTTGATGCGCGCCGCTATTCGCTTTCAGACCGGCAACAGCGCCGGAGCGGCAACCGATGTGAATGTAATACGAGAGAGGGCGGGATTACCGGATATTCCTGCCGGTTCGCTTACAGCCGATGCAATCGATCGAGAATATATTATTGAAATGGGAGGTGAAGGCGGTTATCAGCCCTATCTCATGGCGTTGCGCCGACCTATTCCTCCGGGAGACCGTCAAGGTGTAGCCGATGTGAATCCGCCTTATACCGGATGGTATTGGAAAATTCCTATTCAGGAAGTTGCAACCAATGCCGGTTATAACGGTATTCCCGATCCTAATTCGAAGTAAGTAACGAGTGACGGGTGACGAGTGACAAGGTACTTGTTACTCGTTACTTGTCACTCTTCACTTTTTAAAAATGGAAAGATATGAAAAGTTGTAAGCTCTTTTTCTTGTTTTTGTTTTGTATTACGATACCGAGTTACTCGGCTCCTCCCGAAATATGCAGAGTTCAGGGAGGACATACAAAAACCGTTTGGGGAACGGGGTTTTTTAAAGGAGCAACAGAAGTTTATGCAGCCGATATTCCTTTTGATGAGAAAGCTGTTATTTCTGCATTGGAGTCTGTTGATTATGATCGTACAATGTATTTGCCGGCAGTCCCTCCGAAAGATAATAAACAATTGAATATATTAACCGCCGATCCGAGAGGATTGATAATGGCGGTAGAATTTTCGGACGATTATTCTCCCGAAGGGTTTTATGGTGATAGGATTGGAAACGATGTGCTATGGATAAAAAATCGGGATGGTTTTTCAAAACCTTGGTTGGTCAAGTCTCCCAAACCATGGTTTGCCTATCCGGGAAAAATTGAAGCGGGTGAATTGATACGTGTTTTCGGACGGAATATGGATGCCCGGTTGATAGCAATTAAGAAACCGGGAGCCGGCAAAGTACGAATGCTTAAAAGCAGTACGGTAAAAGCCCGCGATGATATCAATACGCATAATGTCCTATACGAAACGGAAGTCCGTATTCCGGATGATATGGACCCCGGCGATTATGAACTTTATATTCATAACGGTTCGGGTGGCAAAGCGGGATGGAGTGATCCGGTTCATTTCACGGTTAAGCCTCCCGAAAAAATACCTGTCTATTATCCTGCAGCAAATTACGGAGTAAAAGCCACCGGCTATACCGATGATACAGATGCGCTGAAAAATGCGCTTACTGCCGCTTCTAAAACCGGAGGAACGGTTATCCTTCCTGCGGGAAGCGTTGTTATCAGCGAAACTGTTGAATTACCTGAAAATGTTTCAATCCGGGGAGCAGGCGAAGGCGCTACCTCCATCCGGGTGATTAAAGACTATCCGATACATGGCGGCTTTCCCGAAAATGCAAAGTTAGAATATTATCCGAACGACTGGACACCTGTTTTAAAAGATTATACTCCTATGTTGTGGTTACGAAATAACAGCAGTATAAGTGATTTATCGTTGGTATATGGTCCGGGTGCAGATCTCGGCATTATTATAGCACGCTGTCCGGGAGTATCGGAAAATATTCACATAGAAAGAATAAATGTTACAGCCAACTATCAAGCCGACGGATGGCATACTTCATTCCCTGTCTTAATCTTAGGAAATACCTGCGGATTGGTTATTGCAGATAATGATTTCAGAGGATGGGGAGCTGTGGAAGTCGTTGCCAATAATCATCATCAGGCTTATATAGGACGTAACAAAATGGTAACTTTTCCTACCGGAATAGCCAATACGTTTTTCACGCGCGGTTTTAACGAAAGCGTGATCGAAAGTAATGAAGCTTATTACGGCTCGCGTAATTATTCTTCGCAAAGCGGTAAAAGGTACGGAAAAAACAATAATCCCAATCCCAATACTTCGCCGGACGTTAGTACAGTCCATTTAGCAATGATCGGAAATGTTTATACCGATAATTTAGCGCGCCGGCATAATGCCGGAGAAATGATGATTGAATCCGGATTTGCTCAATGGTGGGGAAATATAAAAAAAGCGACGGGAAACACCGTAACGGTCGAAGGCAATCCTTTTGACGGAGATTTTACGGATAATTATATCTTGATTATTGACGGAAAAGGAATCGGACAATACCGCAGGGTCATTTCCAATACAAAAAATCAACTGACAACGGAAAAAAACTGGGATATCGTTCCGGACGAAACCACTTGCATTTCTGTCGGAGGTTTTAATGTTGAACATCTGTGGATTGACAATACATTAAATAATAATGCAAGTTGGAGCGGTTTCTGGGGAAATAATATAGGTCATGCGGTTGACGGACAAATCATGCGAGACGGAGCTCCATTTTATCTTTGGGGATGGGATCCCGATCATCCTGCAACGGTTGCATTTATTGATGTCATCGGTACGCGAACAATCGGTGGAGGCGGTTTTGGAATTCTCGGTTCTCCTGTATTCGGGAATACGGTTCGTTATTGTGAATTTGTTGATTTCAGATATTATCCGAACTTTCATATTAATCCCTCGTGGTTGGGAAAAGGCGATCCGTCGGGAATTTTCGGAATTTCTTTTTATTTTAAGTTTAAGTTTAAGAATATTCCCGAAACAGCACCTTTAAATGGATGGAATATTTTCGAGGGAAATAATATTGCAGATGGTCCTTACGGAATTCATATCCCTTCATTTGCCGATTATACAATACTGAAACGAAACGCGTTTAATGTTGATAAGGATTCTTGCATCAATGAATCAAAAACAACGGTAATTAAATAATTATGAATTATGAGTTATAAGTTAAGAATTTTTTATTTTATATTCGGTATAATATCCTTCACGACGCTTCAGGGAAAGACCGAAGCAAACGATAATACTTTTCGGGCTGTTTTACTTAAAGCGGAGGTTTCATCCGACTTGTACCAGCCGGATGATACCATGCTGGTTATATGTTGGTTTCAAAATATCGGGAAGAAAACTTCCGAATATCCGCTTACGTGTTTTGCCGAATTATCATTCGGACATCAACGCATTTTGGAAAACACAACGAAATATTATCGCTATTATTGGGATACTTATCCTTCAACCGATCAATGGAAACCGGGCGATATATGGAAAACCGCATTCAAATGCAAAATGGATTTGGGATGGGGAGGAACCTATTCCATAAAAATCGGATTGTGCGATAAAAATCATCTTCCGGTTAAAATTATCGGCGCTGACGGTAAGATTGAAGAACAAGTGGAAATCGGATCGATTGATTTGGGATGGAGTTGGGGAACTCCTACGATGGATATGGTGCGGAAGCCTTGGGTAAAAGAATTTAATCGGATGAATATCCCTGTTGCAAAAAAGAATTCAAACGATAATTCAGATATAACAATAGGAACAACGACAAAAGTAATCTTAAATAAAGATATCCCTGAAATTATAGCAATTAACGGGATTGTAATGGACAAAAGTACCCGTGGAATGCGTCCTTCGGTAACGATCAGAAACTACGGCGGGGATTCCTTGATTTACAGTAACAGTCATAATGTCAAAGTTGAATATATCCCTTTACAAGAGCAGAATAATCAAGCAGATTATAGAGAAAAAATAATATACAACGGGAAAGATATAGCCGAATACACATTGCGGTTTGAAATGATCCGGGATGAGTTACGGATATCGGTAGCAGATGTAAAAGAAAGTAAAGGATATGAACTGCTTGAAATAAATATACCGTCACTTCTCAGTTTAGACGGTAAGACGGATATTGTTAATTTCGTAGCAGGCGGGCGAATATTATCACTTGCCGGGGCAATACCGGAAGGTTATTCTTTCAAATACGATACACGAAATGCAGCCGCTTTATTGAGGTTGAATGATAAAATAGTATTGGAATCAACTTGCATTGACGACCGGTTAAATATAGCCGTTTTCGATAACGGTGAAAAGAAAACGGCAAATCTCGGAATGGTTTTCGTAAACAAAATCAGAGGAAAAGGAAAAGTTGCTTCCGTTCCGGTCGAAGATAATCATACGGTAAAGATAGATCTTTTAAATGCATCATGGGGTAATGACGGATGGCAATCTGTTGCCCGATTTTGGCGTAAAGACCTGAAAAGTATTCACCGTGATTTATATCGACGCGCGCTTATATATAAACAATTGGCAACTGCCGGTCCGGAACCTCCCGCCGGTTATGTAACCGAAAAATCTCCATATCCGGTAAAAAGATTGACATCCGTAATCACTTTTAAAGAAATATTCGAAACTGCCGAGAAATATCATTATATCTTGGACGGAATGCCTCAAGTGTTGTATATCGGAGGATTTCAGGAGGGCGGTTTTGATAATTCTTATCCTTATGTATTAAATACGGATCGACGGGTAGGAACGGTGGAAGAATTGAAGAATTACATTAAAGAAGCGGGAAAATACAATATCCTGTTGTCTTTGCATGATAACTATGATTCCGACGTGCTTAATTCTCCGCATTATGATCCCCGTATTGCAAGTATGGATGCGGAAGGAAAACCTTGGATGGGCTGGTTTTGGGCAGGCGGCACAGATCATATTGTCGCTCCGTATAAATACAGCGCTTCGGGTTTGATGCAAAAGCGTGTAAAAGAAACAATAGATACTTATGGAATAAAAGGTTCATATCATTTGGATGTATTGTCATCGGAACTGCTCAGATATGATTTTAATCCGCAATATCCGGCGTGTGCAGGTAAATCGTTGCAGGGGAAATTTGATATTATTGATGAATTTAACAAATACGGGATTGATGTTACAAGCGAAACGCTTCTCCATCCGTTTATCGGTCGTATCGGATTCGCTTTGCATGCCCGCACTGATCTCAATACGGTTTTTTTTACGGGAGAAAAATTTATTCCTTTAGTTGATATGGTGTATCACGGTACTATCTCTTATGAAGGCGGAGGAAGAACCGAACAAACAATGCTGATGGGTCTCATGAAAGGAAGCAGTATCTTTATCAGCGAGGAGGGTTTCAAAGAAGATGATATACAATGGATTTATCTTCATCAGATGCCGGTAGGACTTTTATATGATAAAAAGATAGATAAAATAACCGAAGAGAACGGAACTGCAACGGTTACTTATGATGCCGGAACTTATGTAAAAGTAAATTTTGATAAAAAAAATTATGAAATACAGGTGGATGGCAGACTTATTGCAAAAGATTGGACTACATTTATTCCCGGATTCAAACCCGATACCTACCTTGCTTTTTCCAAGCATGGCGGTACATTTTCATATCCTGTTCCAAGCGGGTGGGATAAGAAACCGGTTAAAGCCGTTACTCTTACTGTTACCGGAGAAGGCGTACAAATACCCTGTTCGATAGATAACGGTATTCTCAAAATGAATATTCCCGCACAAACTCCCGTCAGAGTCTTCTTGAATACATCTCAGCCTTTAGCCAAAGTCAAAAAAGATATAAAGTACGGAGATGCTGTCAATGATAGGAATACCCGCCAAGCATTGTTAATGGATATGTATTATCCGGAAATCGATAGCTCAAACAATAATAAACCGGCAGTTGTTTTGGTTCATGGAGGCGGTTTTAATCAAGGGGATAAAAATCAGGCGCTTTATGTTAAGATGGCGAATGCATTTGTCTCTGCAGGCTATGTTTCCTTTTCTATAAATTATCGATTAAACACTAAAGCGAAGGTTGAAGTCAGTACCTTGAATAATGCGGTATCCGATGTATTGTCTGCTATAAAATGGATACGAGCGCACAGTAAAGAATACGGGATAAATCCGGCAGAAATTATCATTGTCGGAGACTCGGCGGGAGGAGGAATTGTTGTCAATGCAGCATATAGTGATTCGGGTAAAAAATTGATAAAAGGTTGTATAGATTTATGGGGAGGGCTTCGATTCAATCGTTTAAATAAAGATGCAAATCAATGGGGAGAGCCTGTCAATTATTATCCGATAAAAAAAGATGTTCCTCCGACATGCATTATTCATGGAGATAAAGATGAGGTGATTCCTTTTCGTACATCAAAAGATTTAGCTGACCGACTGACGGAATTAGGAGTTTATAATGAACTGCATACGTTAAATGGAGCTTTTCATTATCCCGAATCTGTGTCAGACCGATTCATACACTATATGATTGATTTTTCCAAAAAAGTCTTAGATCTTCAAAAACAAATAAGCAATAAACAGATGTATTAATTCACATATACACTTTTTATGTAACGTTCGCTCCCGGATTCCGGATCGGACGATCCGGCTTACGGAATCGGAAATCGGCTCAACCAAACAATCTTGATTGAGCCGATAAAAATTTACTTGCAAAAAAGCAAGAGTAAAATGTTGATTAATGCTTCACAATAATCTGCTGCTTTTGGGGTTGGGGATTTATTCCGTCGTAAATATGCAGATAATAGGTTCCGTTCGGCAAATTGCTTACATTGAATTTCACTTTTCCCCCTTTCTTGGCTGTTGCTTGTAACAACTGACTGCCATATCCGTTATAAAGGCGAATATCGTATGCGGGATCAGCCGATTTGCCTTGATTGCCGTCGTCACCTGAACAAGTAACGGAGATAACATGATCATGTTATCTCCGTTACTCGGACATGTTGCTTCCGTTACTTGAATATATCGCTTCCGTTACTTGAGCATGTTGCTTCGATTGAAGTGTATCTCGATGCAACAGACCCGCCCGCATCTCCGAGTCAGACCTGCCCGGGTCTAAGCCTTAGACCTCTCCGGGTCTGACTTCAAGACCTGCCCGGGTCTCCGGCATAGACCCGGGCAGGTCTGTTATTATGCTCATTCACAGGTTGAACCGAAAAATTTTATTCGAATCCGGTCATATCGAACCAACACGTCGAACAATGAGTAATAATCAGGCTTTTGCCCTACATTCTTCGTACCATCTCCGTACCATGTTCGATCGTTGTTCGATCGTTGTTCGAATGTTGTTCGAATGTTGTTCGATCTTCATTTGATGCATTCTTTTTACTTTTACGCCCGGTTTCACGAAAAACCGACATTTTATTATTTCTGCATTTTTACATATTAATGAAAAAAATAACCGATTTAATAAAATATTTCAATACCTTTGTGAATTAAAATTTAAAAACATATAATTATGAGTTCTGTTGTTAAGTTAAACAATAAACAATTTGATTCTATGAAAAACAAAATCATTTTTCTCGCAGTTATACTGGTCAGCAGTATTTATTGTCTTCAAGCTCAAGTAGAATTGAAAGAAGGCAGTCAAGTTATTAAAACCTATGTTCAGAATCCGCCGAATGTGATGCCTCGTTTTTATGAGGGACAAGGTCA
>Ga0209629_10001902_pt1 | contig 13703 bp, 14 predicted proteins | sample TergutCu122P5_FD_187286 | JGI IMG/M metagenome (GOLD analysis project Ga0209629, IMG submission 187286) | Cubitermes ugandensis P5 segment gut microbial communities from Kakamega Forest, Kenya - Cu122 P5 (SPAdes) (version 2) | ecosystem: Host-associated > Arthropoda: Insects > Digestive system... | reverse complement strand
TACAAATGACTTTTCAAAACTTCAAATTTTATAATATACTGAATGATAATAATTTAACATTTCACTAGCCCTTGATTTTTCCCTCTTGAAGGCTTTTTTTTGGGGAAAAAACGGCAAGTTGGGTTAATGGTTTTTACTTAGCAAAAAAAATTAGCATCAAGTTAACCATAGAAGAAGGCAAGGCTAAGATATTGGATATGACAACGTGTAGATGTATCCATACTTTAGAAGAAAATTATACCGTGTCTGCACAATTTAGTCCTGATGGGAAACAAGTTCTTTCGGTACATCAATATTTTCGGGATATATCACTGAAATTATGGAATATTGACACAGGTGAATGTATTCGTACCTTAAGTCGGAGCCATGACGGTTCCTCCTATCATGACTCTATATGCTTCAGTCCGGATGGAAAACAGGTTCTTTGGGGAAGATTTTATGATAAGTATAAATCATTAAATTTATGGAACCTTGAAACCGGAGAATTTTCATGTTTGGGAGAATTCTCAGTTTCGTCAGTGTGCTTTAGCCCGGATGGCAAATTGATACTTTCGGGGGATACTTACAATACAATAAGAATATGGAATTTTGAAACCGGTAAATTCCGTATATTGAAAGGGCATACAAACACTGTTAATTCTGTGTGCTTTAGCCCGGATGGAAAGTTGGTGATGTCTGGAAGTAGCGACAGTAGTATAAAGTTATGGGAAATTAAAACTGGTAAATGTATCCGTACGTTGACCAATTATGTAGGTGAGGCGTATAGGTATAATCCTGTCAGTTATGTCTGCTTTAGCCCCGATGGTAAGCTTGCAATGTCATATGATGGTGATACCGTGAAGCTATGGGATCTTGAAACCGGAGAATGTATTCAAATCTTAGAAGGTACTGGGAACATTTGTTTTAATCAGGATGGTTGTCAAATTGCGATAGATTCTTATCTTTACGACCTCGACTACGACCTCCACTTCCCCGGCTGGCAAGACTGGGACGAAGGCGCCCGCCCCTACATAGACATTTTCCTCACCCTCCACCCCAACTGGACGGAAGACGATTTCAACAACATCCTCATCCCCGACTTGCAGAATAGAGGTTATGGTTGGCTGCGGCCGGAAGGAGTAAAGGTAAAGTTGAAAGAAATGAGTAATAAAAAGACTTCATTTTGGAAACGAATAATACACAAATCATAGGATATTATTCACAAAACGCTCGTGGTGTATCAATGCGCATGTTCCAATTTTTCCTCTATCGAATCTCGAATAAAAGAATTAATGCTTGTTCCTTGTTTTTCAGCATAAATAGCGATTCGACAATGAATTTCAGAAGGAATTCTTATATTTAATGTCCCTGAATATGATTTTTTTGGCTTAATTCCCCTATCTTTACAATAATCTAAATAATCGTCTATTGCACCTTTAAAATCTTCGTAGAGTTCCGTAGCCGTATTTCCTTCGTATGTAATACAAGTTTCTATGCATAATATGGGTTCATTAGCAAAACACAAAACACCGTATTTAAAAATCAGGGTCATGGCTGGCTGCGGCCGGAAGGAGTAAAAGCCGAATTGCTGAAAACGTTGAATAAAAAAACCGGAATATTCGGTTGGTTCAAAAGGTAAAACAATTATATAGAAAAGCCTCGCATGGCTCTTATGCGAGGCTTCTGTTTAAAATTATAAAAATTGTATAGAGTTAAAGTAAGGCTGTAGAGCCATTTTTTCACGACACAAAGATAATAATCATTCAATTATTATACAAATTTTTTACACTAATAATAAATGTATGGCAAAAGAAAGAAAAATTCCTTTTGGATTATCAAAAAGACAAATAATTTTTATAACTTTGTTGCAATATTTATAATTAATACAAATATGGCTCATTATCTCAACCCAAAAAATGACTTGACGTTCAAACGTGTTTTCGGAGAGCATAAACATCTTTGTATGAGTTTGCTCAACAGTATGTTACCACTTGATAAACCGATTGTCAGTATTGAATATCAAACGGGAGAATTGGTACCCGAGCTGAAAATTTTACGCTATTCAATAGTGGATGTACGTTGTACGGACACAGACGGCAGGCATTTTATAGTTGAAATGCAAATGGAATGGTCTGAAAGTTTCAAGAGCCGCGTACTGCTCAATGCCTCCAAAGCATACGTGAGGCAATTGGATATAAGTGATGAGTTCAAATTACTTCAACCGGTGTATTCATTGAATTTTGTAAATGATACATTTGAGAAATCTCCGGAAATGCAGAATGAATATTATCATCATTACAAGATTGTCAATATAAAAGATACCGGAAAACAAATAGAGGGATTGGAGTTTATATTTATCGAACTTCCAAAATTTAAACCTCAGAACAGGGCAGAGAAAAAGCTGCAGGAATTGTGGCTGCGGTTTCTTACCGAAATAAACGAATCTACGAAAGAAGCTCCAAAAGAGCTGATGGAAAACGACTACACCCGGGAAGCGGTTGGTTACATGGAAATAGGCGCTTACACAAAAGCTCAGTTGGAAACCTACGATAAGTTCAGGGATGCCATTATGACCGAACGCAGTCTGATAGGCGATGCTCAGCGAAAAGGCGAAGCAATAGGCAGAGCAGAAGGCGAAGCAATAGGCAGAGTTGAGGGCGAAGCGGTTGGTGAGGTAAAAGGGCTGAAAAAAGTAATTCTTAATGGCTATCAAGCCGGTTTTCCGATAGAAACTATTTCAACAATTACCGGTTTAACGCCTGAGGAAATAAAGAAAATTATTGATGGATAGCCAACTTATCCAGCAAACGAACAAACTGACACAAAAATACAAAATAATTTTTGTAAATTTGTAACCGTTTTCATAAAGATTTAATATGAGTGTAATTAAACAATTAAAAAACAATAATAAAACAGCATTTTCATTCGAAATTCTGCCACCGCTGAAAGGAAACAGCTTTTCTAAAGTGTGCAGTATCATTGACAAACTCAGGGAATTTGACCCAAAATACATCAATATTACCACCCATCACAGCGAAACTGTTTATAAGGAAACAGAGGCCGGACTTTTGAAGAAAACCTTAGTCCGAAAACGTCCCGGAACAGTAGCTATTGCTGCCGCCATTCAGAACCGGTATGGTATAACGGCTGTTCCGCACATCATCTGTAAAGGATTTACAAAAGAAGAAACCGAATATGCACTGATTGATTTGCAATTCCTCTCCGTCACCGATTTGCTTTTGCTACGGGGCGATGCCAATAAATTGGAAAAAGACCGGATGATTCTCGGACAAAGTCATGAACATACAACCGATTTAATCGTCCAAGTCAATCAATACAATCAAGGAATTGATTTGGAAGGAAATAGCTTTGAAAAACCGGTAGCGCCTTTTTCATACGGCGTGGCTTGTTATCCGGAAAAACATGAAGAAGCTCCAAACATGGATTCCGATATCGCTTTCCTGAAAAAGAAAGTGGAATTGGGAGCCGAATATGCTGTTACCCAGATGTTTTTTGATAACAAGAAATACTTCGACTTTGTAGAGCGTTGCCGCAAAGAAGGCATTAACATCCCGATCATCCCCGGTATTAAACCGATTGTCTTGCTTGACCAACTAACGGTTTTGCCCAAAATATTCCGCACGGATATTCCGGATGCTTTGGAAGCCGATCTTCGAAAATGCAAAAATGATGAAGATGCTAAACAGGTCGGTATCGAATGGTGTATCGCTCAATGTAAAGAGTTAATTCAAAAGGGAGCGCCGAGTCTGCACTTCTACACGCTTTTGGCTACAGATAGTGTAAAACAAATTGCAAAAGAGATTTACTGATGTTTTTCAAAGATATTATAGGACAAAAAGAAATAAAACAGCGTTTGATTCAATCGGTGAAGGATGGTTATATTCCTCATGCAAGGATGATTAGTGGCCCAGAAGGGGTTGGAAAAATGGCTTTAGCTTTGGCTTACGCTCGCTATTTGAGTTGTACGCAACGAGGAGAGGAAGACGCTTGCGGGGTTTGCCCTTCTTGCATAAAGTACAATAAATTGGCTCATCCCGATTTGCATTTTGTTTACCCGATTGTTAAAAACGATAAAAAGAAAAAGGAAATTTGCGACGATTATTTGAAAGAATGGCGGGAATTTGTTCTGCAAAGTCCTTATTTCAATTTGAATAGGTGGCTTGATTTCATCGGCGCAGATAATTCACAAGGCATGATTTATGCGAAGGAAAGCGATGAAATTATCAGGAAGTTAAATTTGAAGGCTTACGAATCGGAATACAAAATCATGATTGTCTGGTTACCCGAAAAAATGCACGAAGCCTGCGCCAATAAGCTGTTAAAGATGATTGAAGAACCTCCTTCGAATACTGTTTTCCTTTTGGTTTCCGAAAATCCCGACCGCGTGATTGGAACGATTCAATCCCGCACCCAAAGTTTGCCGGTTCCGCCGATTGATAACAAATCTATGAGGATTGCACTATTGGATCTTTATGCCCGTCATTGCGAGGGCGAAGCCCGAAGCAATGACGACCGCGACATAGAAAACATTATCCACCTCGCAAACGGCAATTACCTGAAAGCTCTCGAACAGATGGAAAGCAACGAAGAAAATCACCAACATTTTGAATTATTCATGTCCATCATGAGAAATTGTTGGAAAAAAGACGTGAAAAATATGCGATTGGAAGCAGAAAATTTTGCCGGATTGGGACGGGAAAAACAAAAATCATTTCTATCCTACGCAGGAATGATGATACGAGAGAGCTTTTTTTTCCTCTTGCATCTTCCCGAAATCAATTACTTGAATAAGGAAGAAGCCCGTTTTACAAAAAATTTTTCAGTCTTTATAAAGGAAAATAATGTCATTGACTTAATCGACGAATTTGCTTTGGCAGAGCGGCATATTGAATCGAATGTCAATCCTCGCACAGTTTTCTTCGATTTATCGATGAAAATAGCGGTATTAATAAAAAAATAATAAAAAAACATGGATTACCGATTATATAACGGCGAATGTCGCCTTTCTTCAAAAGGATGTTGCAAACGGCACACCAACAAACTGAATAATTACGACTATTTAAGCGATATTGCCGAATCGGAACAAGTCACGGATTATGTGGAAGTTCAATTCAAAAATACAAGAAAAGGTTATTATCTGAATAGCAATAAAATACCTTTGACAAAAGGGGATGTGGTTGCGGTAGAAGCCAGTCCCGGACACGACATCGGCACGGTTACAATGACCGGAAAATTGGTCTTGATGCAAATGGCAAAAGCCCGGTTGCGACCGGATGCGGAAATTCGCCGCATTTACCGGAAAGCCAAGCCGACCGACTTTGAAAAATACGAAGAAGCCAAAGCAAAGGAACATGAAACCATGATTCGTTCACGGAAAATCGCCGAAAGTTTAGGCTTACAAATGAAAATCGGCGACGTGGAATATCAAGGAGACGGAAACAAAGCTATTTTTTATTACATTGCAGACGAGCGAGTTGATTTTCGCCAATTGATAAAAGATTTGGCAGATACATTTCATATCCGCATTGAAATGAAACAAATCGGCGCCCGGCAGGAAGCTGCCCGTATCGGAGGAATCGGTCCTTGCGGACGGGAATTATGCTGTTCAGGCTGGGTAAACGGATTCGTTTCCGTATCGACCGGCGCTGCCCGTTTGCAAGACATTTCGTTGAATCCGCAGAAGTTAGCCGGACAATGCGCCAAATTGAAATGCTGCCTCAACTACGAAGCGGACGCTTACATGGAAGCGCAGCGTAATTTCCCTTCGCGGGAGATTCCGCTCGAAACCAAGGATAATATTTATTACCATTTCAAATCGGACGTTTTCAAAAATCAAATGACATATTCGACCGATAAAAATTTTGCGGCCAACACCGTAACCATCACTGCCGAAAGGGCTTTTGATGTAATCGGAATGAATAAAAAAGGACACAAACCCAAATTCTTATTGCCGGATGAAAACGAACAAGTTCAACAACACAAAGAATATCAGGATGTTTTGGAAGAAAGCGTAAGCCGGTTCGACTCAACTATGAGAAGGAAAAATAAAAAACATCGTCCTAATAACGACAGATATCCCAATCATAAAAATCCTGAAATAAAAAAGTGAATATTTCGACAAGATTATCAGGCGAGGGCAATTCAAATTATCGTTTTTGCACTGTGCCCGTCATTGCGAGCCGCTTGCGGCGAAGCAATCCCGCCTTATTTATTTTCCGGATTGCTTCGGCTGCTTCGTTCCTCGCAGCTCTCGCAATGACGAAAAACAACAATTTGAAATGCACTTTAATAAGTTTATTATTACTTCTTTTAGCTTCCTGTTCTCACAATGAAATTTTTTTTGAATATCACTCATTCAAAAAAGAAGGCTGGGACAGGAAAGATGCCGCCGTTTTCCATATAAATACGGGCAATACGACGGATTTATTTGATGTATTGCTCAATATACGAAACAACAACGATTATCCTTTTCGTAACCTTTGGTTATTTGTTGATTTCCAAACGCCCGGCGGTAATGTTCGTACAGATACAATAAAAGTAGATTTAGCGGATAATTATGGAAAATGGTACGGAAAAGGAATCAGTCTCTACAGCCTTATGGTTCCTTACAAAACGGATATCCGTTTCCAGCAGGAAGGAACTTATACCTATTCCATTCGTCAAGGAATGAGTGAAAATCCTTTGAAAGGAATTTCGGATATTGGACTCAAAATCTCAAAAAAGGCCGACTAATAATTCTTCAATCGCCTTTTTTAACGCATGGCGTGTTCCGCTAAAATTATTGACAATCAATGAAAAAACATAGTGATTATCTCCGTCTTCCACATATCCCGAATAGGTTTGCACATGGGAAATAGAACCGGATTTCAGACGGGCTTTGCCTGCTAACGGCGTTTCTTTCAGGAAAGAGGCTACAGTTCCTTCTACCCCTGCAATTGGCAATGATTGATAAAACGAACCCATCGTTCCCGTTTTATTATACATATAAATAAGGACTCCGGTTAAAAAATCCGTTGATACGGCATCGGCAGGCGAAAGTCCCGAACCGTCCGCCATGAACAGGGAAGAGCCGTCCAAACCTCGCCTTTCCCAATAATTGGAAAAATTTAAGCTATCCAACATGAGCAATGTACGATATAAATGTTCCGCATAATGATTATTGCTTTCCTTGTTTGTTTCACGAACAATGGCCGACAAAGGAGGCGATTGAATAATTGCAATTACCCGGTCATTTTCCGGTAGTTTATGAGCAAGACGGAAAGTTGTCGCTTTTCCTTTTATAGTTATACCGTTATTTCCCAAAAAATTATGTAAATAATTCGCCAAAAACATACCCGGATCCGGAATAGCGCCTTTGATGACATAAATAGTCTGCCTGGCCGGAATCGTTCCATACAAACGCTTTTCATAAGAAGAAGGAAGTCCTCCGATACGAGATCCGTCATCTTTACGTTTTGAAGCCTTCAAATCGTTAGTGAGCTGCAACCCAGGTATTTCAGGGCTGACGGAAAGAATTTTAACCTGAGTTCCCGGTTTATAGGATTGAAGATAAATCCGGTAAGTATTGTCAAAAATACTGATACCAAAAACCCCCGACGCATAATAAGAATTGAGGTCTTCCTCCAACCAAGTCGGGGAAACGCCTTCATAACCAAATAATTGATCCAGAATAATAATGTCTCCGTCAATGCTTTTTATACCGACTTTTCGCAAAGCAGTCAAACAATATTTCAAAAAATCTTCTTTATCGCCTGTCATAAATTCAGAACCCAAAGTCGGGTCGCCGGAACCTTTAAGGTAAAGATTTCCTTCTAATACGGAATCTTTGATCGTACCGCCATAAGTTAAAGCGGTTTGGAAACAAAAATTATCGCCTAAGGTATCTAAGGCTGTAGCAGTGGTCACGATTTTCAGATTTGAAGCAGGAATAAGCGCCATCTTTTCGTTGAAAGAAGCAATCGTTTTTCCATCATTTAAATCAACTGCTTTGAAACTTACGGACGCATGAGTAAGTTCTTTATTTTGTAGAAATTTCTCTAATGCAGCCGTTTTTTGCGCATAAACGGTTACATTACTTACGACAAGCATCACGTTCAGCAACAAGATTTTCCTTTTAATAATCGACATGTAATTTTGGGTTTTATGAAACATATTGTGCATACTTTGCAAAAGTACGGTTTTTTATATAGAAATACAAGTTTTTCTACCGGAAGAAATAGATAATGTTTTTTGAGTAATATATTTGTAAATCCAAAAAATATCGCTACCTTTGCACTCGCTTTTTAAAGCATTAGGCAGATTCACTAGCTCAGCAGGTAGAGCACATCCCTTTTAAGGATGGGGTCTTGGGTTCGAGCCCCAAGTGGATCACAAAAGGGTCAAAAACCACTCGGACAAGACCCGACAAAGAAAAGACAAAACCTCCTAAAATGTTGATTTTAGGAGGTTTTTCTTTTTTTTGGCCGCCATTGGCAAGGCGATAATAAGACAGTAAAAGACGCTTTTCCGCTACGAAACTGCTACGTTTTTTATAAAGTCTGAAAATCGTAGCGAATTTGTACTTATGTCGCACATTGGTAGTACTTTGTCTTACCTGACTTCATAATAAATAACGTAGTTTTGAACTCTAAAAATTAAGGATTATGAAGTCAAGATTTAATGTTTGGTCTATATGCTTATCCACATAATCCATCACTTTATTAATCCTTGATATGTATTCCCTGCGGCTTGTTTCGTTGATATTCATTTGCTTCAATATTTTTAAATGAAACGGCAAATGTCTGGTAAAATTTCTTGAAACAATTTACAAATCTTGCTGTCTTTTTAACATCATTCTTTTACTGCTTTTTGGTAATCATCTGTATATCCCCAATGCCCTGTGAAAATATACCCGGCACCCGGTATATGGCGTATTATTTCGTGTGATTTTATTGCCTGTTCAGTATCCATATCAAAGAATGCGGGGATAGGTGCAATTTTGCCGGCTTTCAAACTTGCAATGTCGCCTGTGAACAAATATTTGTCATTCACCAAATAAGCCATCATCCCGCTTGTATGCCCGGGAGCGAGAATACCCTCTATTTTCAAATTTCCAATCTGAACTACCTCCCGGTCGTTCAACAAAATGTAGTCGGTGCGAGGAATCGAATTGCCAAACCACAGGAATTTTGCTTTCTTACCGTTTATCATTTGTTCCTCTTCCTTCGAAATATAAAGTTTTGATTTGTCGAACAAACTCAATGCACCAACATGGTCGCCATCGGTATGAGTCAGAAATACAGCTACAGCATCGTCGGGATTTATTCCCAATTTTTGCATTTGCTCCGCCACTACTTTAGGACTGTTTCCACAGTCAATAACAATGTATTGCGCACTGTCTTGTATAATGAAAATATTGGAGAAATCGTCTTTTACGACGAAAATATTATCAACGACTTTCCTTGTTTCCATCGGTGCAAACTCTTTCATCTCGGATTTCAATTTCAACGACATTCCAACGAATGCCAACACCGGTACAGCTATGATAATACCTGTGATTATCAATACTCTTTTCAAAATTTTATTCATTTCTTATCTTTTCATTTCAGTTTGTACTTATCTTTCAGTATATTTCTCTTTTCATCGTTCAATGAGTTCATGTATTTTTTCCAACCGGGACAGAATTTTATGTGCCATCGCCAATACCTGCCAATCAATGATTTTGGAGCTTTATCATATTTTGCCCGTATCGGGCAATTTTCACAATTATGTTGTGCCATAAATTTGTTTTTATTATTGATTTAATACTGTAAAGGTAAACAGAATTTCTATACGGAAAAAAGTTTTAGGCTTTTTTCCCACAATATATTCCCAACAATTATTCCAAACAACAACATTGAACTCGCCATTTCTATGAAATGTGCTAATCGAACCGTATCTGGAAACAAAACATTTGGAATGATTAATACAATCGCTGTACATAAATACACCAAACAAACGCTTATTATAAAAGTAATTTTACTAATGTTTCGCACCTCATAAAGACTTAAATAACAGGCATGATAGTGAGATAAAAAAGTTGAACTACTACGTAGTTCTCGGATGGAGTGGCATTCTCCTACCCCGAACTGCGCTTCGCTTGCAAGGGGTTATTGTCTCCGCCGAACGTTGTTTCATATTTGTCCCCTATTCGGGGACGAAAAATATCAACTGTAAATATAAATCAAATCAAAAAAGATAAAATTATGAACATGGAAATGTTAAATGATTTATATATAAATAGATACAATTTTAACACCTCGTGTTGTATTCTATATGTCAATGGGTTAAAACGAGGTGAGAAACATTAGGATTTTAATAGGGACATATTGGTTTCCTTGGCATACTAAAAAAGGGAATAAACTTTCGATTTATTCCCCCTTTTATTTGTTTTGTAAAACTCTACGCTTTATCCGTTGTATTCATCGGAGATTGTTAATTTGCTTCTGCCTTTCGCTCTGCGTGACGCTAATACCCTGCGGCCATTAGCGGTTTCCATTCTACTACGGAATCCGTGTTTGTTCTTTCTCTTTCTGTTAGATGGTTGAAATGTCCGTTTCATAACTTATATTTTTATTTGTTTATTTCTTCGCAATTGGGGTTGCAAAGGTAAAACATTTTCTGTAAAAAAACAAGATTATTTCCAACTTTCTAATCAATCCAAAATTTTTATCCTGATGTTTTTGTACCACACATTATCTCCATGATCTTGAAATCCGATGTAACCTTCTCGACCTTCACCGCCCACATTTGTCATCAACGTAAAAGCCAACGGGTATTCACCACCCTGTTTAAATTTGCTATTCGCAATCATTTCGTTCCATTTAGGAGTCCAGAGATGATATTCTAATACGTTTTTCCCGTTTTGCTTGTGAACTACTGTTCCTTTAAACACCATAATTCCGCCTTCATTCCACTTTCCGACCGGTTTTGCATTTTGCGGAACTGCAGGAATCATATCGTATAATGAAGCGGATTGACGATTACCGTTGATACCCAATTGTGCGTCAGGGTGGCCGATATTATCTAATATTTGGTATTCCGGCGCAGAATACCAAATGGGTTCTCCCTTGATTTCACGCGCTAAATAAAAAACACCGGAGTTAGAAGCAGAATCTACTTTCCAATCGAATTTTAATTCAAAGTTTTTGAATTTGTGAGCAAAAATCAAATCGCCGCCTTTTATGCTTTGAGCTTCACCTGTTCCCGTACCTATAATTTTGAGCGCTCCATTTTCAATAACCCACATGCAGGGAACAGTGTCTTTATCATAACCTCTCCAACCGAAAAATGTTTTCCCATCAAATAGAACGTAATAACCATCTTTGTCTTTTTTAAGGCTATCAAGACTTACCTGAGGTTTGTTTATCAACACAAAAGCAGGAGCATCTGCCGTTGCCGGAATCAAAGTTTCATTAGGACCTTCGGCAACTAATTTGAGATCAACGGCAGTTGTATCAGCTTTAGGCGCTTTCGTAGCGGTAGTTGTCGTTTCCGCTTTCTTTTGGGTACAAGCTAACATTATGCTTGCTGCTGCAACAATACTTAATAAATAACTAACTTTTTTCATTTTATTTTTTATTTTGAAATTATTATTATGCACTCCGTCATTGCGAGCCATTAGACGAAGCAATCCAGAGCATTAACTTTCAATGGATTGCTTTGGGCTCCGCCCTCGCAATGACGGCCTCTGTTGCTCGCTCCGTCATTGCGAGCCATTAGACGAAGCAATCCAGAGCATTAACTTTCAATGGATTGCTTCGGGCTCCGCCCTCGCAATGACGGGAAATTATTACGGCATTGCCGGCAAAGACCAACCATCGCGATAAGTATGCTTGATTAATTCCTGAGCAAATGCTTTGGCATCCACTTCAAGATTCGGTCTGTCAAATTTTGGATCGCCATCAACAATTTTGAAATTATCGGAAATCGTCAACCTTAATTTTTCACCTTCTGCGATGTTTTTGAATTGCATATTAGGGCCATCCCATTCCAATTCTTTATTCAGTCCTTGGAGGCGCACGCCCAGTACGCCCATCACTACCATTTCATTGAACGGACCGGCTTCACTGAAGTTGGAAGCAGTTTGAACCCGGCTTTCCGAACTTTCTTTGCAGGCGCGCACCCAATCCATTTCATGGCTTAAAGTTACTTCGCGTTGCGTTTTCGGAACTACAGGATTGCGACCTGAAAGTAACCAAGGATTCACTCCATAACATCCGCAAATGAGAATATCCTTCGTTCCATAGAAGATACACGCTCCGCCTGAATCGTTCATATTCTTTCCAGCCGGCCATCCCGGAGGCATTACCGGTTTAATACCGCCATCGTACCAATTAACTTCCACTTCCGGGAATTTCACTTTTTTGATTTCGGGTACGTTACGTGCGGGGAAAGTGTAGCGTATAGCTTGTGCCGAAGGAGCACAATCGGTAAGCAATAAAGTAGAACTTCCCTGCACTTTGGTAGGATATCCTAATTTAAGACCTTTAAAGATCGGATGCATAATATGGCAAGCCATATCGCCAAGCGCTCCAGTGCCATAATTCCACCATCCGCGCCAATTCCATGGGGTATAAATTGAATTATAAGGAATATACTTGGCAGGACCGGTAAACAAATCCCAGTTTAATGTGTCCGGAACCCATTGACCGGCAGGAGTATTTAACCCTTGCGGCCAAATAGGACGGTCGGTAAAGGTATCTACACGCTTTACTTCGCCAATTTCACCGTTAAATATCCAATCGCAGACTTGGCGTACACCCGGCGCTGAACTGCCTTGATTACCCATTTGAGTGGCAACTTTGTATTGTGCCGTTAATTTGGTTAATAAACGCGATTCATAAACCGTATGAGTCAACGGTTTTTGAACATAAACATGTTTTCCCAAGGTAATACCTGTAGCCGCAACGATTGCATGTGAGTGGTCGGCAGTTGCAACAATGACTGCATCGATCGACTTACCCATTTCGTCGTACATTTTTCGCCAGTCCCAATACCGCTTTGCTCCCGGATTTTCATCGAATACGTGTCCTGCATATTTCCAGTCGACATCGCATAGAGCAACGATATTTTCCGTTTGTTTTACGGCTTTAATGTTAGAGTTACCCATACCGCCGATACCAACGGCGGCAATATTCAATTTATCACTCGGCGCTATTTGGCCGCTATACTTTTTGCCCATTGCTATACTCGGAATAATGGTCATTCCGAGAGCGGCAACACCACTTCTTTGAAGAAAAGTTCTTCTTGACATTGAGTTTGACATAATAAAGATTATTTATTGTTAATAACAAAATAATTAATTTTAAAATTATGGCTTCAAAGTTAATATAATAAATTTAGAATTGAAAATAAAAATATCATTTTTTTATATTAGGGAACTAAATGTTCCAAAACATCGGCCGATTTTGCTATTTCCTGATCGTTTAAACTGTAATTCTCCATTTTGCCGGACAAGAATTGGTCGTAAGCGCTCATATCAATTAAGCCGTGCCCCGACAGATTAAACAGAATCGTACACGTTTTACCTTCTTCCTTGGCTTTGTTGGCGATGCGAATGGCCGAAGCGATTGCGTGGGTCGATTCGGGAGCGGGGATGATGCCTTCCGTTTTTGCGAACAAGCGCCCAGCCTCGAAAGTTTCCAATTGCGGAATATCGTCCACATCGATATAACCGTCTTTGC
>Ga0209629_10001901_pt1 | contig 13703 bp, 8 predicted proteins | sample TergutCu122P5_FD_187286 | JGI IMG/M metagenome (GOLD analysis project Ga0209629, IMG submission 187286) | Cubitermes ugandensis P5 segment gut microbial communities from Kakamega Forest, Kenya - Cu122 P5 (SPAdes) (version 2) | ecosystem: Host-associated > Arthropoda: Insects > Digestive system >... | reverse complement strand
GCTGCTGAACACGGTGCGCGCGCCCAAAACGCCGCAGCCGCCGGCATCTTCGGCTTCCGCGCCCGATGTGGAAACGTCTTCACCATTGCCCACACAGCTCGACTCCCCATGAGCCATCACGCGCCCGTTTCCATACCGGATGACGCCCCGTTGCCAGGCACGCCCTTCGTGGCGTACCACCAAGGCCAGTTGACGTTGGAAGGGGTGCCGCTGGCGCCGCTGGCGGAGCAATTCGGCACGCCCCTGTTTGTCTATTCCAAGGCTGCGATCCTGGCGGCGCTGGCGGCTTACCAGCGCGGACTGGCGGGCCGTGACGCGCGCATCTGCTATTCGGTCAAGGTCAATTCGGCGCTGGCGATCTTGCGCATCCTGGCCGATGCCGGCTGCGACTTCGACATCGTGTCGGCGGGCGAACTCGAGCGCGTGCTGCGCGCCGGCGCGAGGGCCGACAGCGTGGTGTTTTCCGGCGTCGGCAAAACGCGCGCCGAAATGCGCCGCGCGCTGCAAGCGGGCATAGGGTGTTTCAACGTCGAAAGTTTGGCTGAACTGGACACGCTGGACGCCGTGGCGCGCGAGATGGGCCGCGTCGCGCCGGTCAGCATTCGCGTCAACCCCGACGTGGACGCGCGCACGCACCCTTACATTTCCACCGGCCTGAAGGGCAACAAGTTCGGCATCGCGCACACGCAAGCGCTGGCCGCTTACCGGCACGCGGCGCGGCTGCCGGGCCTACAAGTGAAGGGCATCGACTGCCACATCGGTTCGCAAATCACCGAAACGGCGCCGTATCTGCAAGCGCTGGAGCGGCTGCTCGACCTGGTCGCGGTGATTGAGGCGGCGGGCATACCCCTCGAACACATCGACTTCGGCGGCGGTCTGGGCATCACCTACACGGACGAAACGCCGCCCGCCGCCGACGCGCTGTGGCGCGAGTTGCTGGCGCGGCTGGATGCGCGCGGGTTTGGCGGGCGGCGCATCCTGACCGAACCGGGGCGCTCGCTGGTCGGCAACGCGGGGCTGTGCCTGACGCGGGTGCTGTACCTCAAGCCCGGCGCGCACAAGAACTTCTGCATCGTCGATGCGGCGATGAACGACGTGCCGCGCCCGGCGCTCTATCAGGCGTACCACCGCATCGTGCCCCTGTCCACGCCCGCCGCCGATGCCCCGCGCGCAACGTATGACGTGGTCGGCCCGATCTGCGAAAGCGGCGACTGGCTGGGGCGCGACCGCGCCCTGGCTGTGCAAGCGGGCGATGCCTTGGCCGTGCTTTCGGCGGGCGCGTATTGCATGTCGATGGCCAGCAACTACAACACCCGCGGCCGCGCGGCAGAGGTGCTGATCGAAGACGGCGCGCCGCGCCTGATCCGCCGGCGCGAAACCGCCGCCGATACCTGGCGCAACGAACGGCTCTGACCGAACCGTTGCCGCGCCCGCTGGCTCCGTTGAGTCTTGCGCCAGGCCGCCGGCGCAGGCGTGAGACATTACTCCTGTATCAATATTTTGTATCGATCCCGGCGCAATACCTCAAAACGAATGCCAAGCGCGTGCAGTCGATTGGTTATGCACACACTTGAAACCAGGTTGAAACGGTCGGTTGTGCGTCCCCCGGCAACAAAGAAAAATCCGGCACGCCGCATGTAGGCGTTTCTACCGCCAGCTACAATTTCCAGTCCTAAATCCCGCTTCTGCTATGTCGATCAAACTCTACCGCGACCCGCACCACGAGTGCCTGATGTTTACCGATCTGATCGAAGGTGACCAGCAGGCGGTACAGGCCAATCAGTTTCTCATCATCGACAACGGCACCGGCTGCGTGATCGATCCGGGTGGCAACATCGCGTTCAACGAGCTGTACCTGACGATGTCGCGGTTTTTTCCGCCGCAGGCGCTGTCGTATCTGATCGCCTCGCACGCCGACCCGGACACCATCGCCTCGCTGGATCGCTGGATGACCAGCACGCCGCGCGCCAAGCTGGTCATCTCGGCGCTGTGGACGCGCTTTGCGCCGCACTTCACCAAGGTCGGCAAAACCCAGGATCGCGTTTTCGGCATCCCCGATCAAGGCGGGCGGCTACCCCTGGGCCAGTCGGAGCTGTGGCTGATTCCGGCGCACTTTCTGCACGCCGAAGGCAATTTCCACTTCTACGACCCGGTCAGCAAAATCCTGTTTTCCGGCGACTTGGGTGTGTCGCTGTTGAGCGGCCCGCAATCGGCCAAGCCGGTTACCGATTTCAAGGCGCACATTCCCAACATGGAAGGCTTTCACCGCCGTTACATGTCGTGCAACAAGGCACTGCGCCTGTGGGTAAACATGGCGCGGCAACTGGACATCGCCATGATCGTGCCCCAGCACGGCGCGCCTATCAAGGGGCCGCAGGCGATCAGCGATTTCTTCGACTGGCTCGAAGATCTGCAATGCGGCATCGACCTGTTCAGCCAGGCTAACTACCAGATTCCCACCGCCCGGCTTGATCCGGATGCGGCGGTCAAGTAATAGCCATCTTCAATATCAGTTGATGGCCAACGATCATGCGGTACGGACGCTACTGCCCATACGGGCTTAAGGACAGCGCCGTCTTCCTTGACTCTTGAACATTCCCGCCGCGATCAGCGGATGACCTGCGCTTTCATCAGCGCCGTCACGGCTCCTTGTCCCAAGGCCGCGCCGAAGCGCTTGGCCACGCGCTCGGCCAGATTTTCGCGGTTGGTGTAGTCCACTACATCTTCGGCCTTGACCACCTCGCGCGCAACTGAATCGAGGCTGCCCAGATCATCGGCCAACCCTAGATCCACGGCCTGCTGACCCGTCCAGAACAGGCCGCTGAACAACTCTGGCGACTCCTTCAGGCGCTTACCACGGCCTTTCTTCACCGCGTCGATGAACTGCTGATGAATCTGGTTCAACATGCTTTGCTCATACTGGCGCTGCGCATTGGTTAGGGGGCTGAATGGATCGAGCATGCCCTTGTTCTGGCCGGAGGTCAGCAGCCGTCGTTCGATGCCGAGTTTTTCCATCGCGCCGGTAAAGCCAAAACTCTCCGTCAGCACGCCGATGCTGCCGACAATGCTGGCCTTGTCCACGAAAATCTTGTCTGCCGCCACGGCGATGTAGTAGGCACCCGAAGTGCAGCTTTCCTCCACCACGGCGTAGATGGGCTTCTGGTGGAGTTTTCTCAGGCGGACGATTTCGTCGTTGACTAGCCCCGCCTGTACCGGGCTGCCGCCGGGTGAGTCAATCAGCAACACCAGTGCCTTGGTGTCGTCGTCCTCAAGCGCATCGCGCATCGCCGGCAGGATCTTGTCGGCGCTGGCGCTGGCGTCGGCGGCAATTTCGCCGGTGATCGACACCATTGCCGTGTGCGGCCCTGCAGGCTTGCGGCTGGACCAATTGTCGGCAATCAATACCCCGGCGATGGATGCAACCAATACCAGCCATAGCAGACTTTTGGCGATGCGCCATCGCCGCGCCGCGCGGCGCTCTATCAGGTTGGCCCATACGAGCGCCTCGAGGGTCTGGCGTGCCGACAAGGGATCCTGTTCGGGCGCGGGGGTTTCGTTTGTCATAGGATGCAAATCTTGATTCAGGTTACCGGGCGGATACGCGCCCAAGGGCGTCAACTATGATGGACTTGTTCGACGTTACCTCAAATGTTAACTGTTCGTTAACCGCTCGTTTGGGCGCAGCGACCGAATAGCCAACCAACACAACAACGATCCGGACGCTGCCAGCTCGCTGCTGTCGTCGTGTTTGTGCCACAGTTCGTGCAATCAGCGTTTTGCGCCATTTGCAGGTCGTGTGTGGCGTTGCCGTTGCCAGCATCGGTGCACGCAAGCGGCTTACGCCCGTCAAATGTGGCGTCAAGCACCAACCCACGCTGACGCCCGGATCGTCAAGCTCAAGGGCTAACGCTGTCCCAAGAATGTTGATTGAATCGGTAGACCATGTTCGGTTGGCGCGCAATGGCGGTTGAGCACGGCCAGCAACATCATCTTGCAATGTTGTCCAAACAGATATATAGTGTCAACAAGTGTGAATAGCGGTCTTGACGGTTAGCCGCATCGGCCTAAAGGATCGGCACACGACAGCGCATAGTTAGTTAAAGTAAAGTAAATTTACATCGCGCATGAGGGTGTCTAAGTGTGTCGCCACGTATGGTGTGGTATGCTGTGGCGTCGAAGTACCGGACTGTGCGTAGTGGGACCGGGTTCCTGATCGGATGAACAAGGGCATGCAGCAGGGATCAAGAAATTTAACTTGGCTTGGTTGGAAACAGTCGAGCCTCACTATTGAAGAGTAGCCATGACGACATCAATCACCAACAAGCAGCGCATTGCCGCACGGGGTAGAAGCGGTCAGAAGTTCATTGCTCGCAATCGTGCCCCTCGGGTACAGATCGAATACGACGTTGAAGTCTACGGTTCGGAGAAGAAGGTTCAGCTGCCCTTTGTGATGGGAGTTATGGCTGACCTGTCGGGTAAGCCGGCCGATGGGCTGCCTTCCGTCACTGACCGGAAGTTCCTCGATATCGATGTCGACAACTTTGACAGCCGCATGAAGGCGATCAAGCCCAGGGTTGCATTTCATGTACCCAACACACTTACGGGCAGCGGCAATCTGGCCGTTGATCTGACCTTTGAGAGCATGGATGATTTCTCGCCTGACGCCGTAGCCAAGAAGGTTGATGCGCTCAAGAAGCTGCTGGACGCCCGCACCGAGTTGCACAACTTGCTCTCCTACATGGATGGCAAAGCTGGAGCCGAGCAATTGCTGTCCAAGGTGTTGGCCGATCCGGCGCTGATGAAAGCGTTGACATCTGCCCCCAAGCCCTCGGAAAGCTGATTCCAGCCGACTACGGAATTTGAGCCATATTTTTCTGTTTAATCCTATTTATTCCGCAAGAACATGTCTACTAAACAAGCCGAATTAGTTGCAAAAACAGATGTCCAACAAGTAGAGCAGGACGATTTTTCTGCCCTGCTGAGCAAGGAGTTCAAGCCCAAGACTGACCAGGCGCGCGAGGCGGTTATTACCGCAGTGCGTACGATGGCGGAACAGGCGTTGATTAACACCAACGTCATATCGCAGGATGCTTACCATACGGTAGAAAGTTTGATTGCGGAGCTTGATAATAAACTGTCAGAGCAGATCAATCTTATCCTTCATCACGAGGACTTCCAAAGGCTTGAGGGATCATGGCGGGGTCTATCCTATCTCGTTAATAATACAGAAACCGATGAGATGCTAAAGATTCGGTTTTTGGATATCAATAAAAAAGATCTCGGGCGAACGCTCCAGCGCCATAAAGGCATTCTATGGGATCAGAGCCCGATATTCAAGAAGGTTTATGAGGCTGAATATGATCAATTTGGTGGAGAGCCTTTTGGCTGTATTGTAGGGGATTATTATTTTGATCATAACCCAAAAGATGTGGCTTTATTGGGTGAAATGGCCAAGATTGCGGCGGCTGCACATTGTCCATTTATTTCTGGTGCTGGTTCCTCTCTGATGCAGATGGATTCCTGGCAGGAATTGGCCAATCCACGTGACTTGACAAAGATATTCACTAATACCGAATATATTAAATGGCGCAGCCTCAGGGAATCGGATGATGCGCGTTACATAGGCTTGGCTATGCCGCGTTTCCTCGCGCGCCTTCCTTATAACGCCAAAGAAAATCCTGTAGACGGGTTTGATTTTGAAGAAGACACATCTGGGACCAACCATAATAGTTATTGCTGGTCAAATTCTGCCTATGCAATGGCAACCAATATCAATCGGTCATTCAAATATTATGGCTGGTGTACCTCAATTCGTGGGGTCGAATCTGGTGGCATTGTGAACGATTTGCCTGTTCATATATTTCCCAGCGATGATGGCGGTGTCGATCTCAAATGCCCAACAGAAATTGCCATCAGTGACCGGCGAGAGGCTGAGCTTGCTAAAAATGGATTAATGCCACTGATTTATCGTAAAAATAGTGATCTTGCTGCCTTCATAGGGGCGCAGTCCTTGCAAAAACCAAGCGAATATTACGACCCGGATGCAACCGCGAACGCGAACCTGTCGGCTCGCTTACCTTACCTGTTTGCCTGCTGCCGCTTTGCACATTATCTTAAATGCATTGTACGTGACAAGATTGGTTCGTTCAAGGAGCGCGCTGATGTTGAGCGGTGGCTGAACAACTGGATCATGAACTATGTTGATGGTGATCCAGCCAATTCGACTGAAGCGGTCAAAGCGATGAAACCGCTCGCTGCAGCCGAAGTTGTGGTTGAGGATGTTGAGGATAACCCAGGTTACTATAGTGCCAAGTTTTTCTTGCGTCCCCATTACCAGTTAGAAGGATTGACGGTGTCGCTCAGGCTAGTATCGAAGCTTCCGTCAGTAAAGGGGGCAAAGGCTTAAGTCTTTGCTGAAAATTGTAATAGATGTATTTTTAATGGAGAGTAAAATGGTACAGCGTCTAAATAACCCCTTGGCGACCACTGCGCCTGAACTGACCGCTGGGGGTAATGTTGATATTTATTGCAAGATCGATGGCGTCGAAGGTGAAGCTCCAGATGCCAACCATCTGGGATGGATATCCGTCGATTCAATTGCTGGCGGTGTCGCCAACGCAGGGGCCTTTGCTTACGGCGGTGGTGGTGGCTCGGGTAAGGCTCAGTGGCAGGATCTGACTGTGCGGTGCAAATTCGATAAGTGCTATTCAACACTTATGCAGAAATGTGCTGCTGGTGATCACATTCCTACTGTTATCATCTCTGCTTGCAAGGCGGGTGGTACGCAGCAGGAGTTTTTGAACATCAGGCTGACCAATGTGCTGATCTCTACACTCAATCTGGCAGGTACGCAATCTACCGAGCCGATGTTTGATTGTGGGTTCAACTTTGCTCAGATTACCGTTACGGCGAAACCGCAGACCAACCTGGGTACCATGGGTGCCGCTGTTGTGGCGGGTTGGGACGTCAAGCAAAATATCAAAATCTAATCTGGCTTACTTATTTGTGCCATGAAAAGAGGAGTTATTAACTCTTCTTGATTTTAAATGTGCGCCCAGTATGGGCGCACATTTTTCAGGTGAAATGCTTCGTCGTAAACTGATTGCAGCAGATGTAGTTCAGTTTGGCATGCGAGGGAGAGGTAAGTTGCGCTACGCTGTAAGGGCGACCGAGCCATGCCGCATGACAACGCGGCCAATACTGGCGAGTGTGTAACGCTCTTACCCAAGAGGTAATTGCAACCGAAGCTGTGCCAAAGTCACAAAGTCAATATTGCTTCACGCGGCTTTCATGCGAGGGTTGCAAGCGGTCAACTGTCGCTATTACCCCATGTTCCACAAAACGGCCGTAATTCGGGCGGTGGCGGGGCGATCAGTTCCTGTAGCTGACCACTGGCGGGATGCGTAAAACGCAACAGCCAGGCGTGTAGGGCCATGCGTTTGAGCCCTTGCTTTTGCAGCGCCTTGTTGCGCGCGAAGTTCCCATATTTATCGTCACCTGCAAGCGGATGACCGCAACTGGCCAGATGTACGCGGATTTGGTGTGTGCGGCCGGTTTTGATGGTAACGGCCAATAGGGTGGCGTCGGACAGACGCTTCAGTACCTTGACCAAGGTGATGGCGCGCTGGCCCGCTGGGTCATCCTGGCCAGCAACGCGCACGCGGCGTTCGCCTTCGCCGTGGTCGCCGGCTACTAGGTAGCGTGCTAGCGGCACGTCGATGACTTTGATGTTGTCCGGCCATGCACCCAACGCCAGCGCAAGGTAGGTTTTATGTACGCGCCGTTCGCGCAACTGCCGTTGCAAATCCCTAAGAGCGCTGGTTTTTTTGGCGATGAGCAGTACCCCGCTGGTTTCGCGGTCGAGCCGGTGCACCAGTTCCAGCAGGGGCGCCGAGGGACGTGAGCGGCGCAGTTGCTCGATTACGCCAAAGTTGACACCCGAGCCGCCATGCACCGCCACTCCGGCTGGTTTGTCGATGGCCAGGAAGTGCTCATCTTCGAACAGGATCGGAAACTCGCGCGCCGGGGCCGATGGCATGGTCAGCGCGGCGGCAGGCGCGGCCATGCGCAGCGGCGGCACGCGCACCGTGTCGCCGGTGGCCAGCCGTGTGTCGGCTGCGGCGCGCCTCTGGTTCACGCGCACTTCGCCAGAACGGATGATGCGGTAAACGTGTGTTTTGGGCACGCCTTTCAAGTGCCGCAGCAGGTAATTGTCCAGGCGCTGACCAGCGCTTTCCTCGCCCACGGTGAGCCGGCGCACCGTGGGCTTGTCATGGGTGTCTATAATGTGGCGGACTGGCAAACGGTAAATCCCGGACAGATGAAAAGTGGTCAAGTGTAAGACCGCGCTGTCCAGCATGCCGTTGCCGGCTGTCGATGCCCTCGGCGCCAAAACCATCAGGAACGGCGCGGTTACGATCGACGCGATGAAGCTCAGGGTCTGCTTACCGTTGTGTCAACAGGCCCTGCCAACGGAATATCAAAGACCGGCAGACGCGCGGCTCGCGCGGTTTCCCGGTCGGATCCAAACGGAAAACCTGCCGTGCCCGTACTGCCGTTCATGCTGATGGCGCGCTGTTTCGACTGGTTCGAAACGGTTGCCGCATGGCTGTGGCCTGCACGCGCCGTGCCCACCTTATCGGTCGTCCCGCTCATTGCGGCGGACGAACGGGCCGTGTGTGCGCCGGGGTCCGTTTTCATTCCCGTGCCCGTGCCTGTGTCCGGTTTCAGCCTTCGGCTGTAGCCGGATGACCGGGCCGTTGCGCCGCTTCATTGCGTTTGTGTTCCGTCGTTCCAGGGCATCGCCCGCCTCTTTTGAGAGAGGCAACGAGTGCTTTTAACTGCAAGAAGGAATAACGCACCATGAAACGGATGCTGATTAACGTGACCCAGCCCGAAGAGCGGCGGCTGGCGATCGTGGACGGGCAAAAATTGCTCGATTACGAAATCGAAATCGAAGGGCGCGAACAGCGCAAGGGCAACATCTATAAGGCGGTGGTTACGCGCGTGGAGCCGTCGCTGGAGGCGTGTTTCGTCGATTACGGCGAGGAGCGCCATGGGTTCCTGCCCTTCAAGGAAATTTCGCGCCAGTATTTGACCGAAGGAACCCCGGTCAGCCAAGCCAGGATTGGCGACGCGCTCCACGAGGGCCAGGAGATGCTGGTGCAGGTGGATAAGGAAGAGCGCGGCAACAAGGGGGCGGCGCTGACAACCTTTTTGAGCCTGGCAGGCCGCTACGTGGTGCTGATGCCCAACAATCCGCGCGGCGGCGGGGTGTCGCGCCGCATCGAAGGCGATGAGCGCGCTGAACTCAAGGACGCGATCGACCAGCTCGAATACCCCAAGGGCATGAGCATCATTGCGCGCACCGCCGGCATCGGCAGAAGCGCCGCCGAGTTGCAATGGGACCTCAACTATCTGCTCAAGCTGTGGGATGCCATCGACGGCGCGGCCAAGGCAAGCAAGGGCGCGTTTCTGATCTACCAGGAAAGCAATCTGGTGATCCGCGCCATCCGCGACTATTTCAACAGCGATATCGGCGACGTGCTGATTGATACCGACGACGTGTATGAGCAGGCGCACCAGTTCATGCACCATGTCATGCCCGAGTATGCGCCGCGCGTCAAGCGCTACCGCGATAACGCGCCGCTGTTCTCGCGCTTTCAGATCGAGCACCAAATCGAGACCGCCTACAGCCGCACCGTAACCCTGCCCTCGGGCGGTGCGATCGTGATCGACCATGCCGAGGCACTGGTGGCGGTGGACGTGAACTCGGCGCGCGCCATCAAGGGCGGCGACATCGAAGAAACCGCTACCCGCACCAACCTGGAAGCCGCCGACGAAGTGGCGCGCCAGATGCGGCTGCGCGACCTGGGCGGGCTGATCGTGATCGACTTCATCGACATGGAAGAAGCCAAGAACCGGCGCGAGGTGGAAAACCGCCTGCGCGAGGCGCTGCGGCAAGACCGCGCCCGGGTGCAATTCGGCGCCATCAGCAAATTCGGCCTGATGGAACTCAGCCGCCAGCGCCTCAAACCCGCCCTGAGCGAAGGCGCCTCCATTCCCTGTCCGCGCTGCGGCGGTTCGGGCCACGTGCGCGACACCGAATCGAGCGCGCTGCAAATCCTGCGCATCATCCAGGAAGAGTCCATGAAGGAGAACACTGCCGCCGTCGATGTGCAGGTACCGGTGGAAGTGGCGAGTTTTCTGCTCAACGAAAAGCGCCCCGAGATCGCCAAGATCGAACTGCGCCAGCGCGTCAACGTCACGCTGGTGCCCAACAAGACGCTGGAAACGCCGCACTACAAGCTCGAACGCCTCAAACACGACGACCCGCGCCTGGACAAAACCGAGTCCAGCTACAAGCTGGCCGAGGAATTCGAAGACCCGACCACCGTCACCCGCCGTTCGCAGGAGCCGACCAACCGCCAGACGCCCGTCATCAAGGGCGTGCTGCGCGACGCGCCCGCACCGGTCGAGACCACGCCGCCCCCCGCGCCCAGCGCACCGGCGGTTGCGTCGGCTTCGGAAGGCGGTTTAGTGGGCTGGTTGAAAAATCTTTTTGGCGTGGCGCCACCGCCACCCCCAGCACCCGCGCCCGCACCTGCTTCGGCGGCGTCCGGCGCCCGGTCCGGCGAGCGGCGCAACAGCGGTAACAGTGGCAACCGTGGCGGCCGCGGCGGCCGGGGCCGGGGCGGGTCGGGCGGCGGGTCGAATGGCTCTGCTGACGCGCGCGAACCGCGTGAATCACGCGAGGGCGGCAGCCGGCGCGGGCGCGGGGAACGCGGTGATGCCGCCCGTGCCGAACGCGGCGGCGATCAGAGTGAAAATCGCCGCGCCGCATCTGCCTCGCAAAATACCAATGCCGCGCCGGAAGGCATGCCGGCGGGGGAAACCACGGCACAGAACAAGGGTGAACGCGGCGGCAACCGGCGCGGACGCGCGGAGCGCGGAAACAACGCTGCGCGTTCCGAGCGTGGCGAAGCGCCTCGCGGCGACCGCAACGGGGATCGCGCTGAACCGGCCAGTTTGGTAAGTCTCAAAGCCGTTGAGACTGCTGAAACAACCGCGGACGATTTTGATCCGGCCACCACGACGGCGGAACGGCCGCAGCGCCGTGAGCGCCGTTCACGCGATCTCTACCGCCGCGATCGGCGCGGCGGTGGTTCCAGTGATGGTGGCGAAACGCTTGGAGGTGGTGAAGAACCGGATGTCGGGCTGTCCGAACCCGTATCTCAATCCGCCCCAGACCGCGCCGATGGCGAACAAGCTCCACGCTCTTACTTTGCCCGCCGCGCGGCTGAAGAGGTTCCCGCCGTCGCAGCCGAGATATACGCATCGGTCGAGCCAACAGCTGCCGCTCCGCTTGCGCCGGCGCCAGAAATGGCCATGGCATCGGAGATGCCTGCCGCTTCCATGCATCCGCCCCAAGTCCAGCCCTACACGCTGCCCGAGGGCGACCTGACGCACGTGGCGCAAGCAGCGGGACTGGAATGGGTGGGCTCCGACCTCGGCAAGGTGGCTGCTGCGCAGGCCGCCATCGCCGCTGAGCCAGAGCCGGTTCGCGTGCCGCGTGAACGTCCGCCCGTCGTGCAGGCGCAAAAAGAGCCGCTGGTGCTGGTCGAAACGCAGCAGGATTTGCGCGCCATCACTCCCCCACTCGACCAGGAAACCGGCAAGCCGCAAGCATGAATGCTCAAGATACGGCATGATGCGCTACCATGAGAATGGGCCATCGGTGGAAGTCAGCAAAAATGAACTGACGCCCAGGGGTAGCCCGGTTCTCTGAGTCTTTTCCTTTTCGTCAACCTACAACAGGAGTAAGTCCTATGACTCTCGTCAACACCCAGATCAAACCGTTCAAGAACCAGGCACTGCACGGAGGCAAGTTCATCGAGGTTACCGAAGCTGCTTGCAAGGGTAAGTGGGCGGTATTTTTCTTCTACCCTGCCGACTTTACCTTCGTATGCCCGACCGAGTTGGAAGACTTGGCCGACCATTACGCCGAGTTCCAGAAACTGGGCGTGGATGTGTATTCGGTTTCCACCGATACGCATTTCTCGCACAAGGTTTGGCACGAAACTTCCCAAGCCATCGGAAAGATCAAGTTCGCCATGATCGGCGATCCGACCTGGCAACTGGCGCAGAACTTCCAGGTGCTGCGCGAAGGCAAGGGGCTGGCCGCGCGCGGTACCTTCATCGTCGATCCGCAAGGCGTGATCCAATCCGAGGAAATTACCGCCGAAGGTATCGGCCGCAATGCCGCAGAGTTGCTGCGCAAGGTCAAGGCCGCCATCTACGTGGCCAATCACCCCGGCGAAGTCTGCCCGGCCAAGTGGAAGGAAGGCGAGAAAACCCTGGCACCTTCACTGGATCTGGTCGGAAAAATCTGATTTTCGGCCGAATATGAAAACGCCGGGCAGTCCGGGGGCATCGCGCGATGACTCCCCGCTGCCCGGTTTTTTTATGGGTACTTAAGCGCTATTTCCAGCGCTTTTGGCCATCACATCAGGAGCCCCATCATGCTGGACGACACCATCAGGCAACAACTGGCCGCCTACCTGGAGCGCGTGACGCAGCCGTTCGAGCTGGTCGCCACGCTTGACAGCGACGCCAAATCGGCGGAGTTGCGCGAGCTGCTGGATGAAATTGCCGGCATGCGGCCCGGCATGATTGCGCTGCGCACCGACGGTCAAGATCAGCGCGTGCCCTCGTTCACGCTGGGCGGTGTCGGCGTGCCCGCGCGCCTGCGCTTTGCCGCCATTCCGCTGGGGCACGAATTCACCTCGCTGGTGCTGGCGTTGCTGTGGACGGGCGGCCATCCGCCCAAGGAGTCGCCGGAGCTGCTGGACCAGATCAAGGCGCTGGACGCCGATCTGGACTTCGAGGTCTATATGAGCCTGTCCTGCCACAACTGCCCGGACGTGGTGCAGGCGTTTTCGCTGATGGCGATTTGCAACCCGCGCGTCAAGGTCACGGTGATCGACGGCGGCCTGTTCCAGCAGGAAATCGAAGCGCGCGAGATCATGGGCGTGCCTGCGGTCTACCTGGGCGGCCAGTTGTTCGCCAATGGCCGGGTGGGACTGGAGGACATCCTGCACAAGGTCGATTCCGGTGCGACCCGGCGCGACGCGGCCCGGCTCAACGCCAAGGCGCCGTTTGACACGCTGGTGATCGGCGGCGGCCCGGCGGGGGCGACGGCGGCGATTTACGCGGCGCGCAAAGGCATCCGCACCGGCCTGGTGGCCGAACGCCTGGGCGGCCAGGTCAACGACACCAACGACATCGCCAATTACCCCGGCCTGCCGCAAACCACCGGCCCGGCCTACGCCGCCACGCTGACCGAACAGGTGCGCGGCTACGGCGTGGACGTGATGAACGCCCAGCGCGTGGCCGCGCTCACGCCCGCCGCCGAGCCGGGCGGCCTGGTCACCGTCACGCTGGGCAATGGTGGCCAATTGCAAAGCCGTACCGTCATCATCGCAACCGGCGCGCGCTGGCGTAATGTGGGCTGTCCGGGCGAACAGGAATACAAAACCAGGGGCGTGGCCTATTGCCCGCACTGCGACGGGCCGCTGTTCAAGGGCAAGGACGTGGCCGTTATCGGCGGCGGCAATTCCGGCGTGGAGGCGGCCATTGACCTGGCAGGCGTGGTCAACCACGTAACCTTGCTGGAGTTCCTGCCCGAAATGAAGGCCGACGCG
>Ga0209629_10001900_pt1 | contig 13705 bp, 4 predicted proteins | sample TergutCu122P5_FD_187286 | JGI IMG/M metagenome (GOLD analysis project Ga0209629, IMG submission 187286) | Cubitermes ugandensis P5 segment gut microbial communities from Kakamega Forest, Kenya - Cu122 P5 (SPAdes) (version 2) | ecosystem: Host-associated > Arthropoda: Insects > Digestive system >... | reverse complement strand
GACACGTTCCTGTGGCTCTTTGAAAGGAGACTTAAAAGCAGAAACTGAGAGCGAAATAGTGGCAGCACAAAACCAAGCTTTAAACACGAAGTACTACACCACAAAAATACTACACACAGAGACGGATAGCAAATGCAGACTGTGCCAACAACATGATGAGACAATAGACCATATAATATCAGCATGCCCAATACTGGCAAAAGACGAATATGTAAAACAGCATGATAAAGTGAGTGTGCAAATACATGTCAACATATGCACGAAAATAGGAGTGCAAATGGACAAAAAACACTGGTATGAACAAGTACCAAACTCAGTAGTAACAAACCAAGGAGGCAAAGTGACTATACTGTGGAATCAGCAAGTGCAAATTGACAGAACTATCCCCAACAACAAGCCAGACACTCTAATCCGAGACAATGAAAAGAGAACATGCATGTTAATAGATGTAGCAATCCCAGGAGATAGAAATGTGATTAAAAAAGATGCCGAGAAGATTTTAAATATAAAGACCTCACAATAGAAATACAGCACATGTGGAATGTAAAAACAAAGGTGATACCAGTAATAATTGGGGCGACTGGGACCATTTCCAAATCATTCAGAAAATACGTGAACGACATACCAGGAAACCATGATGTTAAGGAGATACAGAAAACAGCCATACTGGGCACTGCACACATACTTCAGAAAGCGCTAACGTAAAAGAACAAAAGAGTCAACACAGGAACTAGAGATAGAGGGAACATAAACAACAAAGACAGAATAGCTGCAACAATGTATCCCCAAGGGACATGGTTTGTCTCGGGAATATGTGTATGGATACCCTGCATAAAGGAGACAATGATGATGATGATGATGACAATAATGATGATGATGATGATGATGATGATGATAATAATAATAATAATTTTACATTCATTTCCATTTTATTGGACAGGCACAGGCCTAATGACTAGCCTATCTAATTCTACTTTCAGAAAATGATTGCCTGCGAAATTCTTTACTATGCAGTAAGTTTTAAATTTTCTAAACAATACATATTTTTTACAACCAAATTATTGTGGGTAAGTTCAATACAGTACACCCTTTTACAACGTTCTTCCTTACTTCCCATGTATGTTTGCATCTTTCTGGCAATTTCTTTATATTATGGTTCCAATTATGGTTAATTTAATATTTGTACAATACATGTAACACTAGGTTCATTATACTCTCCTTTGTGCAAACAAATTAGCTCTGCAAGATAAAAACAATATTCTTTTTACCTGTGTTAAGAAAATCTCATAATGGAATCACAGAATGTTTTGTATAATTTGATGCTTTTCTGACCGTGCATCATAGTATAGACGTGTTTCAAATTACCAACTTAATGCACAATTCCTTTATTCTATAACAATATATATGTCACATTATAATCCTCGACATGTTTTGAGCAGGACTATGCTCATCTTCAGGAGGTCAGATTGTATTATTACAGCCTCTGGTATCGTCACTCTCTGTAAATGGCTGTACAGTACGGCCGTTTACAGAGAGTTACGATACCAGATGCTGTAATAATACAATGTGACCTCCTGAAGATGAGCATAGTACTGCTCAAAACATGTCGAGTATTATCATGTAACATATATATATATATATATATATATTGTTACAGAATAAAGGAATTGTTTATTAAGTTGGTAATTTGAAACAAGAATATTTTGTAGTTACAATTACGAGGCGTGTTCATAAAGTAAAGATAAGAAGGTCTTAAATACAGTATGTACAACATTTTTAATTTACAAAAGCAACACTGTGAATGAATTGCCTGTACATAACTTCATTTTTTAACATAGTCATTGGCATTGTCCAAACATTTATTAGTCTTTGAACCAGCTTCTGTATCCCAAGTCATAGAAGTCTGCCGCATGCCCTTTGAACCACGTCATGACTTCTTCTTCCACCTCATCATCGTCGTCGCACTTTTTCCCTGCGATATGGTTCTTTCTTCGTTACAGTTTGCCGATTCAAAACATTACCACAAACAGCAACAATTTTTTTGTGAATTTCCGCTGGACGTTCATCTTTTGTGCTGAGAAATTATATGACGGAATGCACCTCGCATTTGGCGGGACTTTGGATTGGCGCTGCCATTTCAAACACGTGTCACTCAAACAAAGCCGGTTCTACCACTGTCAAACGAGCACGGTTCACAGGTAAAGGATCAAGGTCGATGGCAGTGTTGCCATAATAAGCATAAAAAATTTCCCTATCGGCCTACACGTGATATATCTTTACTTTCCCGACACGCCTCGGACTACTCCTTGAAGAAAATTTAATGGATAGCTGATCTGTTATACTGGCATCTGAACTGACAAATCTAAGGAACGTCAGGTAAAGAGAAAAAACTGCACTTGAACAAGAGCCTGTGGGTATTACCAGTTTTAGTAACAGAAGCAAAAAGAGATAAATCTATACACTGCTGGGTTAATGCCTCATTTTTTCTTTTCAAATATTACTTTATAGTTCTTCAGTATATGATGCTACAAAGGATGATAAAAAAAGTTAACTAATTCCTAAATAGGAAACTTCCATTTTCTCTGTTTATGGTGTGATTCTGAAGCTAAGGTTAATACGAATAAACTGAAGGTGCAAGAATTTTTCTCAAGTACTGTGACACGACTGTCAGATATGTTTATCTATAGTCATGACACTATTATGAAACATTTTACCATATTTACCCAAATATTATGTTCCACTCTATCTTCAACTCTCAGGAAATACCTACATAGTGTGTGTTGAATTTTGTGCACAATTACAAGGCAACCCCCAATTTTTCAGATGATGAATTTGAGAAAACCCAATCTTATGTTTGGGTAAATATGGTATTCATTTCCAATTGGGACAAGAGGTGATGGTGATATATTTATTAATCTGTGTCTATATTGTGCCAATGTCATATGTAGGCTCAAAAATAATGTACAGTATTACATAAGGGTGAGCAAAAATTTGTAATAATTGGTACAAGAGAGCTGATTTTTCTGTATTTAATCTTATTAAATTGTCTGTGCATCAACGAAGCACATTATAGTACATTATAGCACACTTCTCATTACAAATGATATTGATCTATCAATACATTTGTTTACATGTATATATTTCAGTAACATTAATCATGTGCATAAATTTTAATGTTTACATAATAAAATCAGATTTTGCAATTGAAATTTTTTTCTTTTTCTTTTTACATGTTTCAAGTTTCCAAACTTACAGTTTTGAGAGAGAGAGATAACACCATTCTAGAAAGCATAACAACACAGTGAAATAATGTACTTCACAATGAAATCAATATGCCAATAATTGGGAAATGTGTTAATGTTCGCTTGCCTGCTACTCAGTACCACAAAATTTTGAAATAGACATCACTGTATTTGCTTGAGCAATTCACATACTGTACTACACAATATTACAAAGAAACTGATGGACATCCTCAAGTATATACTCATTTATTTGTATTTCTATGACAAATCTAGCATACAGGGAGTATCCTGTTATGGTGACATTGGCTACAGGTATAGAAATGTATACCTTATTCATATTGTCAAACCAGATAACATTTTCCCACAGTTTCCATCTTTATTTGAACAATATAAATTTTCCTTATCCAAAATGTAACCAGGAAAGAATCACATTAAAGAAAACATATAGCCATTAATATGAAATGGGATTATACAAGCAGTATCACATAACAGGTGCCAAAATTTGTTAGTTGATATTGTAGTCTTCCACTATTTATTCATACACTGTTACACCAATGAATATAAAATTCAGGTAGAATATTAAGTCACATGTTTCACTATAAGTTGGCAGTCACTGCTTTTGCCCAGAAGGAAATTAATTAAGGATGGGAATATATCTAAATTCAGCATGAAATACTGAGTCGTTCTTTTACAATGTCCTTAAGCATGGCAGCTGTCACAGAAGCCCCAGCAGATGGAGGCTTTCTGTGCAATAAGCTGCTTTGCTCAATGAAATATTAAACACATTGTACTTGCCAGATATATTTTCCCATGTTCAATTAATAAGGTAATGTAAGTCTAACCTTTGTTGTCTGTATTTCCTTCACTACTGTTTTCTTTTTATGAATGCTGTTGCACAGATGACAAATGTGCATGCTACAAAAACGTATGCAACAAATAAAAAAAAATTAACTCCTTTTGTTCTATGGCTGATTATTCTTGCACAAATTTACACAACAAAACAAATTCTTCTGCGAATTGATTGTAACCTAATTTAAAAAATAACCAAATTTTTGTTAACAATAAACACAAACACTGGTATTTTTCCCTTCCTTAGTCCAACATACAATTCATAAGAAAGGGCAAAAGTTTGCAATACAGTGTGTGTTGATTAAATAATTCTATACACAAATTTCCATTTCACAGTTTTAGTTACAGAAATACAACAGATGCATATAAGGAGTATAAATATATGGAAGAAACAGAGCCCTTTGCTGACTGAACACTTCCAAAACCAGTTGGTACAGACATGAACTTAGCAATTACAAAAATCTTTATAAACTGCTCAGTTACACATTTCAGAGTAATATCTGATGAACTTCATTAATATTTATGTTGTGATACATGCTGCATCCCTAACAGAAAAATGTAAGAATACTATACAGTTAAAATCTTCATTAGATGACACAGACAAAATGAAAAATACTTTTTTTAGTAGGACAACTAGAATTTTGTAGCACAATGAAACCAAGAACTGGCAACACACAAGAGTAAAAAACGTTTAAGAATCAGGACGTTCTCTTCATTTTAACTACCACCACTAAGATAAACAGGCTGCATTATTAATTAAATAATGGGACTGATAGCAGACGACACATGGTACTCTACAGAAAATCCTTACCCTAAATAAACATTGGTTAAACTGTTGTCATGTGACACTAAGAAACAATCTTGCCAGTGTTCCTTACAGTTGCTAACAAGGGTGAATCCTGTTAAAATTTCCACTTCCTTCAAGAAGGAACATAGAATTACCATTAAATTCCACTAAAAATTTGAACAAACATAATGTTAAAAATCTGTTTCTGAAATGATGCTACAGGCAGAGATTATTTATTATTAATGACTTAAACAGAGTATGGATGATGGACAGGCAGGTACCTATAAGATCAGTAACAATCAGGAATATTTTAACAATGAGAAGGCAAACATACAAACCATGTATTTTATACAACAACTAATGCACTTTTATATACACTAAAATATTAGTCTAAAATGTTCGTATTAAAACACTTAAAAAAGCTCCAACATGTTACGATCATCATTCAGATCATCTTCAGGGAGCTCGTATGTTCCTTATTAAAGTCACTGATTTTTAACAAATTTCAAAATCAGTGACTCTAATAAGGAACATACGAGCTACCTGAAGATGATCAAAATAGCATTTTTAAGTGTTTTAATATGAACATTTTAGACTAATATTTTAGTGTACATAAGAGTGCATTCGTTGGTGTATAAAATTCAGTGTATTACAATGCACGGTGAAACAGTGAACTACAAACCATGTGTATACAAAATAGCTTGCAATATTCAGGATTACTACACACCACTTTAAACCTGCAAATTTTGTTGTAGACTGAACATTAGCTGCTATTCCTTGCTTCAACTCCATGCCTTTTATAGTGACATGAGATCACATGACAGCAGTTAGTAAAATAAAACAGATGTACTTCTTCTCTTCTTCTTCTATGGCACTGCAGTCCAATATGGACCTTTGCCTCCTTAATGGACTTCTCCCAGTCTGCTGTTTTTTTACTTCTCTTTCCAACTTGGAATTCTGCATTTATTAATATATGTTTGTACACAATTCCACCATCTGTTTTTTGGTCATCCTCTTAGTCAACTTCCCTGAGGATTATTGGTAAATACTTGACTTGATTTTCTTTTACTTTACTTTACTTCACTTTTTACTATCCATTCTGTTAACATGACCAAACCAATTCAACTGACTTACTCTGACAAATTAAAGTATATCTAAATCTCCAAACAGCTACATAATTTTTTATTATACAACTTTCTCTAATTTCTATGTACTTCAATTCCCCCAAGCATTCATAATACTTTTCTTTCAAAAGTAGCCAGTCATTTAGCAATATCTTTATTAAAAAAACAGACATACTAGTGTCTGGTACATGAGTATGTCAAAAACCATACAAGCAAAGAAATTTAAATCCAGGCTAACCTCAGAAAACCTTCCCAGTCAATAACAGTTACAATCAGGGAAACATCATGCAGCTGGAAATATGGTGGGTTTTTAACCTTCTGGTCTACATGTGCACATGTGTGTGTGTGCATTAACATACAAACAAGAATGTCACAAACAAAGAACACACACACATGTCCTGTAACTTTGCTTCAGCTAATATGCATTTGTGCAACACACATATGTATAAAATTTAAAGTCACAAAAAGAATGAAAAAAAAATTCCAAGTAGAGGAAGTTCAACTAAAAACCAAACCCAAACCCAAGGCAAGCTTAAGATCACATTTCCTCATATAACAGAATGCATGTTACAGTACACGACAGAAATGGCCTCCTTCAACTCTCAGACATGCTTGGCATTTGATGTTGATTGTTAAACACCGTTTGAGTTCCTGTATAGAAATTGCTGATTCTGCATGGCAAGTTTCAACAGCAGCTGCATGACTTGCACACTACTAGTCTCATCACGCACAGAGCATTGCAGCATATTAGTCACAGATTCCAGTTTAATCTGCTGTCCATAACAAACGTGTGAAACACAAAGTAATGCCTATTTCTTCTGTTCATGAGTACGCTGAATATTTTCATTTCAGAAACCTATATAAGGAAGGAATTCTATGAAAAGTACAACACAAAATTTAGCACCTGGTTTCCTGGTATTTCAGGTCCTCTGAAATCAGGCATGTCTGACAGTTAATGGAGGTAATTTCACACACCTACTCCTTAACATGCACAAAGTTATATTACATATATTACTTGCACAAGCTGGCTGTGTGTTTTGGTTCTGTTTTCAGTTAACTGCCTGTATAATAATACACAAACTTAAGTGTCACAGGACATGTTAGTGGATACTCCTGTACATACATATTCTGGTATTTAAGTGTCTTTGTGCAGTTGTTTTGATTTGCTGGCACATGCTGTACCACACAATTAGACATTTCAACAGTTCTGTCTGTTTTTTCTGGTTCTATAAATGCTTTATCAGTACAGATTCCCTCTGTCTCAAAACAAATGAAGGCATTTGCTCAGCCATTCCTGCAGATCTAGCAGAACTGGACCTATATAGAAGAAACAGACCCTACCAAGACTTCAGTATAATCCAGAAACAAAATTTCATCAGTCTCAGTTAAAAAGCTGAGTCTCCAAGACTGAAGAAAGCACTACTGTCAAAACCAATGTTCCTGATACCAAAAAATAATCCCTTATTAATTTCTTCCTCCGTAACAAGCATGAACTTCACACTTTGAAACACTCATGACACTGCATTAGATTAAAAAAATCTCTGGCTAGACAAATGGATTTTTCATAACAATACAGCCTCCAATACAATGTACATAAATTTCTCATATTCCCAGAACTAAAAATATCCTTTAAGGGTCCCATTTTGAAGGCCTTGAAGGCATTCAGAACAATGTGACATTTCCAATAAGATTCCTAGAAAACAATGTCTTCTGTTGTGGCAGAGACATCTGAATGTACACTTCTTAATTGGTAAGTCAGTATCTTGAAGATGGTCACACTCAGTAAAGATTGCAGACAATACATATTGTGTATAATGTTAAATAAGCATTGGTCAGGTTACTTTCAGAGCTGAAACTAATGGTCAACAAGGCTCATGCTTTACCCAGAAGTCAGCAGTCTCCTGACAGAATACACAACACTAACACTGCAATTAGAACAAAAACTCAAAGGATGCCTATCATTTCATGCAGAAGGACAAGCCTGAAAGCCATTCCATTTTACTGAGAATATACATACCTTTTCACATCACCTATTGTGTTACAGTTTGGCTTATGTGTTATCGTGTCTGTTATTGAGACTACCAAAGAGAGAACATTCATTCTGTGGAATTACTAATCAATAGGAATGCGAGATTCTTATCAAACACACAACTCATTTTTTTAACATCTTTTCACAAATTATTCCTCCTTTGTTTATAAAATTTTTAGTCTTGAACTTTAAAATAACTTACAACAATGTATGATCTGGGGTTTTCAGAACACTGTTAATTGTTGATAAAGATTAAAGTGTTCTGGGATATGAAGCACTAACAGCTGATAATTGGTTACTGATGTTTTTGAGGAGCTTGTTGCCTTCATCTTCAGGGCAGTCCAAGGAAAATTGCATGAAAAAATGGTTGCTCTGTACAGAGAAGAAGTGGGTTAGGCACTTGGCATAGCAGCCAACAGAAGTGGAGTGGTCAAATCCATGGATACAACATGCCAGAAGAAAGCAGAGTAAAAAATGAGATAGTGGGAGGCCAGAAGAAAACAGACTAAAAATGATAGTGGGAGGAAAGACTGGTAAATGAAGACAGTAATGACAATCTTCCAGCTCTGAAGAGAGTCATAATGCTAGAGCTGTGTCTCCTCAGTAGGTTTTTCAGCTCCTTCAGGGACTGAATAAGATGTTACCATGACCTGCTCAAGACCAGGACATCCTTCCTCTTCATGCTGGAGGGATGAAGCTCAGTCTGAGTCACTTTGTTATGATCCAGTCCATGTATCATGATATGGCGAAGGGTTCTTAGTGTCTTCAAGCTGTATACAGAACACTCTGATGAAGCTGTGCTGTACATCATATCCACTTCCAAGACATTACGATCCTCTCCACAAAATCCAAATACATGGACTGGATCATCAGAGAGGCTATTCAGACTCAGCTCCATCCCAGCAACATGAAGAGGGACGAAGGCCATGTCTTCAGGAGGTCATGGAAACCTCCCAATTCCTCAGAGAAGAACAGGTAACACCTGCCTTTTAATTATCAATTAACATGGCTCCATAACCCAGAAGGCTTTAATTTTAAACCTACCATATTGACCTGCATAACATGTGAGAACATTTTCCTATTATATCACCTAGAAAATTGGGCGGTTGCCTTGTAATTGTGCATGAAGTTCAACCTCATCCTGTAGAAGTATATTACTGAAAATCAAAGACTGTGGGGGGGGAGGTTTCTTATTTTTGGGTAAATATGGTATATAAAATATTTAGGTCTGTTCTTTTTCTGTGTGCATCTGGCACAGGAATTGTGACAGTATAGCAAACTCTCTGAAATGAGGAGATAATTTGCTTTGCATTTGGTTCCTTTGCTGTTGAATAAATGGAAGCACAGAACCTGCAAGTATTCTTTTTAAAATCTTGATTTCCAGTTATTTTTTAATACAAGATGTGTGCATGGTTGTACAGCCTTAAATTATGTACTTCACCTTTGATTGTTTTGTCTTCTTGAACATCAATGTACATTTTCTTCAACTGTTTCCTTAATCTTTACACTGAAACTACTCTGAATGGTATTCAACTGTTTCTGGTTCTCTCAAACGAAGCAGAGAAGTTCATAATCCACCAAATTTAAAATCACAACCAAATGACTGCCTTTACCTTCATGATAGGCAAAATTTTCATTACTTTAACAAAATTTACAAAATATGACAAAAAAAAATAGTTTCATCAGCTTGCATTCTCAACATTTTGCACAACTCCGCGGTGCAGTCATGAGATTATGGATCACTGTGATGAAGCAAAATGGTCATGGGCATATGACTGTAAATTGGTATCAGCATTGATTGTTTGCTTCAGAAAAAAAATGGCATGCCAACACAGTCTTACTTTCAAAAGATTAATGCTTTTTATATCTAGACTTTGAGGTTCTCATAGCTATGTCTATGAAAATTACTATCTTCTGGGATGTGACACTGCATAGTCTGGTATAAATTTATCAAAGTTTTGGAAGAACATACTGCCTCCATCTTCAGGGTCTAAAATACAGGTAGTATGTGACTCAAATGTTGGTAAACTTCTGTAATACTACACAGCATTACAACCTATTTGACTGTAACCTTCGCATTCTGCACAGTTCATTCAAACTCTGCCAGTATCACATGAGTAACACTACTGTGTTAGTGGCACCTGCTTTGTACAATGCTTCAGATACATTTCAATTTAATATAACAGAAAAACCTTGCACTGCCTCCATATAATGGAGAAATACTTTTCACTTCCAGGAAAATTGTTCCAAATCACATTATACACAATATTATTAAGAGATAACTACAAATATTATTTTTACCATTTTTATAGTGTACAATATAACAACAGCTCTGAAATATATCTGACCTGCGAGAGGTGAGGTTCTTCCAGCAGTGGTTATGATGATTATTGTCTTCTGGGATGTGGCAATGCACAGTCTAGCAGAGAAGTCAAGATTTTTTCAGTTCTTCAAAATGTCAGTAAGTATGTTAACAGACCACATGGCATAACATTCCAGAAAACAGTCATCTTCATAAAAATTTGTTCTCACTTTTTTATGAGTAATAAAAGAAACACACTCACTCACTCACTCACTCACTCACACACACACACACACACACACACACACACACACACACACACACACACACACAAACGTATAAAACTAAAGTAAAGTAACAATTATCCAGAAACATGAACTCATAGTGATTATTTTACACTTATGCCCCACAAATATAATACATTTTACAATGACTACAAGTGACATTTAAACAAAAACAGCAGTTTCTCATGAAATTAGTAACTAAAATTGTACCTCAGTAATTTTCAAATCCTGTTACTAAGATCTGAAGACCACCTACTTCTGTCTGATGTACCCAGGTACTACAATCTTACTGCTTCACATTTCCTAGCTGATAATGAAGCATATATATATATATCTCATGTATTTCCATAGCTAAGAGAAAAATATGTAATATATTAACATACTAGATACATCATGCAAATAAAAATATTATTAAGTACACTAATTTTTCTGAAGTTGAATAATATGAGCCTTACACAGTAAACATAAATTATAGAGAAGAATCTACCTTTCCTTCAAAATTAATATCTTGTAACTTATTTCTTACTTTTCTACTAAAATGCCAGCACCTTAAATGCTCAGAGAAAAATAAGTTTTTTGAGTTTGAAGTAAATCAGAAAAATGTAAAATGTCCTGAATAAACAGTGTACTATAAAAGTGGTGATTGTGAAGGCAATATACACAACAGTAATGATTATCTAGCTCTTATGTATTCTTGGAACAAAGTACATAAAAACCAATAAAGGTTGCATTCATTTGTCTGCCCATCCACATAACATATTTTAGCCTCAGAAGTACTCAATTATTTTCAGTCAAATTAGGTACCAGGGTCTATACTAAATGTTGTCTGGAAACCATAATTTTAGTTTGTGTCTGTCAAATATAACCCTTCCTACCGTACACACAGCTCAAATCAAACTTATCAATCAACCTCTTCACAAATGACTTGTGTGATACCAAATATGAATCTCATTAAGATCAACAAATTATGCATAACGTATTCTTTGAGGCAGTAAATGAATCTGTACCAAAATATAAGAAAAGAGATTTCTGGCTTCATCAAGCGTGAAAAGTTTGTCAATGACAAATTGTGTCTGCAGTCGAATGAAATGAACTGCTGTCATTCATTTGCTACATAAAGTGGTCCCTCATCTAACAGGGCGTTTGAAGGGTTGATCATGGCACATTGCATAAAGCATGCTGTGCAAACTTCTTATGGGAAAAACATGGTTATGTGACTATGGCTCATGTGGATATGGACAAGTGGCAGGCTCTTTTGAACACAGCAATAAACCTTTGGGTTACATAAACTGCACAGAATTTCCTAACTATAAAAATAACTATTGACCTCTCAAGAAGGGTTTTGCTCCATGGAGGTAATGAGTTATTATACATCCCAGTGTAATAAAATTTTGTATCAAGCTTGCAACATAAAATACTCAGCACAATGTCTTCATACATTAATACTGATTTCTTAAGACAGAAAAATATATTAAACACTGTTACACACATATTTTGTGTGAGTAACCATAGAACGGTGTTTGAAGTGCAAAAGTATGTATGTTGTAAACTAAAGTATGTAGTAAGACAAAACTTAGCTTGTTAAATCCCAATGGACATATATAGCAAACATAAGTAAAATTATGGTATCTAAGTACTGCAGACACAGTAATATGGAAAGCAACTATGAATCACATTGTTTAATCAGAAGCGGCACTGGAAATTTTTGGAAAATGTCAAAGAAATTTTAACACATAGCTTTGCATAGAAGAAAGGCATCTAAATTGAAAATATCAGCACCAAATACTCACATTCACCACTGTATGACTCATAGTTTGAATTCTTCTGCTGCCATATATTGCAAGCTAAGAAATACTCCAAGTAAGATACTTCAGGAGATATTCTTTTACTGTTAAAAAGCAGAGAATCTTTGTTCTCTGCTAAAATTGAGGTGTTCATAAAAATGTTACACAAGTTTGAAGAAACCAGAACTGGAAGGGAAGAATGCAGTGGAAAAATCATATAACCCATATTTCTTTGTAAATTGGCATTACTCTATGGTCACATTCCTTCACAACAGATACAAATTCATTCCGCAACTGTCTTGTATTATCTGTCTACCACTGAGCTCTTGTGGCAGAAATTTACAGCCTAATGGTAAGAAGGCAAGCTAACTTTTAACAGAAAATCAGTATTTTATAAAAGTTCATCATATTCAGATATATGTAAGATTAAAACTGCATCTTAATAAGATTTATGTACAAGTCATTTGCCAATATTTTAAACAATGACCCATTTTGGGAAATGATAGTAAAGTTTGATTTGAGTTTCATTCAAAATTAAGAGTTGCACTGGACTTAACACTGAAATCCATTCTGTGAGCACCATTTATATTACACTTCATTTGCATATTAATTACCCTGGCTGATATTCTCTTTTCCTTTTAGCAAGTCAACTTTTGTACTTCCACACAGTGAGTTGTGTCTAAAGGTGGAATCAGATAAACTAAGATGTCTACTGGTTGTTATTTTAAACAGTTGCAGCACATTGTACAAGGTTGGTTCAAATTTACTGTAATTTCATATTACTTTATAAAACATGGTCTGTGATTTACTGAATACAATCAAGGTACCAAACAAGAAAATATAATTCAGGGAATTGCTTCTTAAAAGTTTCAATAAGATTAATCCACTCAGCTTGTTAAAAATGTATGCAACATCATGGACAAGCCTGCCCCACAAACTGATCAAACCACCATACAAAAAATTGTCCTGGAATATGGAAGACATTTAGTAATATCACATAATTGTGATTTCACTTTTCCTTATATATTAGCTACATAATTTTGATATAAATTACTTTATTTGACTTCTAGTAAAGGGGTCATCGTAATAAAACACAAATTTGTCACTGGAAAAGCAGCAAACTTCTTCCCTAGAACCTCTCATTGTAACAGTAATAAACTTTAAAACCATTCAAGAAATTGCATATTATTCTCATGACAAAACTAGAAATGTTGACTGGCAGGCTATTTTGCCCAGAGTCCCTCATAAAGCTATATACCCTTCTCATGCTATTAACAACCACACCTTCAACACATGTACAACTA
>Ga0209629_10001899_pt1 | contig 13705 bp, 16 predicted proteins | sample TergutCu122P5_FD_187286 | JGI IMG/M metagenome (GOLD analysis project Ga0209629, IMG submission 187286) | Cubitermes ugandensis P5 segment gut microbial communities from Kakamega Forest, Kenya - Cu122 P5 (SPAdes) (version 2) | ecosystem: Host-associated > Arthropoda: Insects > Digestive system... | reverse complement strand
TATGGTGCGGCGCGGAAGGAGTGACCGGCAGCGGCGCGTCGGACAGCCAGATATGCATTGCGCTGGGCGGCCTTTTGGGAACGCCGCCGGCGAACTGTTCAAGGACTAAATGTTATAAATTAAGATGACGAACATCAGCCGCCGCGCTTAATTATTTTTTAAATTCCGCGGCTTTCCGCAAATCTCCCCGATTAATAAAAAACACATCTGCAAAATTAAAGACGTTTTACACCGGGCTTATGTTTTTTTAAAATAATAGCGGATTTTAAAGTATATTTATGTGGTATAATATTTTTATTAATTCGGCTAATCTGATTTGGTGAGGAGACGGCATGAAGCCTTCATATAATTCACGGGCCGGTTTTACCCTGATAGAATTGTTGGTCGTGGTGCTTATCATAGGAATACTCGCCGCCGTAGCCTTGCCGCTGTATAACAGAACAGTCGAAAAATCCCGCGCCGCGGAAGGCATGACAATAGTTTCTTCTCTGGGCAAATCCGGAAAAATGTATATGTTAGAAAACAGCGGCGCGGACCCCGTATTCGCGACGTGGGGGGACCTTAATATAAGTTACAGCGGAGCGCAGCCCGACGCCTCAACAAATTCCATGGTGCATATAGGAAATTGGAACTGCGGCTTTACTTCTTATACGGCGGTATGCAACAGATGGTTCGGCGATAATCCCAATCCTACTTACACTTTCTATTATTCTTTGAATGACGATACTTTGTACTGCCAGGCTTATGCGGATGACGACAAGGGAAAAGGCCTGTGCAAGTCTTTAGGCTGTCAATACGCCGGAAACGTGGCCAACGGCAGGACATATAACTATAACTGCAACAAGATGGGCTCGGGGGCTGAACCGTCTGCGCCGCCGGCCCAGCCGCCGTGCGGACAGCCGGTTTGCCCCTCCTGCCCCTCGCCGCCCTGCGCGTGTTATATAACCCCGTGCATTGTTTATTAATATAAAATCTCCGCCCCGCGGCACAAACGCGGGGCGGAGGATTATCGGCGGAGATTTAAATATTACTTTTTAACCGCGGAGGCTTTTTGAAGGGCTTTTTGTTTTACGTCCTCGGATTTTTTCAGGGTTTCGTTTTTCAGCTTATCCCACGGCGTTTCCGCCTTTTTGCCGGATATGAGATTATCAACTTCCGTGCCCACTAAAGCCGTTTTGTTCTTCTCTTCATTGTCCAGCGTGGCTGACCAGGTTTTTAATTTTTCCGTCTGGCGGGCTATTTCCTCCCGCTCTTTTTTTATGCGCTCTTCTTCCCGCGCGGTCACTTTTTTGGTAAGTTCGTCTTTGAGCGCTTTGTTGTCCGCGTCCGACGCGGCTTTATATTTTTCCACCAGCGCGTCTATTTCTTTTTTTGCTTTGTCTTCTTCCTTCTGCGCCGCGCCCAAAGCGGACGGATCTATGCCGAATCCCGGCTTTTTCTGCGCGGGAGCCGCGTCGGCGGCGTAAGCGGCGGCGGCTAAAAATGAAATTATTGCAAGCGGTATAATTTTTTTCATATTGCGTTTTCCTCCGGCACGGCATTTTATAACCGCGCGCCGCGTTGCGGCGCAAGGTAATATCCTTATTACTGCATTATTTCTACCGATATGCCGTCCCCCTTAAAGGGACGGATTATTAAAGGCGTAAAATCCCCGCCGTACCGCCCCGGAGGGGCGGCATATCGGTAGAAAAACATTACCTGATGAATCTCTGCCTTGCGCCGCCGGAGGCGGCGCGCCGTAAACAGCCGTTCGCTTTTCTAAACCCTTCTTCTCTGAGTTTGCACGCGTCGCATTTTCCGCACGGCGTTTTGCCGCCGGCGTAACAGCTCCATGTCTTCTCAAGCGGCGCGCCCAGGCCGCGGCCGAGTTTTACGATTTCAGCCTTGCTCAATTTTATAAGCGGCGTAAGAAGTTCAAAATTTTCGCCCAGCCGCGTGCCGGATTTTAACGCCTGAGAAAGCGGCGCGTAAAACTGCGGCGTGCAGTCCGGGTAGCCTGAAAAATCAACCGCGTTCGGCCCCAGCGCAATCGCCCGCGCGCCAATGCTGTCCGCCAGCGAAGCCGCCAAAGCCACAAAAACCAGATTGCGCGCGGGAACATAAGTCGACGGCAGTTCCCGGCCTATTTTTTCAAGATTATGCGACGGGATTTTTTGTCCCCCAACCAAAGACGTCGCGCCGTCAAGCCACGGCATTTTCAATTTTACAAAATGCGCTTTCGCGCCCGCGTTCTTTGCCAAAGCGCGCGCGACCGCTACTTCTTTTTGGTGTTTCTGCCCATAAGAAATTGTCAAAGTATGGCACTCATACCCCCGCGCCACGGCCCAGTAAAGCACGACGGCGGAATCCATACCGCCGGAAAAAAGTATCACCGCTTTTTCCCGCGGCGCGGCGTTTACCGCGCCGTGATTGCCGTTCAATTTTATTTGCGGAATTACCGGCAGGGAATTTTCCTTAAGACAAAGTTCCGCGTCTTTTGCGCCCGTGGCCGGAACGCCGGCCAGAAATTTTTTAAACCGCGCGCTTTGTTTTATTTTTTTAACGGCCGCCGCGTTATCCGCCGCGCCGCCGGACAAAACGCGCTTGAAATTTTGCGCGCACAAATCGTCTTCCAAGTGTTCTTTATGGGCAAAAATATTAGACGGCACAATCAAAACCGGCCCGCCGGTTTTTTGAAGACGCGCGGACAGCGCGGCGAAATTGCAGAAACCGCCCATAAAAATATTTTTTGCTTTTTTAAGCGACATTACCGCCGGAGTTCCCGCCGTGGTGGCTATCGCCGCGTGGCCGGACGCCCCGCTTTTTAAGGAGGTAAAAGGAGAGTTGTCTTTGTGTTTTATACCGGCGTCAAACTGCAGTTCGGAAAAAATTTCAAGAGAAGGGTTTTTGCGTTTTGCCGCCGCCGCGAATTTTCTGTCCCCGTACAAAATAATATTTTTTTTGCCGGCGGACAGCAGCGCGCAGACGGTGGTCGAACTGCGCAGCACGTCAATGACAACCGCGTTTCCCGTCCACGCCGCGCAGTCTTGGGCGGAGGAAGCGATTTTTACTTTCATTTTTTATACTCGTCCACCGGGCCTATGATATTAAAATCGTCTATGGCTTTTTGGTCTTCGGGCGTTATTGAGTCTTTATATTTTATCGCATAACCCACTATCATGACCAGGCCGGAGTCCCCGTTTTCCCCCTCGACTTCCTGGGTCACAAGCATACCCGTCGCGCCTTTGCCGGCCGCAAATTTGGTCATCACGTCAATGGCGCTTTTAATGTCTTTAGCATTTCTGGGAACGTCTTTAAGCCGCGCCATGCCGAGGTTGCCGTAAGGCTTTTTCACGTCTTTGGGATTGGAATACAAATCAACCGTTCCTTTATACGGCTCAAACGTCGGGCCGGTGGAAATCCAGTCAGGCTCCTGCACCAAAAATCCCGTGCAGGCCGACAGTGCAAAAATTGAAATAATTAATATTTTTTTCATGTGATTTTACCTCATTATTTCGCGGCTAACTGGCCGCAGGCCGCCGCTATGTCATTGCCCATGCTTTTGCGTACGCTCACGCTGATATTCATGCCCTGCAAACCTTTGGCGAAAAGTTTGACCGTTTTTTCCGGCGTAACTTCGCCGCGGCCTTTATTACAGGCTATCAAATTTACGTGGATAAGATAATTGTCTTTCACGCCCAAAATCCATTTGCCCAGTTTGCGGATATGCTCCGGCCTGTCGTTAACGCCGTCCACGACGGTGTATTCTATAAAAACCTGGCGGGAAGTCTGCGCGATATATTCCGTCAAAGCGGCCTGCAAAGCGTCCAGGTCAAACTTGCGGTTCAGCGGGACGATTGCGTCTCTCTCCTCGTCGTCCGCGCTGTGAAGGGACAAGGCCAGATTCACCTGCGGCAAATCCACGGCCAGGTTATGAAATTTGTCCGCAACGCCCGACGTGGAAATTGAAATGTGCCGCATGCCCACGGCAAGCCTGTCCGGGTTGGAAATTTCCTTGACGGCCTTGACGGCGTTGACGTAATTTAAAAGCGGCTCGCCCATGCCCATGAAAACGACGTTGGTCACTCTCTCCGCCAGTTTTTCTTTTTTAAGATACTGGAGCCAGAAAAGAACCTGGTCCGAAATTTCCTCCCAGGTCAAATCCCTTTTAAACTTCATGCGGCCCGTGAAGCAGAAACTGCACCCCACCGCGCAGCCCACCTGCGTGGAAACGCAGACGGTCCAGCCGCCGCCCATATGCATTAAAACCGTCTCGATTTTCAGGCCGTCTTCCAGCTTTAAAAGCGCTTTTGCCGCGCGGTCGGTTTTGGAAAACTGCATTTTCTGACAAGTGAATTTTAATACCGGGCAATTTTTTTTCAGCGCGTCTTTGATGTCCGCCGGCAAAGTGGTGGCCTCGTCCCACGTCCGGACGGCGGCTTTATACACCGCGTCCTTAACCTGCGCGGCGCGGTAAGACGGGAATTTATTTTCTTTTAAAAAGTGTTTTATTTTCTCAAAATCCATAGGTATATTTTAGCATTTTGTATAATAGAGAAATGAAAGTGATAATCAACGTGGACGGCGGTTCGCGCGGCAACCCGGGATTTGGCGCGTGCGGCTTTATTATTAAGGATAGCGCCGGAAAAACTTTGCGCGCGGAAGGCAAATTTTTGGGCGTCTGCACAAATAACCACGCCGAATTTACCGCGCTGCTTCTGGCCATGCGCGCCGCAAAAAACCTGCGCGCGGACGAACTGCAGGTTTTTGCCGATTCGCTTCTTTTGGTCAACCAGTTTTTAGGAAAGTATAAAATCAAAAGCCCGAATTTGAAAGATTTAATGGCCGAACTCCGCGCCGCGGCGCGCAATTTTAAGACGGTAAATATCGCGCACGTCCCGCGCGAAAAAAACAAAGAGGCAGACAAACTCGTCAACATTGCGCTTGACGCCGAGTTGAAACCTTCCGTCGAAAAAATGAAAAAAGAAGCGGGTCTGCCCGTCGCAAAACCCGCTCCTAAAAACGAACAGCTTGAATTATTTTAATTCTCAAAACACTTTCTGCACCTGGCTTCATAAACTCCCGCGGCTCCCACAAGCACGCGGGATTTGTTTTTTGTAATTCTTTTTGAGCGGCTGGCCGGGCTGCCGCATTTGGCGCAGACCGCAAGTTTTTTTGTCACGAATTCCGCCCTAGCCATAAGCTGCGCCACAACCTCAAAAGGTTTGCCCGTATAATCCAAATCCACGCCGGAAACTATCACGCGCGCGCCGCGGCGGGCAAGTTCGTCGCACACGTCGGGCAGGGCCGCGTCAAAAAGATTGGCCTCGTCGATGCCCACGACCTGCGTGTCCGGTTTTATCTTCTTTAAAATTTCCCTGGCCGTTTTGACGGACGCGCTTTTCATGCTGAGTTTGTCGTGGGAAGTTATTTGCGCGCGGCCGTATCTGGTGTCCAGCGCGGAATTAAAAACCTGCACTTTGCGCCGCGCTATTTTGGCGCGTTTTAAACGCTCTATAAGTTCCGCGCTTTTGCCGGAAAACATGCACCCGCAAAGAACTTCCACCCAACCCTGTTTATTAGTATATGAGTCCATAAAAATATTATATATGAATTTTAAGCGGTAAAAAAACCTCCGCTTTTCAGCGGAGGTTTTTTGACGGGTAAACTTATTTAACTCTTCCGGCGGAGCCGAGGACGTTTGTGTTTTTGTCTTTGTACATCGCGATTAAGTCAGTCCTGGCAGGACCCAGATATTTGCGCGGGTCAAACTCTTCGGGCTTGGTCGCGAAAACTTTGCGTATCGCGGCGGTCATCACTAATCTGCCGTCGGAATCAACGTTGATTTTGCAGACCGCGCTGGCGGCCGCTTTTCTCAGCTGTTCCACGGGCACGCCCACGGCGTTTTCAAGTTTGCCGCCGTATTTGTTGATGGTGGCCACCGCAGCCGCGTCCACGCTGGACGCGCCGTGAAGCACTATCGGGAAACCGGGCAGCCTTTTTTCAACTTCCGCCAGAATGTCAAAGCGCAAAGGCGGCACGGACTCGCCGGGTTTTACTTTAAATTTATAAGCGCCGTGGCTGGTGCCTATGGAAATGGCCAGGGAATCAACTCCCGTTCTCTTTACAAAATCTTCAACCTGCGCGGGGTCCGTGTAAGTGTGGTGCTCGGCGGAAACTTCGTCCTCAATGCCGGCAAGAACGCCGAGTTCGCCCTCAACCGTCACGTCGTGCGCGTGGGCGTATTCAACCACTTTTTTGGTGACGGCTATATTTTCCTCATATTTTAAATGGGAACCGTCTATCATGACCGAGGAGAAGCCGGAATCAATGCAGTCTTTGCAAAGTTCAAAACTGTCGCCGTGGTCAAGGTGCAGCGCGACGGGAACGGGCTTGCCCAAATCTTTCATCATTTCAACCGCGCCGCGGCCCATCCAGCGCAGCAGGGTGGCGTTGGCGTACTTGCGCGCGCCGGAAGAAACCTGCAAAATCACCGGGCTGCCGCTTTCAACGCAGGCGGTGATAATGGCCTGAATCTGCTCCATATTATTAAAGTTGTAAGCGGGAACGGCGTACCCGTTTTTCATAGCGTCTTTAAACATCGCTTTCGTGTTTACGAAGCCGAGTTCTTTATAAGAAACTGTCATTTTCATGCCTCCGCGTAATTTTAATTTACAAATAAATTTTACAATTTTTTGAGGCCCGGCGTGAGGAGTAGCGAAAAAATATCAGCGGCAGTAGTCAATTTCATATAGCATAATACTATGTTATAATAAAGAGACGGTTTTGGAGAAAAATTATGTTAAAAAACATTTCCAAAGGGTTTACTCTGATTGAACTTCTTGTCGTAGTGCTTATTATAGGCATACTCGCCGCCATTGCCCTTCCCATGTATAACATGGCGGTTATGGACGCGCGATATACCGCTATGCTGCCGCAAATGAGGGCGATAGCTGACTCAATAAAAAGATACCATCTTGAAACAAATTCATACCCTACGCAAATAACCGATTTGGACATTACTCCCAGTTCTAACATATGGTGGGGAGCGGACCCTGACGGAACGATATTTGCACAATCCCAAATAGGCGACTATACCGGTAAGACAGTGGTTTGGCTTACGCTGCGGCAGGCCTATAATTATAATATTGCCTGCGAGGCTTTTGTTTCATACGCCCCGGGCAATAAACTATGCCTTAGACACGGCGGGGTTAAACGGACCTGCGCGCCGGGCATGTATCAGGGAGACGGCCCAAAGAATTGTTATGACGTGCCTATTCCAGGGGCGCAGTTCCCATAAAATAACCTGACGGAAGGCTTGCCGTTTTTCTGTGGAATTTTAATCCGCAATAAATTTCATAATTTTAAATACCGCGTCTGAGATGATAATTGAAAAACATCAGACGCGGTATTGCTTTTGATATAGTTTAATAGTATGTTATAATGTGGATATAATTTTGGAGAAAAATTATGTCAAAAAATATTTCCAGAGGGTTTACGTTGATTGAACTGCTTGTGGTGGTGCTGATTATAGGCATACTGACAGCCATTGCTTTACCTAAATATAACGTTGCTGTATTAGACGCAAAATATACGGCCCTGTTCCCGCAAATGAAAGCCTTTGCCGACTCAATAAAAAGATACAAACTGGAAGCCCAGGCCGACCCTACCAGCATAGACCAGCTGGATATTACCCGCAGTTCTGCCGCAGACGTGGCGAGCACGGTCAGTGCTTACGGGTCGTTTGAGATATCGGCGTACATCGGCGGCACCGGCTCTTTGGTTTGGCTTGCTGTGCGGCAGGCCAATAATTATGATATTACCTGCGAGACTTACGCAAACTACGCCCCCGGCATAAAATTGTGTTTGAAACACGGCGGCGTTAAACGGACGTGCGAACCCAGCATATGGCAAGGCGGCGGCGCAATTTACTGCTATACCCTGCCCATGCAGGGCGGCGGTACGCAGTGACGGACAAACACGTCATTTTTTGTTAAAATCATCTCATGGACTTCCCATTATTTAAGAAACTCGCGGAGCTTCCGGGCGTTTCCGGCAGGGAAAACGCCGCGCGCGCGGAAATTCTCAAACTTTTCAAACCTCCGGCAGACGAAATACGCGTTGACAAAATGGGCAGCGTTATAGCCCTCAAAAAAGGCCGCGGCGCGCGCAAACTTATGCTTGCCGCGCATATGGACGAGGTGGGCCTCATGGTCAGCCATATCGACGACGCGGGGTTTATCCGTTTTGTTCCCGTCGGCGGCATTGACGCGCGGACGCTGCTTGCCCAGCGCGTTACCATACACGCCGCGAACGGGCCGCTGACCGGGGTTATAGGCACAAAACCCGTACACCTGCTTGACGCGGCTGAGGCGGCAAAAGCCGTCACCGTTAAAAATTTATTTATTGACGCGGGTCTGCCGCCGGCAAAAGCAAAAGAGCTTATTACGCCGGGCGATACCGTCAGCCTGGAAAGAAACGCCGTTGAGTTCGGCGAAGATTTGATAAATTCCAAAGCCATTGACGACCGAGCCGGCGTTTACATAATTTTGGAAGCGCTGAAAAAAGCCAAAAATTTTGACTGCGATATTTATGCCGCGATTAACGCGCAGGAGGAAGTGGGCCTGCGCGGCGGGCTTGCCGCCGCCTACGGCATAGATCCGGATATTGCGCTTGTGGTGGACGCTTCCGCCGCCAACGACCTGCCGTCCGCGCCGCCGCACGAGTATAACTGTTCCGTCGGCAAAGGCGTCGCGATTACCGTGATGGACAGCGGCACAATAGTCAACCCGCAGATTGTAAAAACTTTAAAAACCCTGGCGCTGGAAAAGGGCATAAAAACGCAGACAAAAGTGTCCTCCCGCGGGTCCAACGACGCGGCGGCCATACATAAAACCCGCGCCGGCGTGCCCACGGGTATTTTGTCTCTTCCCACGCGCTATATCCATACAAGCGCGGAAGTCTGCTCAAAAGCCGACGTTGACGCCGCCGTTGGCCTCACGGTCGCTTTCATAGAAAACTGCTGCAAACACAACTTTAATTTATAGGAGTCTTACATGTCAGAAAACTTTGTCACGGGCGTAAAACGCGCCAAATACATTAACGCCGGCTCCGGCGATATTCTGGCCCTGCACAAAATGCCGGCGGGCGATAAAGAAAAATTTGAAAAATTTGACGTTATTTACCGCGCGCTGTGCGCCGTTTTATATAATTTCGCCCCCCTGTCCGGCCACCCGGGCGGCAGCATTTCCTCCGGGCGCATTGTCCAAAACCTAATCTATAACGAGATGGCTTACACCCTGTCAAACCCGTATGACAATAAAGCGGACATTATTTCTTACGCCGCCGGGCACAAGGCGCTGGGCCTGTACGCCATGTGGGCGTTGCGGAACGAGTGCGCGGCTTTGACAAATCCCAAAAATTTAGCCAAAGACATTAAGGACCAAATGCGTCTGGAAGATTTGCTGGGCTTCCGCCGCAACTCCGTAACGCCGACGAAATTTTTTAAGGAATTTAAAACCAAACCGCTGGGCGGCCACCCGGAGCCGGTTGTGCCTTTTGTCAAAACCAGCACGGGCGCGAGCGGAGTGGGTTTCGGCAGCGCGGTGGGCATGGCTTTCGGCGCGGCGGACGCGTTTGAAAAAAACAATCCCGTCGTAAATATTATTGAGGGCGAGGGCGGGCTTACCGCCGGACGGTGTTCGGAGGTTATCGCCATGGCCGCAAGCGCGAACTTGGATAATTTGATTGTCCACCTTGACTGGAACCAGGCGTCGATAGAGTCCAACAAAGTCTGCTCTGACGGGCAAACGCCCGGCGATTACGTGCAGTGGACGCCGGCGGAACTTTTTTATATCAATGACTGGAACGTGGTTTTCGTGCCGGAAGGACATAATTACGAGCAGATTTACGCCGCGCAGAAAACCGCGGCGGGCCTGAAAAACGGCCAGCCCACGGCGGTAATTTATAAGACGATAAAAGGCTGGAAATACGGGATTGAGGGCAAAGGCTCGCACGGGTCGGGCCACAAATTCGCGTCGGACGAATATTACCGGACGCTGAGCGAATTTGAGGCGGCCTTCGGCGTGCAGATGCCGCGCTTCTGCGGGGAGCAGACGCCGCAGGGGATTGAGGACTGTTTTTGGAACACCCTTCTTATCATAAGAGCCGCGCTCAAAAAAACGCCTGAAACCGCGGCTTTTATCAACGGCAAAATCGAGGCGGCGGCGGAACGGCTGAAACTAAAAAACCCCCTCCCGTCGGTATCGCTCGGCAAAGCGGAAGACGTTTACACGAAATTTGACCCTTTAAACCCGCCGAAAGAATTCATTTTTGAGAAGGGAAAATCTTACACGCTGCGCGGAACGCTGGGCGACGTTCTGGGCTATATTAACAAAGAAACCCGCGGCGTTATACTTACGGGCTCGGCCGATTTATACGGCTCAACCAACGCGGCAAACGCGGCCAAAGATTTCCCCAAAGGTTTTTACAGCAAAACCTCAAACCGCCAAAGCCGGCTGATTTCCGACGGCGGCATTTGCGAGGACGGGCTTAACGCCGCGGCCACGGGCATATCCGCCTTCGGCTCCCATATCGGCGTGGCGGCGTCTTACGCGGCTTTTGCCAGCTTCGGCCATGTTGCCATGCGCCTGCACGCGATAGGGCAGGAGTCTAAGCATCTGGCGCTGGGGCTGCCGATAAATACCGTCATACAATTTAACGGACACACCGGCGTGCCGACGGGGGAAGACGGCCCCACGCACGCGGACCCGCAGGCTTTGCAGCTTTTCCAGCAGAATTTCCCAAAGGGCCTGGCAATCTGCCTGACTCCTTTTGAAGCGGACGAAGTCTGGCCGCTGGTGACTTACGCCCTGTCCAAACGCCCCGCCCTGCTCGCGCCTTTTGTGATAAGGTCAAGCGAAAAGTTTTTGGACCGCGCCGCCCTCGGTTTAGGCAAAGCGGAAGACGCGCTGAACGGCGTTTACCGCCTTGCAGACTGCAACAAAAAAAGCGACTGCGACGTTATAATTCAGGGGGCCGGAGTGGCGCGCAATTTTATTAACGGCGCTTTGCCGGAACTTAAGAAAAAGGGCCTGAAAATCAATGTCTGGTACGTGGCAAGCCGGGAACTTTTTGATTTGCTTCCGGCGGACGAACAGGAAAAAATACTGCCTTTTGCCGCGAGGCAGCGCGCTTTCGGCATAACCGATTTCACGCCGCCGACTATCGCGGATTTAATTTTGTCCGACAAAGGCAAACGTTATACAATGTGGCCGCACAAGAACGGCCGGTACCTCGGCAGCGGCAAGCCCGCGTATCTTTACGAGGAAGCCGGTCTTGACGGGCATGGTATAATATCCAATATAGAGAATTTCATCAAAGAGAGGTAAAAAATGGCTGAAGAGAAACCGTATTTAACCGGCAGAACCTATATTTTCAGGCTGCCCAAAGGAAAAGATTTGCTGGACGCGCTGACGGCGTTTTGCCACGACAACCAGGTCAAGTGCGGCGTGATAAGCGGCATAGGCGCGCTGGAAAACGCCACCATTAATTTTTACGACCAGGCCAAAAAGAAATATGAGAAAATCACGCTGAACCAGGAAATGGAAATGGCCGCCTTAGTCGGCAACGTCAGCATAAAAGACAACCGCCCGTTTGTGCACGCGCACGTAACGCTGGCCGGCAGGGACGGAAGCACCAAAGCCGGGCACCTGGTCATAGGCACAAAAATTTTCTCCGCCGAGATTTTTATACAGGAGCTTGTCGGGGAGCCCAAAGTCCGCAAGGAAGATAAGGTAACAAAATTGCAGCTTTGGATGTAAATTGTTTTTACGGCGCAAAAACCGCCCGTCTTGAGACGGGCGGTTTTTTTATTTTCTGTACTGCCAGTGAATGGCAAGAGCCGGGATTAAGAAAATTGTTATCACAAGCGTTTTCAGCATGCCGAATAAAATTATCAGCGTTTGAGGTATATCGTCCGCGCCGAACAAAAACATGCACCACCACGCCAGAAACCGCGGGAACGCGGCGGTGAACGCCAGTCCGGCCAGCATTACTATAAACCCTAAAAGCGCCATTTTGTAAAACAAATTTCTGATTTCAATCATTTTCTTTCTTTGCATTATCAGTCCTCCGTCCTCAGAATTTTTTCCTCTACCTTTCAGAGAGAGGAAAAAGCTTATTTATCGTAAGTAATTTTTCTGACCGAATTGTTCCCGTCGTCGGCGATATACACGCCGCCGTCCGGGCCGACGGAGACGCAGGACGGATTATTAAGCTGCGCGAGCGTCGCGGGCCCGCCGTCGCCGTAATTGCCCGCTTTTCCCGTGCCGGTTATCACGATGGTCTGCCCGCCGGAAATTTTTACCACCCGGTTTTTCAGCGCGACATACAAATTTCCGCCGGAGTCAACCGCGCGGCAGTGCATGTCCTCCGGCGCGTTTTGGACGGTTGTTATCACGCCGGCCGCGGCAAGCGGCAGGCCGGCATATAATAAAAATTTAAACGCGCTTCTCATAAAATTATTATAAGAAATTGCGGAGGAGGAAAGACAAGATTTTTTGGATTAAAACCGCCCGTCCATGGCGCGGAGGGCTTTTATGCGGTCCTCCGTCGGCGGGTGCGTGGCGTAGAGGCCGCTCAAAGACGAAAACAGCCCGGCCTTTTTAAGCGGGCTTTCTATGCACATTGCAGCCATGGCCTCGTGGTGGCTTAAAGAATTTACGACGCTGTTGTGCGAAATTTTTTCAAGCGCGGAGGCGAGAGCCGCCGGATCCCGCGTCAAAAGCGCGGACGTGGCGTCCGCCTGGAATTCCCGCTGGCGTGAAACGGCGAACCGTATCAACGGCGCAATCAGATAACCGTAAACCAGGCAAAGCAATCCCGCCGCCAGCAAAATAACCGCCGCCTGCTTTTTTGCGCGTATGCGCAGCAAAACGCCGCCCGCGAAAGAGAAAAACGCTATGCCCGCCACTATAATCAGCATGAGCCTTATGTCCCGGTTTTTGATATGGGACATTTCATGGCCGATAACCGTCTGAAGTTCGCGCCGGTCAAGCCTTTCCACAATGCCCTGCGTAAGCGCTATGGCCGCGTGCCGCGGGTCCCGCCCCGTCGCAAAAGCGTTAAGAGACGCGTCCGGAATTAAATAAATTTTCGGCGTCGGCAGCCCGGCGGCAATGGCGACTATGTCAGCCAGATTATAAATCTCCGGGTAATTGTCCCGCGTGACTTCAACCGCGCCGGCGGAAGACAGCATCATATTGCCGCCGATAAAATAGCTGATTAAAATCCAAAGAAGCGCCGCGCCGACGGCCGCGGGAATAACGTAAGCCGCGAAATAATTCGCATAAGCCAGCGTGCCGGCGTTATAAAGCGCCCCCCCGGAATCTTCAACGCGCGCGATAAAAGGCGTGACCAGCACAATAGTCGCGTAAGCCAGCAGCGCGAAAACCACGGGAAACAGCAGGACGATAAAAATAGTCCTGCGCCTGTTTTCGTCAATAAAATTATAGGTCGTTTTTATCATAACCCAAGCCGTGTAGTTTCCGTGTCGGGCCTTGGCCTCAACCCGTAGTCTGAAATAAAAAATTTCACAGGGATTTGAGGGAAATTTTAATTTTTTTCAGGCGCGGCGTACTGTGAAGCTGAGGAGCGGAGCGAGGAAGCGGTACGTTAGCCCGAAAAAAATGCAAAATCACCCAAATACCGAAGAAATTTTTTCTCC
>Ga0209629_10001898_pt1 | contig 13707 bp, 1 predicted proteins | sample TergutCu122P5_FD_187286 | JGI IMG/M metagenome (GOLD analysis project Ga0209629, IMG submission 187286) | Cubitermes ugandensis P5 segment gut microbial communities from Kakamega Forest, Kenya - Cu122 P5 (SPAdes) (version 2) | ecosystem: Host-associated > Arthropoda: Insects > Digestive system >... | reverse complement strand
CGGCGCGATGACATGGCGTCCACGCCGTCGTCCACGCTGGAGCGCCTGATGCGCTACGCGTCCACAGCCGCCGGCATCACGCTGTCGAGGCCCGGCGCCGACCCGCCCTGGCGCGCGGAGTTGCCGGCGCTCAGGACACCGTCAGGGTCTGCCACTGGGGCATGAGCTCGACCCAGGTGTTGCCCGGGGCCAGGGTGACGGGCTTATCGGACGCGTCGGTCAGGATGATCTGTTCGGTGGGCGAGGCCTTCGACCACTTGATCTCGACCGACTTGCCGCCAGCCGCCAGCAACCCTTTGCCGCTGCCCACGATCTGGGTCTCCGGCACCGACGTGCCGGCGGGATCGGTGTACTTGGTGTTGGCGATGTTGACCTTCAGCACCAACACGTTGGTGGCCATGATCTGATCGCCGCCCTCGACGACCGCCATCTTCTTGCCCTCGTTGCGGCCCCATGCCTTCGACGCCGCGTCCCACTTCCAGACCGGGTTCTCGCCGCCCGACATCGTGACGCTGATTTCGGCCGTGTCGGCACCCGACGCCACAGCCGTCGAGGACGCCGCATCGGCCGCGAAACCGAACGCCGGCGCCGGCGGGTTGGCCTTGGCGGCCGGGATCTGCTCCAGGAACTTGGCCGTGTCGCCCAGCACGTTGTGGGGCGCGTACCGCTTGGAGTCGCGCGAGAACCCGGGGTCGCCTCGGTCCATGTAGATCATCTGGATGCCGGTGGCCTTCGCGGCGTTCAGGAACACCGCCTGGCCGCCCGAGAATATCAGCGGGCAACCCAGCGGCAGCGCGATGTTTGGATCCATCGGACGGATCGAGCGCACCGGCTCGACCAGCGGTGGAATGTTCGACTGGAACACCGTCAGGAAGCGCGTTATGCCGCCCTCGACGACCTCCTCGTACACGATGTCGGCCGAGTCGATGCCTAGCTGCGGACGGGCGTCAGGCGAGTTCTCGATCTTGATGCACAGCGCCGGGCCGTTCGTGTCGGTCGCGTACAGCGGCATGCCCGTCAGCGGCCAGACGCCGATCGGCGTGGGCGTCGGTGTCGGGGTGGGGGTAGGCGTCGGAGTGGGGGTCGGGGTGTCGGTCGGCGTCGGCGTCTGTGATGGCGTCAGCGTCGGCGTGGCGACCGGCCCTGCGATGAAGCCCAAATGGCCCGTCACAGCCAGCACCGAGCCGGCGATCAGGGCCAAGGCCACAACTCCCGCGATGATGCCGCCTACCAACAAACCGCGGCGACGCCGTGGGCGCCCACCGGTGGACCTTGCCCCGCCGCCTCCATCTGGCTGGGACGGGCCGCCGGCGGCGGCCTGCGGCGCATACGAGGCCGCCGGTTGAGCTGCCGGACGCGCCGACGGGACGCTAGCCGCTACGGCGGCCGCGCCTGCGGCAGACGCCCCAACCACTGGCCGGGACGGACGCGGCACAGGTGTTTCCTGGACGGGAGCGGGCGCTGGGGTGGGAGCCTGCGCCCGGTACGTCTGGGCCGGCTCGGCGACCGCCGGGTACTGCAACGACGACGGCCAATCCGCACGTAGCGATGAGAGGTCCTCAACGGGCGCTACGGGCTGCGCGACGACGGGCGGCGGAATAGGAGCCATGGGCGGCGCCACGGGCGCCACAGGGGCCAAAGGTATCACCGGTGGTGGCGGCGTCGGGGCCACGGGCGGCCTGAATTGGGCGACCGCTGCCGGCCACTCCGGCGACGCCTGCGGCGGCACTGTGATCGGGTTCGTGAGTTCGTCCTCGGGCACGCTGCGACGCGCATATCTCTCCGGCCCAGGGTACTGGCTGTCGTACGACATCGTGATTCGCCTTCCGTCCGCGATTTATGATACCGGTTACGAGTGCGACAGTGGGGACGGTTCTGTGGGACAGCCCTCAGCTGTCCCACTGCCTCGTAGACGTACTGCGGGGCCGCTTCCAGCATTGGACGCGGCCCCGGAGTGGGTACCTTGCAGAGCCGGCTCCAGGGGGAGGGAGGCAGCTCTGCAAGTCTTACAGGCCGGTTCCCCCTGGCGCCGGTCTTCTAGCTAAACGATGCGCACCTTGCGGGGCCGGCTCCAGGGGGAGGGAGCAGCAGCCCCGCAAGTGTTACAGGCTGGCCTAACGGCCAGTCATGATTGCGGCACGGCGCTTGATTGCAAGCCACAGCCCGGCCAGGATGGCCAGACCAGAGCCGGCGAGGGCGCTGTACGGGAAGGACGATAGCGAGCCACCGGTCTGGACGACCACGGGCACCGCGTTGAACTTCACGGTGGCCGTGCCGTCAGGCTGGCCCTGACCCGGATTCTGATCCTTGGTCTGCAGGATCGTCGCGGTGATCGTCACGGTCTGGGCGGCCTTGTCGGTCACCTTCGCCGTCGCCCAGCCAGTGGCGTCGGTCTGGGCCTCCTGCGGCGTCACCGTGGCGGCGCCGTCCGGAGCGAACCAAACCCACGCACCCTCGACCGGGTTGCAGTACTGGTCGGTCACGAGGGCCTTCGCAGTGGCGGTTCCACCGACCGTCAACGACGTCGGGCTCACCTCCACGTGCGAACCAGGCCTGCCGTCAGGGCAAGGCGGCATCGGGCCGGGCTTCGGCGCACCCGCCTTGAACGGGATCGGCAGCGAGGTCGTCGTCGGGGTCACAGTCCCGCCGACCAGTGCGGACACCGTCTGGTTGTTGTACTTCAACGACACGGTGTAGTCACCGCCCGCAATGGTCGTCTTCAGGGTCGTGGCGTACTGGCCGCCCGTCCCGTCGCCGACCGGCGCCACGGCCGTCTTTGTGATATTCGCCGACGACGCGGTGAACACCATCGTTGACGGATCGAGGCCCATCAGCTTCATGCCGTCCGAGTTGATCGCCGTGAACGTCGCGGTGTAGCCCGCAGCGTCCTCGACTGACACAAAGGTCGTCTTGTCGGCCGGATTGGCGATCGGGCTGACCGAGAGCGACGACTTGGAGAGGTCGGGCACACAGGCCGGGTCGGTCGTCGGAGGCGTGCAGATGATGTAGTCGCGGAACAGGATGTTCTGAACCGTGCCGATCTGCGTCCACGCGTCGTTGATCCAGACGGTGGCCGTGAACATCGTCGTGGGCACCGTCGGCTTCGAAGCCGTGTTCGAGGTGTACTTCACCGTGTACTGACCGGTGCCGCCACCGACGCTCGTGATCGCGGATTCGACCACCGGCTCCGTCGGGCAGATGACGTTCGCGCCACCCGTGCACGCCTGGGCCTGCGAGCCCACTGCGAACATCATGAAGTTCGACGCTGTGCTCAGGCCGTCCAGCAGGTGACCGTCGGCATCCTTGGCCACCAGCGTGCCGGTGTAGTAGTCCTTGCCGTCAGCTAGCTTCCAGGTCGGCTGCGTTGTCGCCGTCTGCCCCGCCGGGGTGACCGAGAACTGCGACTTGTTGTAGTCGATGACGCAGAGAGCCGGCGTGGTGATGCAGTTGATCACGTTGGTGAACGTCACCGTCAGCGGGGCGCCCTTGATGCCGGCGCCACTGATCGTGACCAGCGGAGCCGTCGGCTTGCCCGTCACCGGGATCGAGCCGGTCAGCGTCACCTTCTCGGCAACCGTGTCCTTCAACGTCGCCGTCGCATGCCCGAAGCCGTCGGTCGTCGCCGTAGTGGCTGTGACCGGGGTTGCCGCCGTCGGCGTCAGCGTGGCTGTCGCCTTGTCCTTGTTGAACGTGACAACCACACCCTGGATCGGGTTGCACTTGTCATCGGTCACCAGGGCCGTCACGGTCGAGGTGCCGCTGACGGTCAACACGTTGGCCGGGTTGGTGCCGTCGGACGGGGTGGCCTCCAGGTGCGTGTACTGCTTGGCAGCGATCTGCTCAGGCGTGCACTTCGGGAAGTCCGGGCCTGGGTCGGGGTCACCCGGGACGAACTTGATCGGCTTGGTGTCGATCAGGCCCGTAGCCGTTGTCGTCGCCGAGAAGTTCACCGTTCCGGCCACCGACTCGGTCACCCACAGAGTGACCTGGCCGTTGGCATCGGTTTGCGCGGTCACCGCACCGGCAACTGGCGTGATCTCGGCGCCGGTCGCCGGCACGAAGAACTTAGCCGTTGTCGTGGAAGCGTTGATGCTGACCGGGACGTCCTTCAGAAGGTTGCCCTGGGCGTCCGTGATCGTGGCGATCACCTTGGCCGTGCCGGCCGGAGCATCGACCGAGACCGTGGTCGCGGTCGTGGCCGGCACAACCTCCAGCCTGGTGCATGACGACGGCGGAACACCCGCGTTGCAGGTCTTCGCCGGGCCACCGGGCTGGAACGTCACCTTCAGAGGCGACGGGGTGGTCACCATCTGCGCCGCCGGGTTACCCGTCACCGGGATCGTCGACGTCAGCGTCACCGTCTCAGCCTTCGTGTCGCTCAGGTTCAGCGTCGCGATACCGTTGGCATTGGTGACAGCCGTGCTGGCGTTCACCGGCGGGGTGGCCGATGTCTGCAACAGCGCGGTCGTGCTGTCCTTACCGAACGTGACGGTCACATTCTCCACCGGATTGCAGTACTCGTCGGTCACCAGTGCGGTGACGATCGACTTGCCGCCATTGACCGACACGTTGGCCGGCGCTGTCGAGCTGGCGTCGAACGGGGCCGCCGACAGGTGCGTGAACATGCCGTTATCAATCTGGGCCTGCGTGCACTTCGGGAAGTCCGGACCTGGGTCGGGATTGCCTGCCGTGAACTTGATCTGCTTGGGCGAGCCAGGCACCGGCGGGGACACCACATCGTCCGTCGCCGACACTGTGACCACTTCGGCCTTCGTGTCGATCACGTTCAGCGTCACCTTGCCGTCAGCGCCGGTCAACACCGTGCCGGTCACAACCAGGCCGCTGACCGGGTTCGTGAACTTCGCGGTCGTCGAATCCGACGCGAACGTCACGCGGGCGCCCTCGATGGGGTTGCAGTCGATGTCGGTCACCAGCATGGTCGCCGTCGCCGAACCAGCCGGGGCGTCAACCTTCACACCGGTCAACGGGTTCGTCACGGCCGGGGTCACCGACAGGTGCGTACCCTTATTGGCCGGATCGGTGCAGTTGAACGTCGGACCATTCCACGGAGCTCCGGCGACGAACAGTATCGACTTCGGCGAACCGGTGATCGTACCGGTCGCGTCGGTCGTCGCCGTCACGTCGACCTTCTGTGCCACCAAGTCGACCACCCAAACCGTCGCCTTGCCATTGCTGCCGGTCGTCATCTTGCTGACCGGCAGACCGGTAGCCGGATCCAGGAACTGCGCGTTGCCGCTCTGGGTGAACGTCACTTCGACGCCCGACAACAGGTTGCCCTTGGCGTCCGTGATGGTCGCCGTCGCAGTGGCCGAACCGTTCGGATCGGTCACCTTGACGCCCGTCAGCGGGGTGGTCACGGCCGGCGTCACCGACAGGTTGGTGCAGGTTGGCGCGCCGGAATCGCAGATATTGGCCGGGCCGCCAGGTGCGAACGTCACCGTCAAAGGCGCGGGTGTTGCCACGATGTTGCCGGCGGGCATCGACGCCGTCAGCGTCACCTTTTCGGCCACCTTGTCGGTCAACTGCGCGGTCGCCTTGCCGTCATTGCCGGTCACGCCGCCGTTCACCGGCACCAGCGAAGCGCTGCCGGTCTTGGCGAACACGACTGTCACGCCCGGAACCGGGTTGCAGTAGTCGTCTGTCACATATGCCGTCACGGTGGAGTTACCGCCGTTGACCGACACATTGGCCGGACCCGTGGTCAACGAGTCAGCCGGGCTGGCCGACAGGTTCGTGCCCACCTTGCCAGGGTCGCACTTCGGGAAGTTCGGGCCCGGGTCAGGGTTGCCAGGGATGAACTTGATCGGCTGCGGCGAACCGGTGATCGTATTGATCGTCGCCACACCGGCGGAGATGAACACCGTCTCGGCTGTCTTGTCGACGACCCAGACTGTCGCCTTGCCGGTGATCGCGTCGGTGACGGCCGTGGTTGTGGCCGTGTGCGCACCGGTCGCCGTGACGAACGTGGCATCACCCGTCGACGTGAACGTCACAGTCTGGTTGCCCAGCGGGTTGCCGTCGGCGTCCGTTATCAGCGCCGTCGCCGTCGCCCCACCTGGGGCCGCGTCAACCGAGACGCCCGTACCAGGTGTTGTGGAGTTCACCGGGGTCGGCGTAACCGTCAGGTTCGTGCAGGATGTCAGCGGAACGCCGGCCTTGCAGGTGTTGGCCGGGCCGCCGGGGATGAACGTCACCGTCAGCGGGGCCGACGGGCTGGCCGGTATCGGCGCGGCAGGATTGCCGCTGACCAGTGGGATCGTAGCCGTCAGCGTCACGGTCTGGGCCGTGGAATCCGTCAACGACGCCGTCGCCTTGCCATCGGATCCGGTCACGCCGCCCAACGCGCCGAGCGTCAGCACAGCGTTGCCGGTCTTGTTGAATGTGACCTGAACGCCCTCAACCGGGTTGCACTTGTCGTCGGTCACATAGGCCGTCACCAACGAGTTGCCGCCGTTGACCGACACATTGGCCGGGGAGCCTGGCGCGTCGTACGGGAAGGCCGACAGGTTCGTGCCCTTCTTGCCGGGGTCGCACAGCGGGAAGTTGGGGCCCGGGTCGGGATTGCCAGGAATGAACTTGATCGGCTGCGGCGAACCGTTGATCGCGGGGATCGTCGGGGTGGCCGCCGAGATCTGAACGGTCTCGGCCGTGTTGTCGATGACGTCGACCGTCACCTGGCCTTGCGCGTTGGTCTTCACAGGCCCGGTGATCGGGTTGTGAGCCGCCGTGGTGTCGACGAACTTCGCGCTGCCGGTGGTCGTGAACGTCACGTCGATGTTCGGCAACAGGTTGCCGTTCACGTCCGTGATCGTCGCGGTCGCCGTGGCGGTACCGGTCGGAGCGTCAACCGACACTCCGGTCAGCGGGTTGGCCGGAGCCGGCGTCACCTTCAGGTTAGTGCACACCACGCCTGACACGCAGGTGTTGGACGGTAGGCCGGCCAGGAACGTCACGGTCAGCGGGTCGGGGTTCTTCGGCAACTGAGCCACCGGATTGCCCTTCGCGTTGATCGTAGCGCTCAGCGGAACGGTCTCGGCCATCTTGTCGCTCAATGTCGCCGTCGCCTTGCCATCGGCACCCGTCACGCCGTTAGTCGGGCCGAGCGCCAGCGTCGCATTGCCCACCGGGCCGAACGTGACTACCACGTTCGGTACCGGGTTGCAGTAGTCGTCGGTCACGTAGGCCGTCACGGTCGACGTGCCAACAGTCACCGGCACGTTCGCCGGCAGAGCCCCATCGGCCGGGCTGGCCGACAGGTTGGTGCCCTGCTGGCCTGGCTGGCACTTCGGGAACGTCGGGCCGGGGTCGGGCGGGCCGGCCACGAACTTGATCGGCAGCGGCGAATTCGTGATCGGGGTCAGGGTCGCCGTATTAGCCGACACCTGCACCGTCTCTGCCTTCGTGTCGGTCACCCAGACGGTGGCCTGCCCGTTGGCGTCAGTGGTCATCGTCGTGGTGGCCAAGCTGGTCGACGGATCCAGGAACTTCGCCGTCGTCGACGTGCCCGACGTGAACGTCACCTGAATGCCGGACAGCAGGTTGCCGTTGGCGTCCGTGATCGTCGCCGTCGCCGTCGCCGAACCGTTGGGCGCGTCGACCGACACACCCGTCAACGGGGTGGCCGGCGTCGGCGTCACCGCCAGGTTCGTGCAGAGGATGCCAGGCGTGTTGCAGATGTTCGACGGGGTGCCGGCCGCAAACTGGATCGGCTTCGGCGAACCCGTGATCGCGCTGATGTTCGGCGTACCCGCCGACACCTGTACAATCTCGGCCTTCGGGTCGACGACCCAGACGGTCACCTGGCCGTTCGCGTCGGTGGTCAACGTGGCCCCATTGGCGCCGTTCGCTGGGTTCAGGAACCGGGCCGTCGACGAGGCGCCGGCCGAGAACGTCACCGGGATGTTAGCCAGCAGGTTGCCCTGCGCGTCGGTGATCGTCGCCGTGGCAGTCGCCGAACCATTCGGCGCTGTCACCAGCACGGGGGTCAGCGGGGTGGTCGGGGTGGGCGTCACAACCAGGTTCGTGCAAACCGTACCCGACGTGCAAGTGTTGGCCGGGCCGCCAGGGGCGAACGTCACCGTCAGTGGCGCCGACGGCTTCACAGGAACCGGCGATGTCGCGCTGGCGTCCGTCGGGATCGTCGCGGTCAGCGTCACCGTCTGCGCCGTCGAATCGGTCAGCGACGCGGTGACGATGCCCTGGTCGTTGGTGACCCAGTTAGTTGTCGGGGTCAGCACAGCGGCGCCGGTCTTGTTGACCGTGACCGTCACGCCCGGAACCGGGTTGCAGTAGTCGTCGGTCACCAGAACGGTCACCGTCGAGTTGCCGCCCGCCACCGACACATTGGCCGGCACGCCAGGCTTGTCATACGGTGAAGCCGTCATATTGGTACCAGGGCGTCCGTCGGTGCACTTCGGGAAGTCAGGACCCGGATCGGGCTTGCCCGGGGTGAACCAGATCGACTTCGGCGAACCGGTGATCGGCGTCAAACCGGTGGTACCGGCCGACACCTTCACCTCTTCGACCTTGGTGTCTGTGACCCAGACGGTCGCCTGGCCTTGCGCGTTCGTCGTCGCCGTAGTGGTGACGGCACCGTTCGCCGGATTCAGGAACTTGGCCGTGCCGGAGTTGGACGTGAACGTCACCAGCTGGTTGGCCAGCAAGTTGCCGTACTGGTCCGTGATGGTTGCGATCGCCTTCGCCGTGCCCGCGGTCGCGTCAACCGACACGCCCGAGGTCGAGCTGGATGTGGCCGGAACCACCGCCAGGTTCGTGCACACCGTACCGGACACGCAGGTGTTGGACGGGCCGTCGGCCTTGAACGTCACCGTCAGCGGCGCCGACGGCTTCACAGGAACCGGCGATGTCGCGCTGGCGTCCGTCGGGATCGTCGCCGACAGCGTCACCGTCTCGGCAACGGTGTCGCTCAGGTAAGCCGTCACGCGGCCGTTGTCGTTCGTCACCCAGTTCGGGTCGGCCACTAGCGAAGACAGACCGGACGTGCTGGTGTTGTGGGCCGTGACCGTGACACCCGGAACCGGGTTGCACTTGTCATCGGTCACCAGCACGGTCACGACGGACCTGCCGGACGACACCGTCACGCCCGCCGGCACGCTGGCCGTGTCGTACGGGCTGGCCTGCATGTTGGTGCCCTCATCGCCAGGCTGGCACAGCGGGAAGTCGGGGCCTGGGTCAGGCTTGCCCGGGATGAACTTGATCGGTTGCGGCGAACCGGTGATGGCATTGATACCCTGCACCGACGCCGAGATGCCGACCTGTTCGGCCTTGTTGTCGACCACCCAGACGGTGGCCTTGCCGTTCGAGTCGGTCGTCGCCGTCGTGGTCGCCGTATGCGCACCCGTCGCCGTGACGAACGTCGCCTTACCAGTGGACGTGAACGTCACGGTCTGGTTGGCCAGCGGGTTGCCGTCGGCGTCCGTGATCAGCGCCGTCGCCGTCGCAGCACCCGGGGCCGCGTCAACCGACACGCCCGTCAACGGGGTCGCCGGGGTCGGCGTCACCGTCAGGTTGGTGCAGGTGACATGAGGATCGGTGCAGGTGTTGGACGGGCCGCCGGGTGCGAATGTCACCTTCAGCGGGCTGGGCACGCCGGTGATGTTGCCCTGCGTGATGCTCGCCGTCACCGTCACCGTCTCGGCCTTGCTGTCGGTCAACGTCGCCTTCGCGAGGCCATTGGCATCGGTCGTCGCCGTCTTAAGCGTGGTATCCACAGGGGCTGCGGAAGTCGGCGTCAGTATCGAGCTGCCGTTGTTGCCGAATGTCACAGTCACATCCGGCACCGGATTGCACTTGTCGTCCATAACCAGGACCGTCACGATTGAGGAACCGGTTGTCACAGGCACGTTCGCCAGGACCGCACCGTTGTCGTACGGGTTGGCCGTCACCTTGGTGCCGGTCTGCGGGGCAGCGCCAGGAGTCGGCGTGCACGGGCCAGGGGTCGGGTCGCCGGGCTTGAACTTAATCGGTTGCGGCGAGCCCAGAACCGTCTCGGCGGGGGTGTTGATCGTCGCGGAAATACCGACCTGCTCGGCCTTGTTGTCGACCACCCAAACAGTCGCCAAACCGTTGGTATCGGTCACCGCCGTCGTGGTGGCCGCGTGCGTGCCGGTCGCCGACACGAACGTCGCCGAACCGGTGGACGAGAACGTCACCGTCTGGTTGGCCAGCTTGTTGCCGTGCGCATCCGTCACCAGGACGGTGGCCGTCGCAGCACCAGCCGCGGCGTCGACAGACACGGCGGTGCCGGGTGTCGTGGCATCCACCGGGGTAGGCGTCACCGTCAAATTGGTGCAGGACGACGGCGGGATGCCCGCGTCGCATGTGACGGACCCACCGGTCGCCTTGAACTTGATCTGCTGCGGCGAACCGACCAACAAGCCGGTCGGGTTGGTAGTGGCAGGCGGGATGGGGACGCCGACCAGCGCCGGGTCGGTGGCATTGATGTTCACCGTCTCAGCGGTCAAATCTGCCACCTTCACCAGCACCGTGCCGTCTGTCCCCGTGTTCTGGGTGATCGACGCCGCCGGCGCGCCACCGTTGTAGGAGAGCTGCGCCGAACCGTCGGTCGTGATCGTCACTGGGGAGTTCGGGATCGGGTTGCAGTACTGGTCAGTGATCTTGGCCGTGGCCGTGGCCGTCGCGCTCGACATGCCACTGACCAGCACTTCCGCCAGCGGGGTGGCCATAGGTGGCGTCACCGTCAGGCCGCCGGGCGTCATGCCCGGGTTGCAGACGAACGGGCCGTTGCTGGCCGGGCCGGGCTTGAACGGCGTGTTCTGCGCCGTGCCGATCGCCGACGTGTTGTACGCCGCCGAAGCCGTCGCCGTCGACTGGGCCACCTTGGTGGTCAGATACACCGTGTAGGTGCCGTCGCCGTTGTCGACGACCGGCGTCGAAACGGTCACATCGCCGCTCGAGTCGGTCACATGCACGCCCGCTGCCTTACCAGACAGTGGATCCATCGCCGAGTCGTACAGCGTCACGGTGCAGGTGTACTTGTCCACCCCGTTCGCCACCGGATAGTTGGTGTAGGCGGCGTTGTTCAGGGTAGTTGTCGGCGAGCACGTGAACGTCGACACGCTCGGTTCGACGTCCGTGGGCTGGAACACAACGTTCACCGGCGACGGCTTGACCGTACCGGCCGCGATAGTCGCGGTCACCGGCACAGTCTCGGCATGCGCGTCCGTCAACTTGAGCGTCGCGACACCATTGACCGTGTTGACGACGATCGTCTGCACCTGATTCGCCGCGTTCGCAGGATCGATGAACTTGCCCGTCGTGGTGGTCGGCACGGTGAACGTCACCGGCGTGCCATCGGCCACCAGGTTGCCCTTGGTGTCGGTGATCGTCGCCGTCACGGTGGACTGGGCGTTCACGTCGACCGGCGTCTGGGCCGTCAGGTTCGAGCAGGGCGAAACGCCCGTGTCGCACGTGATAACCGGGTCACCGGCCGTGAACGTGATCGGGCCGGTGTTCGTCGGCGTGGTCGGCGTGCCGCTCACCAACACCCAGTACGGAACCAGGGATGCCGGGGCGCTGGCATTGGCCGGGTCGGTGGCCGTGGCGCCCAGGTTCACCGTCTCCTTCTTGTTGTCCGCCACCGTCACAACCGGCGTCAAACCGTTGGAACCCGTGGTTTGCGGGGTGGACGGGGTCAGCGTCGCGGTGGTGCTGTCCTTCGAGAACGTCACGGTGGAGTTCAGGATCTTGTTGCAGAACTGGTCCTCGACCAGCGCCTGAACGGTGGACGTCGCGGGGATCTTCACCGGGCTCGGGCCCAGGATCAACTGGCTGCCGCCGTAGGTGACAACGCCGGGGTTGTTCGGGTCGTCCGGGCACGGGAACGGGCCGGGCTTGGGGGCGTCGGCCACGTAGTTGGCCATCACCGTCGTGCCAGGCGATGGGCCGATCGCGGTGCCGCTGTAGGTCGCGGAGACCGGCAGGGAGCCCGCCGTCGTCGACATCAGGGTCGCCGTGTACACGCCGGTCGTCGAATTGAACGTCAGCGGGGTCGTCGCCGTCACACCCGCGGGCAGGTTCAACGTGATGTCTGCCGTGTGGTCGACCATCACGATGTTGGCCGGGGTGGACCCGTCCTTCAGCGTGATCGTGATGACGTGCGTGCCGCCCACCGGGGTGGACGTCGGCGTGCCCACTGGCACGTAGTTCGCGTTGTCGATAGTCAACGTCGAGTTACCGGGCACTACATCGCCAGCCTTGAAGATGATCGGGCCGGTGTTCGTGGGCGTGCTCGGCGTCGTGCCGTTCATGACCCAGTACGGCACCGTGACGGCCGGGGCGCTGGTGTTGGACGGGTCGGTGGCCGTGGCGCCCATGTTGACTGTCTCGGACTTGGTGTCAGCCACCGTCACCACCGGCGTCAAGCCGTTGACATCGGTAGTCTGCGCGGTGGACGGGTTCAGCGTCGCGGAACCGGTCTTCGAGAACGTCACAGTTGAGCCCTGGATCTTGTTGCAGTACTGGTCCTCGACCAGCGCCTGAACAGTGGACGTCGCCGGCATGATGACCGGGCTCGGGCCAAGGATCAACTGGCTGCCGCCATAGGTCGTGCCATCCGGGCAGATGATCGGACCGGGATCGGGGGCGCCGGGCTTGTAGTTGGCCATCACGGTCGTGCCGTTCGGCGCCGGGCCTATCTTGCCGGTGCCGTAGTTGGCCGTGACCGGCAGTGTGCCAGCCGTCGTCGAATACAAGTCCTCGGTGTAGACGCCGGTGGTCGGGTTGAAGACCAGCCCGGTACCCGTCACACCTGTGGGCAGATTCACCGTGATGTCGGCCGTGTGGTCGACCATCACCACGTTGGGCGTGGGGGTGGCGTCGTCGTACAGCGTGATCGTGATCGTGTGCTTCCCACCCTGCGGGGTGCTGGTCGGCGTGCCGACCAGGACATATGTCGAGTTGTCGATGGTCAACTTCGAGTTGATGATGCTAACCGGGCCGGCCACGAACTGCACCGGCACCGTAGCGTTGCCAGTCGTCCCGCCGGTCTTGGCCGTAATCGGGCCGGAGGCACCAGGAGTCGTCGCGCCGACCTGATATGTGTTCTGCGACGCCGATGTCAGCTGCACCGAGCAGGAGCCGTCGGTACCAGTGGTGCAATGATCCGTGCCCGGGGTGCCCGACCACGTCGAGCCCGCCGGGGTTGAGGTGAACGTCACCACGGCGCCGGGCACGTTCGCATTCGCGGAGTCGACGCACTTGACGGTGACCGTCGCGTTCGCGTTAACCAGCGTCGTGCTTGCCGGGCCGGTGATGGTGCAGTTGTTGGGGGCCAGTGCGAACGTCGCCAGGATCGTCACGTCGGACCCGAGGGCCGGCGTGTACTGGAACGTGCCGCCAGCGGAGCTCAACGTGCCGGTCAGCGGAATGTTACCGTTCGTTATCAGCGCGCCGGTCTCCGTGTCGTAGATGTTCACAGCCGTCAGGTAGTACTTGCCATCAGCCGGCGGCTTCACGTTGATCGTCACCGCCGTCGTGCCGACGCCGACCGCCGGGCCGTACGCCGGCGCGGTGGTCACGGTGCCCGGGATCGTCGACGTGGTGGTCGGGCCGACCACGAAACCGGTATCCGAGCCGGCCGTCGTCTGGGCGGCCGGACGATACACAGCGTCGGCCACCTGGAACGTGTAGTCCTCGATCTCACCG
>Ga0209629_10001897_pt1 | contig 13708 bp, 13 predicted proteins | sample TergutCu122P5_FD_187286 | JGI IMG/M metagenome (GOLD analysis project Ga0209629, IMG submission 187286) | Cubitermes ugandensis P5 segment gut microbial communities from Kakamega Forest, Kenya - Cu122 P5 (SPAdes) (version 2) | ecosystem: Host-associated > Arthropoda: Insects > Digestive system... | reverse complement strand
CGGGGAGATGGAGGATATTCGCGGCGTGACCATCAACACGCAAATCATCAAGCAGTTCGAGGACCGGGGCTGGATCGAAACGGTAGGCCACCGCGAAACGGTGGGCCGCCCGGCGGTTTATGCGACCACGAGGCAGTTTCTGGATGACCTGGGCCTGGCCGCGCTCGATCAACTGCCGCCGCTGGAAGAGCCGGTAACCCAGGCGTCTTTGATGTTCGAAGCGCTGGCGGAGGTCCCGGATGACGGCGGCACTGCGGCGGTGGCCGGCGAAGCCGCTGTCCAGGCGCCTGCCCCAGCCGCACAACCGCCTGCCGCAACTGGAGATATACATGAAGCCTGAGCCTGAGAACGGAACGCCCCGAAAAAAGACCGCTGCCAAGGCCGTTGCCGCCGCTTCCAGCCAGCCCAAATTACACAAGGCGCTGGCGCAGGCAGGCCTGGGGTCGCGGCTGGAGATGGAGCGCGCCATCGAACAGGGCCGGGTCACGGTCGAGGGTGAACGCGCACATGTCGGTCAGCGCCTGCAGCCCGGCGACAGGGTGCGGCTGGACGGCAAGCCGATGCGGATTGCGGCCACGCCGCCGCCGGTGCGGGTGCTGGCCTATCACAAGCCGGTGGGCGAGGTGGTGACGCACGACGACCCGCAAAACCGCCCGACGGTGTTCGGGCGGCTGCCCCGGCTTGGCGCCGGGAAGTGGCTTGCGGTGGGGCGGCTCGATCTCAACACCGAGGGGCTGCTGCTGATTACCAATTCGGGCGATTTGGCGAATCGGCTGATGCACCCGAGTTTCGGGCTGGAGCGCGAGTATGCGGTGCGCGTGCTGGGCGCTTTGAGCGATGAGGAAAAGCAGCGCCTGCTGGATGGCGTGACGATTGACGGCGGAGCGCCGGCGCGGTTCAACACCCTTGAGGATGAAACCGGGCCCGGCGGCAAAAGCAGTGGCGGCGAAGGCGGCGTCAACCGCTGGTACCGGGTCACTATTTCCGAGGGGCGCAACCGCGAGGTGCGCCGCATGATCGAGGCGGTGGGCCATGCCGTGAGCCGCCTGATCCGCATCCGCTACGGCGTGTTCGCGCTGCCCAGGGGCCTCAAGCGCGGCGCCTGGGTGGAGCTGGACGCGCGCGCCATTGGCGCGCTGGGCCAGGCCGTTGGAGCGCCGCCAGAGTTGCTGCGCCGCCGCCCCGCGTCCGCCGATGCGGAAAAGCCCGCGCGCCGGGGCCGCGGCGACCGGGGCAAGAGCAGTGGCCCCAGGCCCGATTTGGGCAATCCCAAGCGCGCCCGGCCCCAACGCGACGCGGACTGGAGCGCCGCGCCGGAAAGCGGCGCCAGACCCGCTCCGGCGCGGAAAAACCGCGCCGCCCGCCCGGATCGCGCGAGCAGCCGCTCTGGGCCGCGGGGCGCCTCGAAAGCAACCCGTTAAAATTTCATAACTCAATTTCTCCAATGGGTTGAACCATCATGACCCGCGCCCACGAAAAAAACCGGCACCGAAAGCCGGTATTCCTGAAACGGCCTCAGGCCACTTGATCCGCGCTGGCGGTTTCACGACAAAATTTTTCCACCCGCAGCGCCGCTGCATCTTTCAACTGTCTATCTGAAAAACTCCACCATGGCTACCGAACGCACCCTCTCCATCATCAAGCCCGATGCCGTCGCCAAGAACGTGATCGGCAAGATCTACAGCCGCTTCGAGAGCGCCGGCCTGAAGATCGTGGCGTCGCAGATGCGGCACCTGTCGCGCCGCGAGGCCGAGCAGTTTTATGCGGTGCACAAGGATCGCCCGTTCTTCAAGGACCTGGTGGACTTCATGATCTCCGGCCCAGTGATGGTGCAAGTGCTCGAAGGCGAAGGCGCCATCGCCAAGAACCGCGAGCTGATGGGCGCGACCGACCCCAAGAAAGCCGCTGCCGGAACGATCCGCGCCGACTTTGCCGACAGCATCGACGCCAACGCCGTGCACGGCTCGGACGCGCCGGAAACCGCCGCCGTGGAGGTGGCGTTTTTCTTCCCCGCGCTGGCCATTCACAGCCGCTGAAAGCGTGCGCGGCCCGGCTCGGCCATGAATACGCCCGTCAACCTGCTCGACTTCGACCGCGAGGCGCTGGCCGCGTGGTGCGGGCAGTTGGGCGAAAAGCCGTTTCGCGCCACGCAGTTGTTCCGCTGGGTTCACCAGCGCGGCGCGGGCGATTTCGAGCAGATGAGCGATCTGGCCAAGTCGCTGCGCGAAAAGCTGGCGGGCCGCGCCGAAGTGCGCGCGCTGCCGGCGCTCAGCGAGCAGGCGTCCAGGGACGGCAGCATCAAATGGCTGTTCGACGTGGGCGGTGGCAACGCGGTGGAGTCAGTGTTCATTCCGGAGGATGACCGGGGCACGCTCTGCGTATCGTCGCAAGCCGGCTGCGCAGTGGGCTGCCGCTTTTGCGCGACGGGGCATCAGGGCTTTGCGCGCAACCTGACGACCGGCGAAATTCTGGCGCAACTGTGGTTTGCCGAGCACACGCTGCGGCGGCGAGGGGCGACGCTGAATAAGTCCCCGCGAGTTGTCGCGCCCGGATTTGGGATGGGATGCGAGGCGCAAACCGCAGCGATACCCAGTGGTATCGCGAGGATTTGCAACGAAGCAGACCGCCCAAATACGGGATGCGACGACCGCGCGGGACTTGTTCAGCGTTGCCCAAATACGCAAGAGCGCATCATCTCCAACGTGGTGATGATGGGCATGGGCGAGCCGCTGCACAACTACGGTGCGCTGCTGCCCGCGCTGCGCGCCATGCTCGATGACCACGGCTATGGCCTGTCGCGCCGGCGGCTGACGGTTTCCACCTCCGGCGTGGTGCCGATGATCGACCGCCTGGCCACCGATTGCCCGGTGGCGCTGGCGGTGTCGCTGCACGCGCCCGACGATGCGTTGCGCGACCAACTGGTGCCCATCAACCGCAAATACCCGCTGGCCGAGTTGCTGGCGGCTTGCGCGCGCTACCTCGATACCGCGCCGCGCGACTTCATTACCTTTGAATACTGCCTGCTGGGCGGCGTCAACGACGCGCCGCAGCAGGCGCTGGCACTGGTCAAATTGATGCGGGCGCACCGCGCCGATGGCCTGCGCGCCAAGTTCAACCTGATCGGGTTCAACCCGTTCCCGGCCTCGGGTTTGGTGCGCGCCGCGCCGGAGCATGTGCGGGCGTTCGCCGCCATCCTGAACGATGCCGGGATCGTCACCACCGTGCGCAAAACCCGCGGCGACGACATCGACGCCGCCTGCGGGCAACTGGCCGGCGATGTGCGCGACCGCACCCGCGTGCACGAACGCATGGCGCGGCGGCGGCGCGTGCCCATTGTTTCGGAAAAGGCGGGTTCATGATGACGGCTTTCAACCTCCGCGCTGATGGTGCACGCACTTGGCGCTGGGCGGGACTGCTGGCGGCGCTGCTGCTGGCGTGCGGCGTGCTGCCCGCAACGCTGGGCGGCTGCGCGGGCACGGGCGGCGCGGCCTCGCTTAACAGCGCCAATGAACTATCCACGCCCCAGGACGACACGCCCGCGCGCAAGCGCGCGCGGGTGCGGCTGCAACTGGCGGCCAGCTATTTTCAGGACGGCAAGCATGCCATCGCGCTCGATGAGGTCAAGCGCGTGATGCAGACCGATCCGAGCTTTTCCGACGCGTACAACCTGGCCGGGCTGATCTATCAGGCGCTGGAGCAGCCGGATCTGGCCGAGCAGCACTTCCGGCGCGCGATTGCGCTCACCCCGCGCGACGGCAGCCCGCTGCACAACCTGGGCTGGCTGCAATGCACACAAAAGCAATATGCCCAGGCCGACCAAAACTTTGACCAGGCGCTGGCCGTGCCCGGCTATACCGACCGCGCCAAGACGCTGATGACCCAAGGCATCTGCCAGGCCCGCGCGGGCAACCGGGCGCCGGCCATCAATACCCTGAAGCGCTCCTACGACCTGGATTCCGGTAACCCCGTCACAACCTACAACCTGGCGCTGCTGCTGTTCAATGACAGCCGCTACGACGACGCGCAGCCTTATATCCGGCACCTGAACAACAGCGACCTGGCCAACGCCCAATCGCTGTGGCTGGGCATCAAGGTCGAGCGGGCGCTCGGCAGCCGCGCCGCCATGCGGCAACTGGGCGAACAATTGCTGCGGCGTTTCGGGGATTCGCACGAAGCCCTGCTTTATGAAAGAGGCGCGTTCAATGAGTAAAAATGAACGTAAGACTCCACCCAGGCTGCCAGCGGCTGCCCAGCCTGACCGGTCCGGTGTCGCAACGGCAGCCCAGGACGAAAGCGTGGCCGGACAGGCGGTTCAGGCCGGCGCCATGCTGCGGCAGATGCGCCAATCGGCAAACGTCGATCCGATGCTGCTGGCCAGCGCGCTGAAAGTCGGGCTGCAAAAAATCCAGGCGCTGGAAGAAGGACGGCTGGACGACTTGCCGGGCCTGACTTTTGCGCGCGGCCTGGCCGCCGCCATTTGCCGCTACTTCGCGGCCGACCCTGGGCCGGTGCTGGCGCTCATGCCGCGGGTCTTGCCGGGTTTACCGGACGGAATCGAGAGGCCGCATGAACCGTTCAAGCCATCGACCTTTCATGCGGGCAGCAGCGACGACCTGAATGCGCCGCGCCAGCGCGCCGGTGTGCCGGGCTGGCTGCTGGCGGTGGTGGCCGTGTTGCTGATCGGCACGCTGGTGGTCTGGCTCATGCCTGAGCAGCGCCCCAACGCCCCGCAGCCGCAAGCGGCCAGTAACGCCGGGCAGACGGCCGCCGCCGCTGCGTCCGAGCCTGCTTCCATGCCCGAACCCGAAGCGGCGCCAGCGGAATCGGCGGCGGCGGAACCGGCGGCATCCGCGCCACCGCAGGCCGGTCAGCCCGACAGCGGCGCGCCGGATCAGGACGTGATCACATTCAACGCCACCGGCCGCGTCTGGGTGGGCGTGCGCGACGCCAGCGGGGAGCCAGTCCTCAGCCGCCTGTTGACCAAAGGCGATACCGTGAGCGTGGGCGGCGAGTTGCCCCTGTCGGTCACGGTGGGCGACAAGACCGCGGTCACGGTAACGGTGCGCGGCCAGCCGTTCGATTTGAACCAGTCCGCGCGCCGCGGCACGGTGGCGCGCTTTACGGTCGGCCCGGCTGACAGCAGCCCATGACGCATTCCAAAACCGCGCCGCGCCGCACACGCCAGGCGCGCGTGGGGTGGGGCGGGCAGCTTGTTACCGTGGGCGGCGGCGCGCCGGTGCGCGTGCAGTCGATGACCAACACCGACACGGCGGACATAGCGGCCACCGCCACGCAAGTCAAAGAACTGGCGCAAGCGGGCAGCGAGTTGGTGCGCATCACCGTCAACACCCCCGAGGCCGCCGCCGCCGTGCCCGCCATCCGCGAGCAACTGGATAAAGCAGGCATCAACGTCCCGCTGATCGGCGACTTTCACTACAACGGCCACCGGCTGCTGACCGACTTTCCCGGCTGCGCGCAAGCCTTGAGCAAATACCGCATCAACCCCGGCAACGTCGGCAAGGGCGACAAAAAAGACCGGCAGTTCGCGCAGATGATCGAGACCGCGCTCAAGTGGGACAAGCCCGTGCGCATCGGCGTCAACTGGGGCAGCCTCGATCAGGAACTGCTGGCGCGGCTGATGGACGAAAACAGCCGCCGCGCCGCGCCGTGGGACGTACAAAAGGTGATGGCCGAGGCGCTGATTGCGTCGGCCCTCGACTCTGCCCGCGCCGCCGAGGCGCTCGGAATGCGCGGCGAACAAATCATCCTCTCATGCAAGGTCAGCGGCGTGCAAGACCTGATCGCCGTTTACCGCGACCTGGCCCGCCGCTGCGACTACGCGCTGCACCTGGGCCTGACCGAAGCGGGCATGGGCGCCAAGGGCACGGTGGCTTCGAGCGCCGCGCTGGCGATCCTGCTGCAAGAAGGCATCGGCGACACCATCCGCGTCAGCCTCACGCCCCGGCCCGGCGAAGCGCGCACGCAAGAGGTGGTGGTGGCGCTCGAAATCTTGCAGGCGCTGGGCCTGCGCGCCTTCGCGCCCAGCGTCACCGCCTGCCCCGGCTGCGGGCGCACCACCAGCACCGTGTTCCAGCAACTGGCGGCGCAAATCGACGACCACCTGCGCGCGCAAATGCCCGTTTGGCGCGAAAAATATCCGGGCGTGGAAACGCTCAAGGTCGCGGTCATGGGCTGCATCGTCAACGGCCCCGGCGAAAGCCGCCACGCCGACATCGGGATCAGCCTGCCGGGTACCGGCGAGCAGCCCGCCGCGCCGGTCTTCATCGACGGCCAGAAAGCCATGACGCTGCGCGGCGAGCGCATCGCCGAGGAGTTTCAGGCGATCGTCGAAAATTACGTCGCAAAGCGTTTTGGCGCCTGATCTTTTCCACGCCCAACGCGCGACGCTCAACACACAACGAACATGCCCGACAAATTCGCCGCCATCAAAGGCATGAACGACATCCTGCCGCCCGATTCGGCGCGCTGGGAGTGGTTCGAGTCCATCGTCCGCCAGACCATGGCGCGCTTTGCCTTTCGCAACGTGCGCACGCCTATCCTCGAGCACACGCAATTGTTCGCGCGCGGGCTGGGGCAAGCCACCGACGTGGTGGAAAAGGAAATGTATTCCTTCGAAGACCGGGCCGACCAGCGCGGCCAGGCCGACCATCTGTCGCTGCGGCCCGAAGGCACGGCGGGCGTGGTGCGCGCCGTGGTCGAACACAACCTGCTCTACGGCGGCGGCCAGCGCCTGTACTACATGGGGCCGATGTTCCGGCGCGAGCGCCCGCAGCGCGGCCGCTACCGGCAGTTCCACCAGATCGGCGCGGAGGCGCTGGGCTACGCCGGGCCGCAGGTGGATGCGGAACTGATTTTGCTGGCCGCCGAACTGTGGCGCGCGCTGGGCCTGCGCAACTGGCGGCTCGAACTGGGCTGCCTGGGCCAGCCCGATGAAAGGCGCGCGCACCGGGATGCGCTGATCGCCTACTTCGAAGCCCACGCCGATCAACTCGACGAAGACGCGCGGCGGCGGCTGCACGTCAACCCGCTGCGTATCCTCGACACCAAAAACCCCGCCATGCAGGCGCTGGTGGATGGCGCGCCCCGGCTGCTCGACCATCTGGGCCAGGCGTCGCAGGCGCACTTCGCGGCGGTGCAGGACATCTTGCGCGCCTGCGGCATCGACTACCGCATCAACCCGCGGCTGGTGCGCGGGCTGGACTACTACAACCTGACGGTGTTCGAGTTCATCACCGACAACCTGGGCGCGCAAGGCACCATTTGCGGCGGCGGGCGCTACGACTATCTGGTCGAGGAAATCGGCGGTAAACCCACGCCTGCGGTGGGCTGGGCCATAGGCGTGGAGCGTGTGCTGGAATTGCTCGCGCAAGAAGGCACCGCCGCGCCCGAACCCGTACCCGACGCCTATGCCATCGTGCCCGACGCGGCACACTTTCCGCGCGTGCTGGCCTGCTTGCAGGCGCTGCGCGCGGCGGGCGCGGCGGTGCAGTTACACGCGGGCGGCGGCGACGGGCTGGGCAGCATGAAGAGCCAGTTCAAAAAGGCCGACGCTTCCGGCGCGCGCCACGCGCTGATCTTCGGCGGCGACGAACTGGCGGCGGGCGAAGTCACCGTCAAGGCCCTGCGCGACGGCGCGGGTGCGCAGGTGCGCCTGTCCCTGTCCGATGCGGCGGGGCTGGCGGCGCACCTAAAATCGAATTAATTTCCAACCCGGATTTTTCATGGCCACATCTCTCGACCTCGAAGAGCAGGAACAGCTCGACGCACTCAAACACTTCTGGAACCGCTGGGGGTCATTGATCTCCTGGCTGCTGGTCGTGGTGCTGGCCGCCTTTGCCGGCTGGAACGGCTGGCAGTACTGGCAAAACCGCCAGGCGGGCTACGCCGTGGCGCTGTATGAAGCGCTGCAAGACGCCGCCGAATCGGGTAACGCGGCGCGGGTGCAGCAAGCGTTCAGCGACCTCAAGGACCAATACGGCGGCACCACCTATGCCGCGCAAGGCGCGCTGCTGGCCGGCAAGACTTTGCTCGATCAAGGCAAGACCGCCGAGGGCAAGGCCGCCTTGGCATGGGCCGCCGACAAGGCCGCCACGCCCGGCCTGCAGGCGCTGGCGCGGCTGCGCCTGGCGGCTGTGCTGATGGGCGAGAAGGCGTATGACGCAGCCTTGCAGCAGCTTGCGTGGAGCTTTCCACAGGCCTTCGCGGCGCTGGCCGCCGACCGGCGCGGAGACATCCTGCTCCAGCAGGGCAAAAAAAATGAAGCTCTGACTGAGTACGGCAAGGCTTATCAGGGTCTGGGCGTCAGCGGCGGCGGCTACCAGCGCGCGGTCGCGGCCAAATTGGCCGCCCTGGGGATTGATCCCGATGCCGGCGCAGCCGCCGGTGCTACAGCCGCTTCAGCGGCGTCCACGCAAGGAGCCGCATCATGATGACCTTGTTGCCTCGCCGCGCCGCATGGCTGGCGCTGACCTGCGCCGCGCTGACCGGGGTTGCCGCCATTTTGGCCGGATGTTCCGGCTCGGCGCGGCCCAAGCCCGCCGCGCTGCCGGCCGGATTGAGCAACCCGCTGAGCCTGGCATGGTCGGCCAAGCTGCCGGGGCCGGTGGACTACCCGCTGCAAATCGACGTGCACGACAGCCGCGTGACCCTGGCCACCACCAATGGCACGGTCGTCACGCTCGACGCGGCCACCGGCAATCAGCTTGCCCGCGCGCAGGCCAAAGACAAGCTCATCGCCGGGGTTGGCGGCGACGGCAAAACCGCGGCCGTGGTGACGCAGGACAACCAGCTCGTCGCGCTCGACGGCACGCGCCCGATTTGGCGCCGGCGCCTTTCCACGCAAAGCTACACCGCGCCGCTGGTGGCCGGGGGCCGCGTGTTCGTGCTGGGCGCGGATCGCTCGCTGTTCGCTTTTGACGGCGCCAGCGGCGCACCGCTGTGGCACACCCAGCCGCCGGAGGGCAGTCCGCTGGTGCTGCGCCAGGCTGGCGTGCTGCTGCCCGTGGGCAACACGCTGGTGGCGGGTCTGGCGGGGCGATTGACCGGCGTCGATCCCGACCAGGGCTCGGTGCGCTGGGAAGCGCCGCTGGCGGTTGCACGCGGCACCAATGATGTGGAACGGCTGGTCGATCTGATAGGCGGCGTGGTGCGTTCGGGCAACACGCTGTGCGCACGGGCTTTCCAGGCCGTGGTGGGCTGCGCCGATGTCACCGACGGCAAGGTGCTGTGGACGCGCACGGCCAGCGGCGGCACGGGTCTGGCGGGCGACGCCGAAGCGCTCTACGGCGCGGAAGCCGATGGCCGCATCCTGGCCTGGCAGCGCGCCAGCGGGGAGCGCGCCTGGGTCAGCGACGCGCTGCAATGGCGGTATCTTTCCAGCCCGCAGGTATTCGGCCCGTGGATCGCGGTGGGCGATGAAAAGGGATCGGTGCTGCTGCTGGCGCGCACCGATGGCCATCTGGCCGGCCGCGCCGCCACCGACGGTTCGGCCATTGCCGCGCAGCCGGTGGTGGCCGGCAACGTATTGGTGGTGGTCACGAGCGCCGGCGGCGTTTACGGCTTTCGCCAGCCGTCAACTTGAAGGACATTGAATGAAGCCCGTCATCGCCATCGTCGGGCGGCCCAATGTCGGCAAATCGACCCTGTTCAACCGGCTCACCGGCAGGCGCGACGCCATCGTCGCCGACTTTGCCGGGCTGACCCGTGACCGGCACTACGGCCAGGGACGACTGGGCCAGCGCGAATACATCGTCATCGACACCGGCGGCTTCGAGCCGGACGCGGGCGAAGGCAGCATCGCCCGCGAAATGGGCAAGCAAACCCGCCAGGCCATTGCCGAATCCGACGTAACGCTGTTCGTGGTCGATGCCCGCGCGGGCCTGTCGGGGCAAGACCACGACATCGCCGCCTACCTGCGGCGGCTGGGCAAGCCGTGCCTGCTGATCGCCAACAAGGCCGAAGGAATGCGGCCGGAAGCCGGCGGCGCGCAATTGGCCGAGTTCTATGAACTGGGGCTGGGCGAGGTGGTGCCGGTATCCGCCGCGCACGGCCAAGGCGTGCGCGGCATGCTGGAAATGGCGCTTGATGCGCTCCACCTGCCCGATGAGGGCGCGGATGAGGAGCAGGCCGAAAGCGGCGCGATTCGCCTGGCCGTCGCCGGGCGGCCCAACGCCGGCAAATCCACCCTCATCAACACCTGGCTGGGCGAAGAGCGCCTGGTCGCCTACGATCTGCCGGGCACCACGCGCGACGCCATCACCGTGCCGTTCGAGCGCGGCGGCCAGCGCTTCGAGTTGATCGACACCGCCGGCCTGCGCCGCAAGGGGCGCGTTTTCGAGGCGGTCGAAAAATTCTCCGTCGTCAAAACCCTGCAAGCCATCGAATCGGCCCACGTCGTGCTGCTGCTGCTCGACGCCACGCAAGGCGTGGCCGACCAGGATGCGCACATTGCCCGCTTCATCGTCGAAGCGGGCCGCGCGCTGGTGCTGGCCGTCAACAAATGGGACGCCGTCGATGACTACCAGCGCGAGCTGCTGCGCCGTTCGATCGAGGCGCGGCTGGCGTTCCTGAAATTCGCCGAGCTGCATTTCATCTCCGCCCAAAAGCGGCGCGGCCTGGCGCCGCTGTGGAAGTCGATCGCCCGCGCGCACCAAGCCGCGCAACGCAAAATGCCTACCCCGCAACTCACGCGCCTGCTGCAAGAAGCCGTGCAGTTCCAGCAGCCCAAGCGCGCCGGCATGTACCGCCCCAAGCCGCGCTACGCGCACCAGGGCGGCATGAACCCGCCGGTGATCGTGATCCACGGCAACTCGCTCGAAGGCGTGACCGACGCCTACAAACGCTACCTCGAAGGGCGCTTCCGCCAAGCGTTCGACCTCATCGGCACGCCGCTGCGCATCGAACTGAAGACCACGCACAATCCGTACGCCGACAAGGATTGAGCGCCGCAGCGTTCATGCGTTTTACCGCCGCCTGAGCACGTGCACGTATTCACCGCTTTCGGTTTGCTGCTGCTCGACCAGCATGTTGCCGGTTTGCCCGGCAAATGCCTGAAAGTCACGCGCTGAGCCGGGGTCGGTGCACAGCACCTTGAGCAGTTGGCCGCTTTGCAGCTCGGCCAGCGCTTTTTTGGCCTTGAGGATGGGCAGCGGGCAGCTCAGGCCACGCGCGTCAACTTCCTTTGCGATGTCCATGTGCAGGTTCCAGTATCAGTCAAGACCGCGGCGGCGCTCGGCGTTTTCTTCGGACGTGAAGAATACCGGCTCGTACCCGCGGCTGCGCAGCCAATCGGCCAGCGCGTAGCCGGTTCCAGAGGGCCAGCATTTGATGGCTTGCGGCGCATACCAGCGGTAGTCCAGCAGCTCGGGCGAAAGCCTGACCTGACCCTGCACCCGCACATGGTAGGCAATGATGACCTGGTTCATGCGCAAAAATTCGTAGGCGCCGATCAAGTCGGTTTCGAGCGCATCCAGATTGGTTTCTTCCTTGACTTCACGCACCACGCCCTTTTGCGGCGACTCGCCCGCCTCCATGAAGCCGGTAATCAACCCGAACATTTGAGGCGGCCAGGCCGCGTTGCGCGCCAGCAGCACCCGGCCATCGCCGCCTTCGACAATGGCGGCCAGCACCGGCGTGGGGTTGTTCCAGTGCGTCCAGCCGCAGGCGGAACAGCGCAAACGCTGCTTTTCGCCGCCGTCTTCCAACTGCGTATGCCAGGCCAGTGGCATTGCGCAAAGCGGACAAAAGCGGTACTCATCTTTCATGTGGCGCACTGTGCCATAATTTTCAACTTCCTTGGCGGCGCATACGCGCGATGCGCCGCCTCCAGCACCCGCCCGGGTGGCGAAATTGGTAGACGCAGCAGACTCAAAATCTGCCGGTGGCGACACCATGCCGGTTCGATTCCGGCCCCGGGCACCAGTTGACAATGCTGGTTTGCGCGCGCAGCCGGGGCCATTCGACCCCGGTATAGGGCCTCTGGGGTAGCCTCTCCCCATCAATGCCGGAAATGCCGCGTGCCCGTAAACACCATCGCCACGCCGCGCTCGTCGGCGGCGTCTATGACTTCTTGGTCGCGCATTGAACCGCCGGGCTGAATCACGCAGGTGGCGCCCTGGTCGATGACCACATCCAGCCCGTCGCGAAACGGAAAGAAGGCATCGCTGGCCACCGCCGAGCCTTGCAGCGACAGGCCCGCGTTGGCCGCTTTCATGCTGGCGATGCGCGCCGAATCGACGCGGCTCATCTGGCCCGCGCCGACGCCCAGCGTCATGCCGCCGCCGCAAAAGACGATGGCGTTGCTCTTGACGAAATGCGCTACCTTCCAGGCAAACCGCAGGTCTTGCAGTTGCGCCTGGGTCGGCTGTTTTTGGGTGACGACCTTGAGCGCCGCCGGATCGAGGTCGAGCGTGTCGCTGGTCTGGATCAGCAGCCCGGAACCGACGCGCTTGACCTCCGTCGCGTTCTGACCACGCGCCCATGGCGTGGCGCCATCGGGCCGCACATCGGCCAGCGGGATGCGCAACAGGCGCACGTTGGCCTTGGCCTGAAATACCGCGCGCGCCTCGGGTGTGAAATCGGGCGCCATCAGCACTTCGATGAATTGCTGGGTCAACGCTTGCGCCGCCGCGCCATCGACCGGCACGTTGAAAGCGATGATGCCGCCGAAGGCGCTGGTGGGGTCGGTTTTGAAAGCTTTGGTGTACGCCTCGTGCGCGCTCGCGCCCAGCGCCACGCCGCAGGGATTGGCGTGTTTGACGATGACGCAAGCGGGTGCGCTCCATTGCTTGACGCATTCCCAGGCCGCGTCGGCATCGGCGATGTTGTTGTACGAAAGCTCCTTGCCTTGCAGTTGCTCGGCCACCGCGAGCGATCCGGGCGCGGGGTACAGGTCGCGGTAAAAAGCCGCCTGCTGGTGCGGGTTTTCTCCGTAGCGCAGGTCTTGCAGCTTGATGAAGCTGGCGTTGCTTTGCGCCGGAAACAGGTTGCGCACCGGTGCGGCGCTGGATTGCGATGCTTCAAAATCAATAGCGGATAGGTAGTCGCTGATGGCCGCGTCGTATTGCGCGATGCGATTGAACGCCGCCGCCGCGAACGCAAAGCGCGTCTTGTCGGAGAGCTTGCCGCCATGCGCCTTGAGTTCATCGAGCACCGGCTGGTACTGCGCCGCGTCGGTCAGCACCGCCACGTCGCGCCAGTTTTTGGCGGCGCTGCGCACCATCGCCGGGCCGCCGATGTCGATGTTCTCGATGGCGTCGGCCAGTGTGCAGCCGGGCTTGGCGACCGTGGCCTCGAACGGATAGAGATTGACCACCAGCAGGTCGATGGTGTCGATGCCGTGGGCCTTGAGCGCCGCCATGTGTTCGGGCGCGTCGCGCCGCGCCAGCAGCCCGCCATGCACCTTGGGATGCAGGGTTTTCACGCGCCCGTCCAGCATTTCCGGGAACTGCGTCAGCGCGGCGACTTCGGTGACGGGCAGCCCCTGCTCTTGCAACAGCTTGGCGGTGCCGCCGGTCGAAATCAGCTTGACGCCCAGCGCGGCAAGAGCGGCGGCGAATTGGACGATGCCGGTTTTGTCGGAAACGGAAATCAGTGCGTTCATGTCAGGCTATCAAATGAGTTGGTGCTCTTGAAGTTTTTTGCGCAAGGTGTTGCGGTTCAGGCCCAGCCATTGCGCGGCGCGCGATTG
>Ga0209629_10001896_pt1 | contig 13708 bp, 10 predicted proteins | sample TergutCu122P5_FD_187286 | JGI IMG/M metagenome (GOLD analysis project Ga0209629, IMG submission 187286) | Cubitermes ugandensis P5 segment gut microbial communities from Kakamega Forest, Kenya - Cu122 P5 (SPAdes) (version 2) | ecosystem: Host-associated > Arthropoda: Insects > Digestive system... | reverse complement strand
TGACTGTAATCAACAATTTATCATTCAGAATCAAGGCTTTTAGCGCAAGCGCATTTATTTGAGCTTCGGGTAAATTAATCTCTTTCACCCTTAACCTTTCACCTTTCACCTCATCTCTTTCACCTTTCACCTGCATTACTGCCTTATAATGTTCGCCCAAAAGAGGATTAATGAAAAATTCTCCCATTCCGTCGTGAATGGTTTTCAATTGAGTAACCACGTTGCCTTTGGAATCCACAACTTCTCCCGTTATATCCGGCGCTGCTCCGTGCGTATCAACCGCTTTGAACGCCACGTTCGACGATTGTCCGGCAATCAGATGTCCGCCTTCGGGATAGAATGAAACATCCAAATCGCCTTCAGGATAAGGAATCGGAATGTATTGTTTGTAAATACGGCTGTTTCCGGTCAGTTCCACATACAATGTTCTTTGGGATGCCTCATCCGGCGTTTTCAATTGGAAACGAATCCAACCGTCTTTATCCGGTTTTCTTGTAAATGCCTCTTCCTGATTCAACCGAAAAGAAACGGATTGAGGATTAATAACTTCTTGCGTTTTTGCATCTGCAAAACGCAAACTTGCATTTATTTTTCCGGCTTCGGGAAATTGAAAATTACTCTCTGTTTGTACCGACAATATTTGCGGGTCGCTTATTCTGACCTGTTTAGAAAAAAACGAGTTTTCGCCCTGATTCTGCATATAGCGGGTATAAGCCCGAATTGTGTAAGCGCCTTGCGGCAAGTCTTCCGGCAGCGGAATAGCGCCATAAAACATGAAGGTTGAATCCTTTCGTATCTTCACCCGTTGCACTACCGAATCCGCAGGATTGATTAACTCCACATACACATAGCGGCTAAGCGTGTCCTGCCGATTGGAGAAAGCGTCTAACAGGAAAGCCCGGAAGAAGATTTTTTCTCCGGTAATATAATAAGGTTTATCGGTCTGCAGATAGATTTTTTCCTGTGGAAAGACCAAAAGCTGTTTGGCTATATTGCTTACGATGCTGTATATTACTGCATCTTCCTGAGCATGCAGTGTAGAAATACAACCGATGAGCAACAATAGGGTAACAATCCGTTTCATAATATTATGAATTAATTATGTAGCAAAATTAAGTAATTTTTCATTAAAAAGACAAGGCAAATATCAATTGTTATCAATATATTTTTATAGCGCTAATTATCAATATGGTAACAAATCAAATTGTTATTATATTTTAGCAAAACTTTCTTTTCAATGCATTACTTTTGATAAAAAATTTTAATTATTTATATTATGGTTTATTTAAAAATTAAATTGCGATGAAAAAGTTTAAAAAATTAACATTGAACAAAGAAGTAGTATCCATTCTTGGTGGAAACGAAATGAATCTGATGAAAGGAGGTATGTATTCTGATGCTGACTGGAATACTTGTAATGGTACTTGTTTTTGTAATCCCAATTCCGGAACATGCGGCGCCCCAGGTCAACAAAGTATTAATGCCTGTAGCGTTACCTGCGATAATGGTAATGGCGGCATTTATGCCCTATCAGATTGGGTTACTTGTGCTCCTACTTGTGCTGCTACCTGTGCTGACACTTGTCAAAATACCTGTGGGGCTACTTGCGGTACTTGTGCTAATACTTGTGCTAATGGCTGCGTAAATACTAATGAAATATCTAAATGCCTTAAGTGTTAATAAAAAATTTATTTAGAGTGTACGATTCTTTGCAATAGAATTTATGTACAACGTATTTGATTCATTTTTTGTCCGTCCCCCTCTTCTTTGAAAGAAGAACCGTTTGAAGCAAAAATTCCAAATCAGCGGGTTCGAGAGGCTATTCACGTAGCCTCTCCTGTTTTAAAAAACCTTTAAATGCTTGTCATTAATAACCACCGTATCCCCGATTTGTTTAATAACCGCAATACCTTGATTTATACATTCCTCTTCCAATTCAGGGTAAAAACTCATGGAGGCTAAGCCCAAATAGATTTTAAAATCTTTATAATTAGGAAATAAGATACGAAAAGTTTCTGCCTTTTTCAGCACCACCGGAATATCATTAACATGCGCTTTGTATTTCACCTCAATAATTGCTACCGCAGCATGATTATACAACACAATATCATATTCGTCTTCAATGCCTTGCCAAAAATTTTTCAGATGCTTCTTTACATCATCAAACTTTTCACCGAAAAAGTTTTTTTTCCCCTTTTCAAAAGAATTGAAAAAGTATTCTTCGGCAAATGATCCTTGATTATTTGCCCATCCCCCGACTGTTTTTTGCAATTCCTTCATTCTACGGTCGAAATCGGCTTTAGATTCTTGCATTTTACGGTCGCTTTCTTTCTGCGATTTAGCAACTTCCTGCAAAATTGCCCATACGGTTTCAAGCGTTGCCGGCTGCATGTTTGATATATTTTCCATCGTTTTTGGTTTTAATAAATTTCAACTACAAAGATACGATTTTTATTTGAATAATTGGCAATTGTTATATGCATTATTTTAAATGATTGATTTACAATCCATCAATGATTTATATTGTTATTGTATAAAAAAGTTTAAAGTTGTTTTATGAATTATCTTTGTTTAAGTTTTTTAAAATTTATGGAATCAGTTATCAAACAGAAAATAGATTCAATTGCTAAATGTATATTTGCTAAAGTTCAAGAATCGGATTTTGGCTTATATACAGGAGATTTTGGTTTGTTGTTATTTTTATTTTATTACTCGCGGTATTCTCAAAAGAAAAAATATGCAGGACTAACGGAACGATATGCCAAACGGTTGTTGGAAAATTTTATACAAGGAACAAAATTACATACCTTCTGTTCGGGACTTTCCGGAATCTTGTATTTATTTGAGTTTTTGCGAGAAAACGATTTTATCGATATGGACGCGAGCGCTGCTCAACCGGCATTGGATAATTATCTTGTTTCACGAATGCGGCAGAATATTCAACAAGGCTATTTCGATTTCATGCATGGCGCCTTGGGCGTTGGATTGTATTTTCTGAAAAAAGGGACTCACCCCGAATACATACGGGAATTGATTGGTTTTTTGTATCGAACCGCTGAGAAAAATCCGGATAATCTGACTTTCAAATGGGAATCGGTTGTATTGGTTAATGAAGAAAATCGTAACGCATATAATCTTGCTTTGTCTCATGGAATGTCCAGCATTATCATCTTCCTGTCCCGTGTTATTAAAGCCGGTATTTGCAACGAAAGAATTATAGAGATGTTGTCCGGCGCTGTAAATTATGTATTGCAGCAGGAAAAAGATTTTTCACAATTCGGTTCCTGCTTTCCGAATTATGTATTGAAAGATACGCCTGATTCTCTTTCAAAAAGCCGTATGGCTTGGTGTTACGGTGATCTGGGAGTAGGAATGGCGCTGTGGCAAGCAGGAAAAGTCACAGAAAAAACGGAATGGAGGAATAAGGGACTCGAAATATTGCTGCAATCGACAAAGCGAAAAAATCCAGTGGAAACTTTTGTTCAAGATGCCGGTATTTGTCACGGCAGTGCAGGGATTGCTATGATATTCTGCAGAATGTATTTGGAAACAAACAAAGACGAATTTAAAGAGGCAACTCCCTATTGGATACAGCAAACACTGAATTTTTCTTGCTTTGAAGATGGTTTGGTTGGATATAAGACAGTGGAAAAGGATGGAATGAAACAGGATTATTCTCTGTTAGGAGGAATAGCGGGCATTGGGCTTGAACTATTGACGTATTTGGAGAATGATCCACAAAATTGGGATGAACTGTTTTTATTATCATAGAATAAAGAGAATACATGTACAACGCATTTGATTCATTCATCATCCGCTCCCCTCATTCTCCTTTTAATTCTTTAAAAGAGGAATCGTTCGAGGCGAAAATTTTAAATCAACAGGTTCAAGAGGCTATTTACGTAGCCTCTCCCGTTTTATATGCCGAGTTGCAAAAATATTCAGCGGGAAAGATTACTGATGCTGACGAAAAAGAGCGAATCGAATCGTCCGTTTACCGTTATATCAACCGAATGTCGTCCCGCTGCACCCCTTTCGGATTGTTTGCAGGCTGTTCCATTGGCGCCATCGGCGAAGAAACCCGGATTGTTCTCAAAGAAACCAATCGCTGCACCCGCTTGGATATGTATTTTTTATGTACACTGTCCCAAGAATTATCGAAATTGCCCGGAATAAAAGAAAAAGTAAGATATTATCCCAACACCACCCTGTATCCGATGGGGAAGAAATACCGGTATATAGAATATCAATACACAAAATCGAACAGAGTTCACCGGATAACTTCTATCGATCGGTCGGTTTATTTGGATACGATTCTAAAAACAGCGAGAAAGGGAGCAAAAATAAAGGAGTTTTCAGACTACTTAATTGAAAATGGAATTGAACCCGGCGATGCCAAGCGCTTTATCGAAGAACTGATTGATTCTCAAATCATTGTTAGCGAATTAAGCCCTTCAGTCACCGGTGATGATTATTTCACCCAAATCATTCGGATTCTGGAAGAATTGAACGTCAATGAAGCGCTGTTATCTTCTCTCAAAGAAATTCAAGAGACGCTCCGTCAATTGGATGTTCCTCACCCCCGTCCCCTCTCCAAAATGGAGAGGGGAGAAAGGGGTGAGGAGAAAAAGGCAATGACGAATCTATACCAAAAAATCATCCAAATAATTAAAGAACTCAAAATCCCTTACGAAGAAAAATTTCTGTTTCAAGTCGATATGACCAAAAATGTTGCGGAAGCGACTTTGGGAAAAGCCATAGTCGATGAGCTTCAATCTACTATGACTTTTCTGAACAAAATTACGCCAAAAACAAGAAATGAAACTATACAGCAATTCCAACAAGTTTTTTACAACCGCTATGAAGACCGAGAAATACCGCTGTTGGAAGCGCTGGATCCTGAAATCGGCATCGGATACCCTGCCAATCAAGGCGCAGGAAACCTATCTCCATTGCTGGAAAATTTCAATCTTCCCGCCGGTCAGCCAAATCAGGGAACAGGTTCGCAACCGGGTAATTTTATATCCGGTCTATTTAAAAAGGCGGCAGAAGTCAGCAGAAATGAGATTGTTTTAAGTGATGAGGATGTAAAGGATTTCAAACCGGAATGGGATGATTTGCCGCCAACACTTCATTCCATGTTTGAAATAATCAAATCCGATTCAAGCAATCCGTTAATTCATCTGACCGGATTTTCGGGAGTGAGCGGAGCCAATCTGCTTGCCCGCTTTGCCCATACCGATGCGCAAATGGCTCAGTTCGTAAACGAAATAGCAGCCAAAGAGCAGGAATTGATGCCGGATGTTGTTCTGGCAGAAATAGCGCACCTGCCCGATTCGCGAGTAGGAAATATCCTTTCTCGTCCACATATCCGTGATTACGAAATTTTGTATTTAGCCAATTCCGATTTACAGGAAAGTCAACTAATCTATATGTCTGATTTGTATGTATCTATCCGGAAAGGAAAAATATATTTACGTTCCAAGAAATTAGACAAAGAAATCATTCCCCGATTAACCAATGCCCACAACTACCGTAACAATCCAATGCCCGGCTACCGCTTCCTTTGCGATATGCAACAACAGCAGGGAAGAACCGGATTGTATTTCTATTGGGGCTATTTGAATAACGAATTGAGTTTTCTGCCCCGCATCCGGTACAAAAACACCATTCTTTCCTTGGCTACATGGAAAATTAAAATCGCGGAAATGAAACATCTGTTTGAAATAAAGAAAGATGACCAATTACTAACTGAGACTAAAAAATGGCGGGAGAAATATCCGCTTCCTTCAAAAATGCTGTTAGCAGATGGCGACAATGAGTTGTTTGTGGATTGGGAAGATACCCGAAGTATTCGTGCTTTGTTTTCTATTATAAAGAAAAGAGAAGTGATTATCTTAACAGAATTTTTATACGATCCGGAAAATTCAGTAGTTACCGACGAAGCCGGAAAACCATACTTGAATGAATGTATTGTCGCATTTTATAAAGACCCAAAGAAATGAGTATAGTCCAACGAACTTTTATTCCCGGAAGTCTATGGGTATATATCAAGCTCTATACCGGAGAAAAAACAGCAGATGATTTGTTAATCAAGTTAATAGCTCTGACTATAAAAAAATTAGTAAAAGAGAAATATGTCGAAAAATGGTTTTTTATCCGGTATGCAGATCCTGATTTTCACTTGCGAATCCGATTGCTTGCCAAGGATACTCAAAATACGGGAGAAATTATTCAATTGTTTTATCAAAAATTAGACCAAAGGAATAAATTCCGGTTAGTATGGAAGATACAATTAGACACTTATAACAGGGAATTGGAACGGTATGGCGAGCAGTTGATTGAAGAAGCAGAATCAGTCTTTTATGCAGATAGCGAATGTATTTTATCTATTCTGATAGATTTAAACGGCAATGAAAATTACCGGTGGATGATTTCTCTGAAATTGATAGATGCTTTATTATCCGACTTTGGCTTGAATACCGAAGAAAAACAAAAACTGATGGAAGAGACAGGCAAAGCCTATAAAACCGAATTTGGATTCACTGAATTTAATGCCAAACAATTCAATACGAAATTCAGAGACAACAAAAAAACGGTGGAATCGGTACTGAATAATAGTTTGAATGAACAGGCATTTGTTTCATTGCTGCAACCGGTAAAAAAACGCAGCAGGCAAATGGCATCCATTGCCAAGCAAATCAAAACAAAATCAACCAAAGAACACAGTGTAAATGAATTGTTGAAAAGCTACCTGCACATGATGATGAACCGGCTTTTCCGTTCAAACAACCGCCTGCACGAATTGATTCTGTATGATTTTATGTCTCGATATTATGCCGGTGAGATAGCCAAGAAAAAGTACAACAAAAAAGAAAGCCAATGAAAATGAAGTCTTTCCCACATTACGTACAGTTAGATGCCATGGACTGTGGTCCCACCTGCCTGCGCATGATTGCCAAGTATTACGGACGCAGCTATAACCAGCAGAACTTGCGGGAAAGATGCTTTATTACTCGCGAAGGAGTGAGTATGCTCGGCATCAGCGATGCGGCGGAAAGCATCGGCATGCACACGCAGGGCGTGAAAATCACGCTTGAGCAATTAATCGATAATCTCCCCCTGCCCTGCATTCTGCATTGGAATCAAAACCATTTTGTCGTTTTATATAAAATTGGAAAGAAGAAAAGGTTTCGTCATTGCGAGGGCGATAGCCCGAAGCAATCCAGAAATAAAAATGGATTGCTTCGCTCCGCTCGCAATGACGATTCAAAACCCTCTAATTCTCAATTCCTAATTCCTAATTCTCAATTCTATATCGCCGACCCTGCCGGAGAAAAATACGTGATGAACGAGCAAGAATTTTGCCAATGCTGGTATAGCTCCAAAGATAAAGGAAAAGATACAGGAACAGCGCTACTATTACAACCTTCGCCGGATTTCTACGACTACGAGGACGACAAGGAAAAACAGGAAAAAAATCTGGGTCATTATTTCCGTTATCTGCTACCTTACAAATCACAATATGCCCAAATCATCGTTGGAATGATTCTTGGCATGGTGTTGTCATTGATTGCTCCTTTTCTAACGCAAGCCGTTGTCGATCAGGGAATCGGCAATAATAACCTGCCGTTTATCACGCTGATTTTAATTGCTCAATTGGTGTTGTCGATTACTCAAATGGGTATGGGCTTTATCCAGAGTTGGATTTCCTTGCATACCAATACCCGCATCAGTATCTCCCTGATTTCTGATTTTTTGACCAAACTGATGAAACTGCCCATTCGCTTTTTTGATGCAAAGAACATCGGCGACATCATGCAGCGTATAGGCGATCATGGCAGGATTCAAGGATTTATGAGTGGAACAACACTTTCAACCATGTTTTCCTTTGTCAACTTCTTTGTTTTTGCAGGCATTATGGCTTACTACAATTTAACCATCTTAACGGTCTTCCTTGTCGGAAACACTCTGTATGTAATCTGGATTCTTTCGTTCATGCGCTATCGCCGCAAACTCGATTTCAAGCGTTTTGCGCAGGCATCTGCCAATCAAAGCAATATGGTTCAAATGATCACCGGAATGCAGGAAATCAAACTCAACAACTGCGAAAAGCAACAACGCTGGAAATGGGAGCGCATTCAAGTGAAACTGTTCAAAATCAGCATTCAGGGAACGGCCTTGGGGCAATACCAGCAAATAGGTTCGATTTTCTTCAGTCAGACTACCGGATTGTTTATTTCGTTTTTGTCGGCTAAAGCGGTAGTGGAAGGAAGTATTACTTTGGGTATGATGATGTCGATTAGCTATATAATCGGTCAACTGTCTGGTCCCATTGGATCAGTAATAGGTTTTGCACAGTCTTTGCAGGATGCAAAAATCAGTCTCGAACGATTGAATGAAGTGCATAATAAAGAAGATGAGGAGCAAACGATTAAGGATAAAATAGATACTATTCCGGAAAATAAAACCTTGCGTTTTGAAAATGTCTGTTTCAGCTATGATGGCGCCGAACGCGATTATGTGTTGGAAGATTTAAGTCTGACCATTCCGCAAAACAAAGTAACTGCCATCGTTGGCGCCAGCGGGAGCGGAAAGACAACCATCATCAAACTGCTGTTGGGATTTTATCCGCCAATCAAAGGAATAATAACTATAGGCGCTACTCCCTTCTCCTTTGGAGAGGGGCAGGGGGTGAGGTTGGAAGATATTAATCCCCATTTATGGCGTCAGAAATCCGGAGCAGTCATGCAGGACGGATTTATCTTTTCCGATACGATTGCCAATAACATTGCTGTGGGAGTGGATGAGATCGATAAGAAACGATTACTATATGCCGTAGAAACTGCTAATATCAAAGAATTTATCGAATCACTCCCTTTGAAATATAACTCAAAAATTGGGATGGAAGGCAACGGCATCAGTCAAGGACAACGGCAACGGCTGATGATTGCCCGTGCCGTTTACAAAAATCCGGAGTTCCTTTTCTTGGATGAAGCGACCAACGCTCTCGATGCCAACAACGAGCGAACTATCCTTGACAATTTAGTCCAATTCTATCAAGGTAAAACAGTCGTGATTGTCGCCCATCGTTTGAGTACGGTTCAGAATGCAGACAACATCATTGTCCTTGAAAAAGGCAAAGTGATAGAAGAAGGAACACATAAGGAACTTTCTGAAAAGAAAGGAGCGTATTATGAGTTGGTGAAGAATCAGTTGGAGTTAGGTGTCTGAACTGTGATTTTTATGATTGATATGATTAATATTTACCACAGAGTAACACAGAGATATTTCACGGAGTAACACAGAGATAAATTTTAAAACTCTGTGCTTCTCTGTGAAAAAACTCCGTGCACTCTGTGGTTAAAAAATAAGTATGAAAGAAGAAGAACATATAGAATTGCGAAGCGAAGAATTTCAGGAAGTTCTTGGCAGCGTTCCGCCCTGGATACTCCGGTGGGGAATCACCGTATTAGCAATTGTTGTGGTGGTTTTACTGATTGGTAGCGCTATCATCAAATACCCCGATGTGATTCCTGCGCAGATTGTACTGACCGGCTCCACTCCCCCCGCAACTTTGGTTGCCCATGCTTCGGGAAAAATCAAAGAGTTGTACGCTAAGGATAATCAGGAAGTCAAAACCGGCGAGTATTTAGCGGTGATTGATAATTCCGCTAATACGGAAGATATTTTGTTTTTGAAGAACTATTTGGACAGTTTATCGGGAGATTGCGGGTCTTCGCTACGCTGCGCCCGCAATGACACAACATTTCACCTTTCACCCTTTACCTTTCACCCCTCGCTTTCTCTCGGTTCCCTTCAGCAACTCTTCACCTCTTTCTATACGACCTTGTTTGAATACACCGAATACCAACGATTGCTGTACTATCCTCAAAAAAGAAAGATGACGCAAGAAAGGATTGCACAGTACGAAAAACAATACAAAACTATGCTTAATCAGCAACGAATTACTGAAGAGCAGTTCGTGATTGTTCAAAAACAGTACAGTCGTGATTCGGTGCTGCATGTAAAAGGCGTTATATCCGATCAAGATTTGGAAACCACTAAAAATACGTTTCTGCAAAGTCTTGCATCACGAGAAAATATGCGAACAAGTTTGCAAAACACGCAAATTCAAATCGGACAATTAAAAGAGTCTCTGTTAGACACAAATGAACAGGGTACCGAAAAGCTGAACAGTTTGCAAACGCAGCTTCAATCGTTGGTTTCACAATTAAAAACCGGAATTGAAGATTGGGAATTGAATTACGTGTTGCAAGCACCTATTGACGGGAAAATCACGTTTACAAGTTATTGGGTAGAAAACCAGAATGTGACTGCCGGCGGAACTGTTTTTACAATCATTCCAAACGGAACAATCCCAATGATTGGTAAAGCCCTGCTTCCGGTAGCGCGTTCGGGAAAAGTGAAAGAGGGTCAGAAAGTAAACATCCGTTTGCAAAATTTCCCGGAAAACGAATACGGCATTTTGCGGGGTACGGTTCAGCATATTTCGTTAGTGCCTGTTCAAAACGGACAAACAGCTTATTATTCAGTAGAAATAGTCTTGACTAACGGATTAATTACCACCTATAAGAAAGAACTTCCTTATCTGTCTGACATGCAAGGTCAGGCGGATATTATAACGGAAGACCTTTCGCTCTTAGGACGATTGGTTTTGCCAATAAAAAAGATTTTAAAAGAAAGTGTATAAAACTGTCATTGCGGGCTTGACCCGCAATCCCCTAATTATGAGTTATGAATATTAATACATATTTTGCTGAAATTAATAAAAAGATTATTGCCTCCAGCAATCAAAAAGCGAGTTTGGATATTGAAACCGGAAAAATGGGATATTGTCTTTATTTTTTCAGGATTTCAAGATTGCTGAACGAACCACGTTACAAAAAACAGGCAGAAAAATTATTGGATGATATTTACAAAGAACTTGGCGACAAACCGGCGGAATACTCTGCTTACGAATTGACGCAAATAGGAATGGGTATCGATTATTTAATCAAGCAAAAGTATGTAGCAGGCAATATTAATACCATACTTGGCGCCATAGACAACCGGATTTTTAAAAAGCTGGTATTTGACAAAAGTCCTGTTACTTACCAAACTACCGGAATTATTCCTATCCTGTATTTTATTTGTGTGCGCATCAAAGAGGAAAAGCATGGAAGCAATGCAAAATTCATGTTAGAAGAACTTGGCATAAAACTGATTAATGACCTGTACCGGTCGTTCGATTTAAGTTTTTATGACGAACCTTACCTGTATAATATACAGAACTATAAACTGCCGCAGTTTTTGTTTGTGGCGAGCAAAATGTATTCGCTCCAATTCTACAATTACCGGATAATAGAAGTACTTAGGGAAATATCAGGATTGGTATTATCACGATTGCCTGTATTGCACGCCAACCGCTTGTATTTATTGTGGGCTTTGGTACATTTGAAAGAGGCAACGGATTGGAATATTTGGGATGAACAAATAGATATGCTGGTAAATCACATTGATTATCAAAAAATCATATATAAGGAACTTCGCAACAAGGATGTATTTATCTTAGACGGAGTAGCCGGTATCTATTTGTTATTAAATTCATTGAAAGAAACAGCTTATCAGATTCCCTTTGATAAAATTCTTTTCCGAAAACGGATAGAAGAATCCGTCATCTGGAGAGACAAAGAATTTGCTCAATCGTTGGGATTGATAAATGGATTCAGTGGGCTGCTGTGGGTTTATTATTTAATGGTTAATGATTAATGATGAAAACAAATTTAGAAGATTTGACTTTCCTATTTCCTTTGAAACCGGATTCAATTATCCGGATAGAAAACCTGTTGGCAGTAACCAATTATATTCTTAGGAATTTCAATACCAATCTGTCTGTACTGGAAGTTTCCAACTATAATAATGGTATTTTTCACAAAGTGATAAATCCTAAAATAGACTATTCATTTATAGAAGACAAAGACCCGATTTTTCATCGTACCAAATACCGGAATATCATGGCAAGAGCAGTAGAGACGCCCTTTTTAGCCGTTTGGGACGTGGATGTGATTGTGGATAAACAATTGATAATTGATACAATGGAAAAACTTCGCAGTGGGGAAGCCGATGTAGCTTTTCCTTATAATGGAGAATTTTATGATACTTCAGAGATTATTCGAAGCCTGTTTATCCGGAAAAAACAAATTCACTTGCTGCATAAAAACAAAGATTGTATGTCATTAATCTACGGCAATGATCATGCAGGCGGCGCCTTTATTGTCAACACAGAAACATATAAACAAACAGGGATGGAAAATGAAAAGTTCTACGGTTGGGGATGGGAAGATTACGAACGGTATGACCGTTGGATAAATCTCGGTCTTAAAATTTATCGTGCGCCCGGATGTATGTATCACTTGTCGCATCCGCGCGATTTAAACGGAGGCTTCACTTCTTTAAAACAAAAAGAAATTTCAAGATCTGAGCACATAAAAACATGGAAAAGTTCTTATGATGAATTAATTAATAATAAACACTATAATGGATAATGAGAAAATAGCTTTTTGCACTACCTGCATGAATCGTATGAGCCATTTGCAGCAGACGCTCGAAAAAAATATTCAGGATAATTACTTGCCTGATCTGGTTGAATTTGTAGTACTGGACTACAATTCTCAAGATGGGTTGGACAAATGGATTTATAATAATATGAAGAAATACATTGATGAGGAAATATTAGTTTATTATAAAACGACTGAACCTGCGCATTATTTACGGAGCCACAGTCGCAATATGGCTTTTCGGTTAGCTGATGCAACAATTCTTTGCAATTTAGATGCAGACAACTTTCTGGGCAAAGGATTTGCTGCTTTTATGTTGGAAGAATTTTCAAAGCGGGATGACATATTTTACACCAATAATTATTCTTTCAACGATACTTTTGGCAGGGTTTGCGTTCGTACCGGAGATTTTATGGCAATCAGAGGCTATAATGAAGCTTTGAAAAGTTATGGCTATGAAGACAACGATTTTCTCAACCGGCTGGCATTATCCGGATTAAAACCCATGAGCTTTCAGAATCCGGAATTTTATCACTATGTTTCACATCCCGATGCCGACCGTGTTTCGGATGAATACATGGCTAAGAATTTGTATAAAATGTACATTTCTTACTTGAATCCATACACATCTAAAATTCTTCTACTCTACAAAGATTATATTGCAGAACAATATACTTTAGTCGCCAATTGGCATCTATATTCATTTGACAATATGACCTATTCAACTATCTATGATTCATATCTGAATGAAAAAATCAGAACGGTTATAGACGATGATATTATAAAGGGAACTTGGAGAAGAAATAAAAATGTCCTGCTTATTCAGGAAAACGATAACAGGTATAGTATATCAGAAGAAGCATCATCCATTGATTTGAAAGGACTTCCTTTTTACCAAATAGAAGATGAAGATTTGATTGCGAAAATATTTATGTTGCTGACTTCTGCAATTAATTTCAATGAAGTTTGGAAACAAATGCAAGCCAATACTGTGATTAACCCGGAAGGTTTTGGGAAAGGTTTGGTTTATAAAAATTTTGATTTGTCAAATAAAATTATTTTAACATGAACACATTGTTACAAACACCCATTATTCGAAATGAAAAGAAATGGTACCTGCTTTCCGTGTTTTATGCGCGGGAAAAATG
>Ga0209629_10001895_pt1 | contig 13709 bp, 10 predicted proteins | sample TergutCu122P5_FD_187286 | JGI IMG/M metagenome (GOLD analysis project Ga0209629, IMG submission 187286) | Cubitermes ugandensis P5 segment gut microbial communities from Kakamega Forest, Kenya - Cu122 P5 (SPAdes) (version 2) | ecosystem: Host-associated > Arthropoda: Insects > Digestive system... | reverse complement strand
GCCCTGGCTCCAACGCAACGTCTGCTCGTGGTAGTGACCGAAGACCGTCACGTCGGCGTCCCCGCACAACCCGGCCAGGTCCTCCTGGGGCGACGTGACGAAGAGCCCCCTGCCATGGTTCACGTGCGGCAGGTTGTGGCAGGCCTGGACGCGCAGGCCGGCGATCTGGCGCGTGTCGGCCAGAGGCCACGCCGCGACGGCAGCGGCCTGCTGTGACGTGATGCGGTCCAGCAGCCAGGCGACGAAGACGGTGACGTAGATGTCGCTGTGGTCGTTCAGGTCGACTTCGCCGCGCCGGACCTCCTCGATCGCGTCGTCCCAGTTGCCACGCACATGGACGTCCGTGCCGACGTCGGCCAGGTGTCCCGCGATATCGGGGAAGCCGGGTCCAGGACCGATGGCATCGCCCAGGTGCCAGTAGGCGGTTGCGCCCTGTCCGGCGGCATCGTGCAACACCGCCTCCAGGGCGGTCGCGTTGCCGTGGATGTCCGACCGTAGGGCGATGCGGCTCATCGGGCGGGCGTCACTCCAGGTAGTCCCGAAGAACCTGCGAACGGCTGGGGTGACGCAGCTTGCTCATCGTCTTCGACTCGATCTGGCGGATGCGCTCACGAGTGACGCCGTACACCCGGCCGATCTCGTCGAGCGTCTTCGGTTGGCCGTCGGTCAGGCCGAACCGCATGCTGACGACGCCCGCCTCGCGCTCGGACAGTGTGTCGAGCACCTCGTGCAACTGCTCCTGGAGCAGCGTGAAGTTCACGGCGTCGGCCGGCACGATGGCCTCGGAGTCCTCGATCAGGTCGCCGAATTCCGAATCGCCGTCCTCGCCGAGCGGCGTGTGGAGGCTGATGGGTTCCCGGCCGTACTTCTGGACCTCGATCACCTTCTCGGCGGTCATGTCGAGTTCCTTGGCCAGTTCCTCCGGCGTCGGCTCGCGTCCGAGATCCTGCAGCATCTGGCGCTGCACACGCGCGAGCTTGTTGATCACCTCGACCATGTGGACGGGGATACGGATCGTGCGGGCCTGGTCGGCCATCGCCCGGGTGATGGCCTGCTTGATCCACCACGTGGCGTACGTCGAGAACTTGTAGCCCTTCGTGTAGTCGAACTTCTCCACGGCCCGGATCAGCCCGAGGTTCCCCTCCTGGATCAGATCGAGGAACAGCATGCCGCGGCCGGTGTAGCGCTTCGCCAACGACACGACCAGACGCAGATTGGCTTCGAGCAGGTGATTCTTGGCACGGTGACCGTCGGCGACGATCCAGTCGAGATCCTGCTGGTCGGATGCCCTGATCGTGACGGACGGATCGGCCATCTGCTCGTCGGCGAACAGCCCCGCTTCGATCCGCTTGGCCAGCTCCACCTCCTGCTCGGCCGAGAGCAGGGCGACCTTGCCGATCTGCTTCAGGTAGTCCTTCACCGGATCGGCGGTTGCGCCGGCGACCGTGATCTGCTGTTCTGGTTCGTCGTTGTCGTCGCTGTCGGACAGGCTGAAGCCCTCGTCCTCGGACTCCTCGTCGGCCGATTCGGCCAGGAGTTCGGCCTCCTCGCGCTCCGCCTCGGCCAGGTCGATCAGGGTCTCGTCGACATCGTCCAGGCTGCGCCGCGCCCCCACCTTGACGACCAAGTCGTCGCCGTCGCGCTCCAGATTCACGGACAGGAGGCGATCGTGCGGCAGATCCTCGCCCGCCAGCACGACGTCCGCAACCGTCAGCACGTCGTCGTCGGCCAGGATCGCGTCGGCGTCGATGTCGGGGACCAGATCCAACGCACTGGGCTCGGCCGGTGAATCGTTCCCCAGGGCGGTGTCGTCGGACGCGGAGTCGGGCTCAGCCGACGCACCCGGCGAGGCGGTTGTGCGGCGCGACGTGGCCTTGTGGGGCCGCGGGGAGGTCGTCGGCGTCGCCTCCGCGGGGACGTCCGCAGTCTTGGCCCGGGAGGGCCGCGCCTTCCGCCGGGCGGGAGCCTTGTCGTCCGGTTGGACCTCGGCCGGCTTGTCCTCGGGTGGCGCGGCGTCGGCCTTGGTCGCCTGAGCGGTGCGCGCGCGCGTCCGTGGGGCACGCGGAGCGGGAGCAGGATCGTCGACCGGGGGCATGCCATCCGGGGGGATATCGGCGACTTTGGCGACACGAGACGACAACGATCAACCTTTCTCGACACCTCAGGCGGCACGTTTTGGCGCACACATAATCCCGCACGTGTCAAACCACGCCTGTCTCGCCATTATGCCATGGCCGCCGTGAGGCCGCAAGAGCGGCGGCGTCCGAAAGCTCGCAGCGGCGAAGGCCGGCGGGAAGCCGGCGGCCCGGAGAACGGCCGGACCTGGCGGCGTCCTGCCGCACTCCCAAGCGCAAGTGCACGACCGAGTCAAGGACGAAATGCCTTGTCGGATGGCTTTATCGCATCATATCGATGCGGTTTCATTGACCGGTGTTGTACTGGTCCTATTCTTTTGATAGAGTGGGGCACGCGAGAGACGCCCCGCCGGTTCCGAGGGGCCATCGCGACCGACGAGGGAAGGAGTTGGCGGCATGACCATGCCCCGGTTGAGATCAGCCCAGTCCCAGGGGATCGAGGGCCGTGACTCGGTGGGCCTGTACCTGGATGCCATCGCCAAGATTCCGCTGCTCACCGCCCAGGAGGAGGTGACGCTGGCGCGCGCCATCGAGGCCGGCCAGTTCGCGGAGCGGGTGCTGGACGGCACCGTGACAACGAGCGTGAAGGCCACGAAGGACGAGCTGCTCACCATCGCGCGTGAAGGCCGCACGGCGTTCGCGTCGTTCATCCAGGCCAACCTCCGGCTCGTCGTGTCACTGGCCCGCAAGTACGCCCGCATCACGCAGCTGCCCCTGCTGGACCTCGTCCAGGAGGGCAACGCCGGTCTCATCCGAGCGGTCGAGAAGTTCGACTACGCCAAGGGCTACAAGTTCTCGACGTACGCCACCTGGTGGGTGCGTCAGGCGATCACCCGTGGCATCGCGCATCACGGCCACATCGTCCGCCTGCCGGCGCACGTCGCCGAACTGATCAGCCAGGCGATCAACACGCGCCGGCGGCTGAGCAACGCCCTGAGCCGCGAACCGACGCCCCGCGAGATCGCCGCCGAGCTGGACATGGAGCCGGAGAAGATCGCCGAGTTGCTGCGCTACGCCTACGATCACGTGAGCCTGGACGCACCGATCGACTCGGATTCGACCACCTCGCTGGCAGACCTGCTCGCCCAGCAGCAGAACCCGGAGACGGACCAGGCGATGCTCGACCAGGAGAACCGCGACCGTCTGGAAACGCTGCTGGAGAGTCTCGACGAGCGCTCCACCGACATCGTGCGGCGGCGCTACGGGCTGCGCGACGGAACCGTCGAGAAGCTGGCCGACATCGGCCTCCACTGGGGCATCACGGCCGAGCGTGTACGCCAACTCGAACGGGCCGCGTTGAGGATCATGCAGCAGGAGGGTGTCCAGCTGGCCGCCTGATCAGGTGAGCATCGGACGGTCGTCGACGACGCGGACCAGCCCCTCCTGGCTGCACGAGGCGATCAGTTCGCCATCCTGGAACAGGTGGCCCGAACTGAAGCCGATGCTGGCGTGCGCGTTGGGCGACACCATGTCGTACAACAGCCAGCGATCGGCGTGCGCGGGGCGGTGGAACCACATGGAGTGGCCGAGGGATGCTGCCTGGACCTGGTTCGAGATGAACGCGATCTCGTGCGGCAACGCGCTGACCGACAGCAGCGTCATGTCCGACAGATACGCCAGGACCGCCTGGTGCAGGCGTGGCGGCGCGTCGGGAGGCAACGGCGACTCCGTGCGCGCCCACACGCGCATCCACGCCTGCGGGCTGGAACCGTCGACGGCGCAGACCGTCGTCGAATCGCCGGCGAACCGGACATCGAGGCAGTCCCACTCGTGGAACAGGGGCAGCGGCCCGAAACGCTCATCGAGGACCTCGGAGATCGGCCGGCACTCCTCCGGGTCGGGCACGCCGACGGTCGGCTGTGGGAGCGCATGATCCAGGCCGGGCTCGTCCCGGTGGAAGGACGCCGACAGGGTGAACACGGGAGTGCCCGACTGGATCGCCGTGACGCGCCGCGTGGAGAAGCTGCCGCCGTCGCGCAGGTTCTGCACCTTGTAGTCGATGGGGCGCGTCGCGTCGGCTGCCCGAAGGAAGTACGCGTTGAGCGAATGCGCCGCGCGATCGGGGTCGGTGACGGAACGGTAGGCGGCGAGCAGGGCCTGCGCCAGCACCTCCCCGCCGAAGGTCCGCTGGAAGTAGGTACGCACCTGGCCGCCGCGGAACGTCTGCCCGTCGCCGGCGGGCGTCAGGCGCAGCGTCGCGATCAATTCATCGACATTGTTCGGCATGCTCACCAGAATGCCACACGGCCGCCGCCCACGAGCCGGATTCGCCTGTCCGCACGATCTAGCCCGCGGCCAAGCCCGCACGGACCTCCGCAATCGCCCGGCGTATCCGCTTGGGCGAGACGGTGACGTGGGTGCCCAGCGTCTGGGCGAAAACCTGGATGCGCAACTCCTCCAGAAGGAACGCGACGTCCTCTATCTCGGGACGGGACGGGCCGGGTGGTGCGGCGTCCAGCAGAGCCGCGTACTCGTCCAGCAGTGGGGCGAGCTCGTCGCGGCGGCGGGCGTCGCGGCCCGGGTCGATCCCCGCCTCGCGCAGCCGGTGGGCCGCCGCCTCCAGGTAGCGCGGCAGGTAGCCGAACCACGGGTCGCGCGTGAACCCGATGAACCCGGGGAACACCAGGTCGTCCACCTGTGCCGCCACATCCTCGGCGGCCGGCCCGGACGGCGCCGTATCCAGGAGAGCCTGAACGGCGCGCGCCGCGCGGAGCGTCGCCGCCGTCGTCACCACCACCGCCCGCAGCCGCTCGGCAAGGCCACGGCGGACCGCCACCGAGAGCGCCTCGAACGCCGCCTCGGTACGCACGGTGGCGGCGTCGCCCGACTCGGCCATGAGCCGGGCGATCGCCTTGAGGCGGGCGTCGGCCCACAGTGCCCGGCTGTCCGGATACGCGCTCGTGACCAGGGACAGGCGGTCCTCGTTGCTGAGGTACGCCACGGCATACGGGGACGGGTCGGGCAGCGTGAGGGCAAGCAGGCGCAACACACCCCGGGGATGCTCGAGATGCTGGCGTTCCGCGGTGTCGCACACAACCTCGGTGACGCAGGTCGCCGCGTCGCGCAGGGCCGGGTAGCCCGCGACTCCCCCGCCGAGGTCGATGCGGGCAGGCAGGTCACCGAAGACCCAGGACGTCCCGGACCGGGTCCGGCGGTGACGCTTCGTCGCCACACGGGTCAGGCGGGCCTCGACGCGGGGCGCCAGCGCCTTCTTCAACGCCGCCAGATCCTTGCCGTAGGCGAGGGTCCGGTCGCCGTCGGTCACGACGAAGCCGACCTGCAGCGGCGCCGGGATGTCCTGGGGTGCCCAGGCGGACGCCTCGACGGTCTCGCCGGTGAGCGCCGTGAGGGCCCGGCCCAGCTCGGCCGTGAACGGGCGGGTCTGGTCGGCGTCGTGGTCGCCGAGCCACGCCAGCGCGCGCCGGGCCGCGTCGGTGGCGGGCACGAAGCGCGTCCGCACCGCCTTGGGCAGGTGGCGCAGCAACTCCGTCGCGGTGTCGGCCCGCAGACCGGGCACCTGCCACGTGAACGGCTCGGGCGGCAGGCCCCCGAGCTGGGCCAGCCTCACCGTGACCGTGACGCCGTCCCGCTCGGCACCCGGGGCGAAGACGTACGCGACGGGCAGGTCGAGCCCGCCGATGTGCCACGTGTCCGGGAACTGGTCCAGCCGGAACGTGGCATCCCGGGACGTGAGGTCGTCCTCGCGGGCCATGAGCGAGCGGGTGGCGGAGGGCGCCTCGCGCGCCCATGTTTCCATCGCGGCGACCGAGACGATGCCCTCAGGCAGGCGGGCGTCGTAGAACGCGTACAGGTCGTCGTCGCCGATCAGCAGATCCCGGCGGCGCGTGCGCTCCTCGAGGTTCTCCAGCTGTCCCCACAGCCACCAGTTGTGCTCCAGCGTGTCGCGCCAGGCCGAGCCCACTCCCGGCGTCCAGCCGCGCTCCACGAGGCCCTGCCGGATGAACAGCGCGCGCGACTGGACCGGATCGATGTCGGCGAAGCCGGCCAGGCGGTCCACGACGAGGGGAACCCCCAGGAGCGAAACCTTCTCGTAGGCGACCACCGTGCCCGTATCGGAGGAGAAGTGGGGCTGCGCGTACGACCGTTTCAGCAGGTGCGCTCCCACCTCTTCCACCCAGGCCGCGTCGACACTCGCCGCCGCGTGGGCCCACAGGCGCGTCGTCTCGACCAGGTCGATCGCCATCACGAGCGGCGGTGGATGGCGGGCCAGCACCGACGCGGGGCTGATCACGAACCGGGCGCCGCGGGCGCCGAGATACTCGCGCGGGGCGCGGGTCCGCCGTGCCCCGGTTGGCGGGCGGGAAGGCGCGACCTCGAGTAATCCCACGTGCGACAGGTAGCCCGACAGCACGCTCATGAGGACGTCCGGCATCGGGGCCTCCCCGGAGGCGGGCCGGAGTTTCAGCTCGGCGCACACGTCCCGCAACTGCGCCGTCAGATCCTGCCACTCGCGCACGCGCAGGTAGTTCAGGTACTCGGCGTGGCACGTCCGGCGGAACTGGTTTCCGGTCAGCTCGCGGCGGCGGCGGCGCAGGTAGTCCCACAGGCGCAGCATCGCCGCCACATCGCCACCGTCCACGGCGTCCCGGCGGGCCGGCGCCTGCCGTTTCGGCGTCGCCTCCCCCAGCGCGGCGGCGAGCGCCTCGTCGCTGGCGAAGCGGGCGTGCAGCGCATCGGCCTGGGCGCGCGACGCGAGGGGACGTTCGCGGATGTCCTGAATCGAGAAGCCCGCCACGAGGACCAGCGCCTCGCGCAGGCAGCCGCGGTCCGCGGCCTCCAGGAGGATGCGGCCGAGGCGGGGGTCGACCGGCAGGCGGGCCAGCTGGCGTCCGCGCGGGGTGAGTCGGGCCCGGGCCTGGTCGCCGCGCCGGTCGGGTGGGGTGATCGCGCCCAACTCCACCAGCAGCCGGTACCCGTCGGCGATCTGGGCCACCTCGGGAGCCTCGACGAACGGGAAGGTCGCGATGTCGCCGAGATGCGCATCGGCCATGCGCAGGATCACCGAGGCGAGATTTGTGCGCAGGATCTCCGGCTCGGTGAACGCCGGCCGGGCCAGGTAGTCCTCCTCGGTGTAGAGGCGCAGCGCGACGCCCGGCGCGACGCGTCCGCACCGTCCGGCCCGCTGGTCGGCGCTCGCCCGCGAGATGGGTTCGATGGGCAGCCGTTGCACCTTCGTCCGCGCCGAGTAGCGCGACACGCGCGCGAAACCGGGATCGATGACGTAGCGAACCCCCGGAACCGTCAGCGAGGTCTCCGCCACGTTCGTCGCCAGGACGACACGCTGGCCCGCATGGGGGGCGAACACGCGCTGCTGCTCCGCGGTCGACAAGCGGGCGAACAGGGGCAGCACCTCCAGGTCCGTCAGGCGGAGAGCCGACAGGGCATCGGTGGCGTCGCGAATTTCCCGCTCCCCCGCACAGAACACCAGGATGTCACCGCGCCCGTGGCCGAGTTCGCGCAGTTCGCGCACCCCCGCGACGATGCCGTCGACCTGGTCGCCGTCGGGTCCGAGAGGCCGGTAGCGCACCTCGACCGGGTAGCCGCGGCCCGACACCTCGACGACCGGCGCGCCGTCGAAGTGGGCCGAGAACCGGGCCGTGTCGATCGTGGCGGAGGTGATGACGACCTTGAGGTCCTTCCTCCGGGGCAGGAGCTGTTTCAGGTAGCCAAGTAGGAAATCAATGGTGAGGCTGCGCTCGTGGGCCTCGTCGATGACGATCGTGTCGTAGCGCCGCAGGTCCCGGTCGCGACCGATCTGGGCGAGCAGGATGCCGTCGGTCATGAGCGTGAGACGCGTCTCGGCGGTCGCTTCCCGCGTGAACCGCACCTGGTAGCCGACGAGACCGCCGAGCGGCACTCCCAGTTCGGTGGCGATCCGGGCCGACACGCTACGGGCGGCGATCCGGCGTGGCTGCGTGTGGGCGATCGCGCCGCGGCCGAGCGCCAGGCATATCTTCGGCAGCTGGGTTGTCTTCCCCGAGCCGGTCTCTCCCGCGACGATCACAACCTGGTGGTGGGCGATCAGCTCGGCGATCGCTCCGGCGTGGGCCCCGATCGGCAGGTCGGACGCCACGCGCAGGTCGGGTGCATCCGTCCCCAGGCCCACCGTTGTACCCCCCTGAATCCCCGGCGCGCCAGTCAGCCCAGGCCTCACGCGAGGGGCGTGGCCGCGAACGTCCAGGTCGGGGCGACGACGTCGTCCTGGGCCTGGACGAGGGCGAGTTCGAGCAGGCCGAGGTCGTCGGTCTTCTTCAGGATCGAGAAGACGATCGACGCCGTCGTCGCCAACGCGTCCGGCAGCGCGTCGCCCGACAGCAGCCGGGCGAGGAACATCGCCGCCGTCAGGTCTCCCGAGCCGACGAATCCGGAGCCGAACACGTCCCGGCGGAGGAACGGCGTCTCGACGCTCCAGGCGCCCGTGTCGTCGATCGCGATCATGCGGATCGTGTCGCCGGAGTCGGACGGGTCGGTCACGGACGTGATCAGCACCGTCGAGGGGCCCATCTCGCGCAGGCGCCGCGCCGCGGCGACGGCCTGCGGCAGCGTATCCGTGGGCAGCCCCGTGATGAAACCCAGCTCGAACAGGTTCGGGGTCATGATGTCGGCGACGGGCGTGACCGCGTCGCGCATGAACTCGGCGATGCCCGGGGCGACGAAGATGCCGCGCCCCACGTCGCCGAACACCGGGTCCGCGCAGTAGACGGCTCCCGGATTGCGCCGCTTGACCAGCGCGACCGCGTCGAGGATCGCCTCCCCCATCGCCGCGCTGCCCTGGTAGCCGGTCAGGACGGCGTCGACCTGGGCGAGGACCCCTCGCTCGTCGATACCCGTGACCACGTCGGCGACCGCCTCGGGCGGGATCGCCGGGCCGCGCCAGGCGCCGTACCCCGTGTGGTTGGAGTAGGTGACGGTCAGGACGGGCCACACGTCCAGGCCCGCCCGCCGCAGCGGGAACACCGCCGCCGAGTTGCCGGCGAATCCGTAGGCCACCGCGGACTGGATCGAAAGGATCTGTTTCACGCAGGCCAGTCTGCCACGCCCACCTGAGGTGACACGCCGGCGTCGGACGCTCGGACTTGCGGCATACTGGGGACGTGCGCGCCGGCGACTACCCCTTCTTCGCTCCCCCCTTCCTCGCGTTTGCCCATCGCGGAGGCTACGTCGATCCGTCCGACGCCGCGTGCGAGAACACGCTGGCGGCGTTCAGCCGGGCCGTGTCACTCGGCTACACCTACCTGGAGACCGACGTCCATCTGACACGGGACGGCGTTCTGGTGGCATTCCACGACGATGCGCTGGACCGGCTCATCGGCCGTCACGGCACGATCCGGGACGTCACGTTCGCCGAACTGCGGGAGCATCTCGTCGGGGGCGCCGAGCCGGTGCCGACCCTCGACGAGCTGTTCGAGGCGCTCCCCCGTGCCCGCTTCAACATCGACATGAAGGCCGACGACACGATCGTCCCGCTCGTCGTCGCCATACGGCGTCACAGCGCCGAGGATCGCGTCTGCGTGGCCTCATTCAACTCGGCCCGTCTGGTGCGCTTCCGGTGGTTGATGGGGGCCCGCGTGCCGACCTCGGCGGGAACCGTCGGCATCGTCTCCCGTCTGATCCCCGGACTGGGCGGCGTGCTGCCCGGGCGGGCCGTCGCCCTGCAGGTGCCGGTCACCCGCCGTGTGCTCGGGCGCCCTGTCGCGGTCTTGACGAGGCAGTTGATCGCGCGGGCGCACACCGCCGGGCTGAAGGTGCAGGCGTGGACGATCGACGACGAAGACGAGATGGAGCGGCTCATCGAGGCGGGCGTGGACGGCCTGGTCAGCAACCGGATCGACCGGCTCAAGGCGGTGCTGGAGCGACGCGGCCTGTGGGCGGATTGAGCCGTCCGGCTATACTGCTGCGGGCATCTCGACGGACGGAACGCGTGGGCGGGAATGATCCGGTGGGTCCGGGGCGTTGTGCTGGAGTGCAGACGTGAGAGCACGAGGAGGTCGACTGTGGCGGATCGCGCGTTGCGAGGCATGGGGCTTGGGGCGAAGAGCTTCGAGGACGAAGAGGGCATCGAGTTCGCGGCCCGCCAGATCATCGACTTCGACTGCCCGGCCGGCCATCACTTCGATGTGACGTTCGCGATCGAGGCCGACTTGCCCGCCGAATGGGAATGCCCGCGGTGCGGGGCGATGGCGCACCGCAGCGATGGCACCAAACCCGAGGCGAAGGATGCGAAGCCTCCGCGGACCCACTGGGACATGCTGCGGGAACGCCGCACGATCCCCGAGTTGGAGGAGTTGCTCGCCGAGCGTTTGGACGAGGTGCGCAACACCGTCCACTACTGAGCCGCTCCGAGGTAGCCCCTACTGAGCGTTCGCCCGCGCCGCCTTGATCTTGTCGACGAGTGGGGCGACGCTGCCGGCGATCTGTCCGGCGACGTGCGTGAGTTCCTCCCCGCGGCGTTCGACTCCCCATCGGGCCGTCCGGATCATGGCTTCACGGATGATGTCGCCGCTCATCTTCGACTCGCCCACCTCGCGTTCGCAGAACTCGATCGGCACCTCGGCGACGACGCCACCCGCCTCCAGCACGCGGCGCGTCATGTCGACCTGGAAGGTGTAACCGCGCGACGCGACGTCGTCGAGGTCGATGCGGCGCAGGATGTCGGCGGTGAACACGTTGTAGCCGCCGGTCGCGTCGTGGACGGGCAGGTCCATGGCGGCCTGGATCCAGATGTTCGCGCCGCGGCTCAACAGTTCGCGTTTCTTGTCCCAGTTGACGACGCTGCCGCCCTTCATCCAGCGGGAACCCTTGACCATGTCGGCCTCCCCGAGGGCAGCCAGCAGGCTGGGCAGCTGCTCCGGTGAGTGCGATCCGTCGGCATCCATCTCGACGAGCACGTCGTAGCCGTGGTCCAGACCCCAGCGGAAGCCGGCAAGATAGGCGGCTCCCAGGCCCTCTTTCGCCGCGCGGTGCATGACGTGGACCTGGGCGTCATTGCCGGCCAGCGTGTCGGCGATCGCGCCGGTGCCGTCGGGCGAGTTGTCGTCGGCGACCAGGACCTCCACGGCCGGCGTGGCCGCCCTGACGCGTCCGACGATTCGCTCCAGGTTGCCAGCCTCGTTGTAGGTGGGAATGATGACCAGGACACGTCCCGGCGTGCTGTGATCGGACATGATGCTCCTGCTCGCGCTTCGTTGGGGCGCCCGCGGCCTCCCGTTGGGCTCAGTCTAGTACGCCTCGCTCCGCCGCCGGCGGATCGCCCCGGCGACAACGGCCAGCCCGCCGAGCGCGGCCGCGACGACCCCGAAGACGGGTCCGATTCGTACCGCCGGGGTGATGGTGGTGCGCTCCGGCACCTGGTAGGTGTCAGCGGCCGCGGTCCATTCGGTCGTGCGGTCGAGGATGCGGCCCTGCGCGTCGATCAGCCCCGAGAGGGACGCCGTGGTGGAGACCACGATCTCCCGCCCCAGCTCCATGGCGCGCACGCGCGTGATCTGGAACTGCTGGGACGGCTGGAACGTGCCCGCGAACGTGACGTTGCTCGACTGGACGACCAGGATCTGCGCACCGTGGCGGACCGTGTCGTAGACCGTGTCGTCGAACGCGAGGTCGTAGCAGATGGCGTCCCCGATCGCGAGCGGACGCCCGTCGGGCAACGTGACGTGCAGGACGCCCGGCCTTGTCCCGGGCACCGACTGTTTGCCGACCTCGGCGGTTTCCGGCACCAGCGTGAGGAAGAACGACCGCCACGGCAGATACTCCCCGAACGGCACGACGTTGCGCTTGTCGTAGCGCGCTGTGACGCCGTCGTCCGGTGTCCACCACAGCGCACTCGTCTGGCGTCCGTTCTCCCCCGGCCCGTCCATCACGGCCCCCAGGAGGATCGGGCGTCCGGCCAGCTTCGCCGAAGCGTCGACCAGGTCGTGGGTCTGGGCGTCCAGGGTCGGGTCGTAGTCGACCGAGTTCTCGGGCCACAGCACGAAGTCGGGCATCGGCTGCAACCTGGCCCGCGCCTCGGCCATCAGCTGCACGGTCGCGCTTTGGTGGTTGGCGGTGACCGTGTGCGGCTGCCCGATGCTGGTGGCGCCCGCCGTCTCGTCCACATTGCCCTGCACCATGCCGACGTTGACGTTCGGCCCGCCTGTCGGGATCGCGACGGCCAGCAGGCCCGACCCGACCAGGAACACCACAGCGGTGAGCCCCAGGCCCACGAGCCGGAGCCCACCCCGCGACGTGGCCGCCACGGTCAGGAGGGCGGCGCACAGGGCGACCACCCAGCCGGTGCCGGGCGCGCCGAGGTACCGCAGGAAGCCGGACAGCGGCTGGTCGGGCGTCGTGTAGGCCAGTCGCACCCAGTTGAAGCCGCCGAACGGCACTTTGGCGGCGGCCGCCTCGTACCCCGCCCACAGGCAGGCCGTCCACACGGGCCAACCCGGCAGGTGGGCGACGAGGCGCACCCCGAGCCCCACGAGGAGCATCCACAGGGCCATCATCGCGACGAATGCCGCCAGCACCCACCAGCCGAACCGGGTGGCCCACGCCAGCGACAGCCCGAACAGGCCGACGCCGTACGTGAAACCGAGTCCGGCCGCCCGGCGCGGCGACGCCGACCGGGCCAGGGCGAAGAAGGCCGCCAGGCCGAGCAGCGCGGCGGGCCAGATCGACAGCGGCGCGAACCCACAGGCGGTGGCCACGCCCGCCAAGACCGCGCCCCCGACGCGCGGTGCGAGCCGGGGGGCGGCGGCGGAAGTAGGGCGCCGTCGCGCGCCCGGCCGAGGACCCATGGGCTACTCGGTGGCGTCCGGCAGTTGCACCATCGGCCGGTCACGGAAGATCGTGGTGAGCACGACGGTTGTGACGGTCATCACGTTCGCCTGCGCCCGCACACGCGTCAGCAGCGCATCCAACTCGGCCGTCGACCCGACGGCGACCTGGCACAGGTAGCTGGAATCGCCGGCGACGGAGAAGCAACTGATGATCTCGGGCATGCTGGCCAGCAGGTTGGTCGTGCTGTCGTCGGCTGTTGCCGAGTTGGGGCGGATCGAGATGAATGCGGTCAGGGTTCGTCCCAGGGCCGCCGGGTCGATGTCGGCGTGGTAGCCCATGATGACGCCGCGTTGTTCGAGTCGTCGGACGCGCTGCTGCGCCGCCGACGTGGATAGCCCTGTTTCGCGGCCGATGTCCGTGTACGACATGCGGCCCTCGCGCGCCAGCAGCGCCAGGATGTGCTGATCCGTGCGTTCCATGCCAGCTATCATGGCACGCTTCGTGCCGAACACGGGTGGTCCGTTCACATTGTCGCGTGGTGTGTTCATCAGGGACGGGCCCCGGCGATCGTGGTGGTGGCGGCATCGGCCGCGGCAACGGGTTTGGCGAGAAGCCCTTGAGTCTGCATGAACTCGGTCATGCGTCCCCACAGTGCGGCGTCGACCGTGCCGATGGAGGCGGTCGTGCCGAAGAGAGGGACCGTGGCCTGGAGCGTCGCGAGCGCCCGCGCCTGCTGGTCGGCGTCCGTGAGGTTGGGGACGTACGACGCGGAGAGCCGTACGGCCTCGTCCGGGG
>Ga0209629_10001894_pt1 | contig 13711 bp, 10 predicted proteins | sample TergutCu122P5_FD_187286 | JGI IMG/M metagenome (GOLD analysis project Ga0209629, IMG submission 187286) | Cubitermes ugandensis P5 segment gut microbial communities from Kakamega Forest, Kenya - Cu122 P5 (SPAdes) (version 2) | ecosystem: Host-associated > Arthropoda: Insects > Digestive system... | reverse complement strand
CCGGAGGAATAAGTGACGGTGCTGCCGACGGTTGTGGCCTGTGTATTGTTGATGACCCGCTTGAACCGGACGACGGCATCGTCATACGCACTGCCCGAATTGTCCGCCGTGATGCTGAACGACGCATTCGCATTGTAAGCGGCCAGATTCGCCTTGGCATCACCGGTGATATCCGGGGCAAACGAAATGCTCAAATCCTGATTCGCGCCGTTGGTGACGAATTGGATGTTCGGCGAATTATCCGGTCCCAGGAACTGGATTCCGTTGCCGTTAAAGGGACACCCGTAATAGGCGACTTCGTTGAAGAGGGTCAGTTTGCCCGCACCGCTTTGCGAATTCGGGGCGTTGGTCGCCGAAATCAACTGCGACAGCGTCGCGTCGTTGTTGATGAAATCGATCAGTTGCTGTGCGGTCGTGTTGCTCACGTTTCCGTTCTGCCCGCCGGTCAAAGCGCCACTGAAAACACGAAGCGTCTTGTCGGTAATCGGCGAGGTGGCGGGTGCGACGGGGGCCGGATACGTGGGGGGAACCAGGGGAGCCGCAAAGTTCGTGCCGTCGGCGAACAACGTCCCTGACCCGTTACTGTCCTGGGCATTCGTGATGCTGAACAATCCCTGCAAATTCTTGGGAGCCGTCGTGGCGAATTCATCGACCACTTGCTGAGCCGTGACCGTCGCATTATTGACGGCGATGATCAGGGCCGCATGATCCGTTCCGATTTGCCCGACAAGCTCGCCGGTTGTCTTTGTCGCGGTATTTGTCGGCTGAACCCCTGTACCTGCGGTGACACCACCGGCAAAAACGCTTGAATCAATCAAATCACTGAAATTTTGCGTTCGCTGGGCGGTTGGATTATTCGTGGGGTCGGCATTATACAGCGTCATGCTGAAGAGGCTTTGACCGTTGGAATCCTTGACGCTTTGGACGGCATCCCGCAACTGGGCCAATGTCATCGTGGCATCGGTGGCACTGGTGCCAAGATTTCCGGCAATCGTGATGGTCTTGTTTGTCGCATCCGTGCTCACGCGGAACGTTCCGTCCGTAACCGTGGTGTCATTGGCAAAGACAAACTGATAACCGTTGTACGCGGAACCCGCCTGGGTGGCCTGGATTTGGATGAAGCTGTTGGAAGCAACGCCGGCAGCATTAACACCGCCGCTTGCAAATGAGGTCGAAGCACGTTGCGCCTGATCGACAAAACTGAACGCGGCGTTCGTTCCGCCCGCGGCCGTTACGGCGGCGGCGTCCTGAACGTAAATGACATCGGTGTTGTTGTATTTGGTGTCGCCGGTCAATGCCTGGATATTCAAGGCGTTGTTCGAACGCACGTCGATGGTGTAATTCGAAACCGCAGCGGCGTCAACGGCAGCTCCTCCCGAAGCACTTGCCGCCAACCCCGTGGCATTCGAAGTCTTGTTAATGGCGTCAACCACTTCATCAATCGTCGTCGTTCCGTCGTCATTGAGCGTGATGGTGAGTTCCCCTTTGTTTTTGTCATAAACGGAGGTCGGGGAACCAGGGATCGTGTCCTTGTTGAAAACCCAGTTGACTTTGGTAACATTGGCACCTGTGGAGGAATCCAAATACAGATAGTTTGTGCCGTCGTAAGTGACCGCCTTGGTGTAAATTCCGAGGCTCGATTCGTCGATCCGGTCGTTTCCGGCATTTTGCCAGGGGTCCATTTGGAGTTGGAATTCGATGACGCCGCAACCGCTGTTCGTATTGCCGCAACTGTCGGTCGAACTTCCCGACGGCGGAGTGATCGTGTAACTGATTCCGCTCGAATTACCGGCGGTGTATTTGATCGCGTAGTTTCCGGCGGCGAAACCGGCGTCTTTGGCGGTGATGATGATGTCGTTGTCCGCACCGGCACTGGTCACAATGATCTGGCCCGCATTGGCGGCACTTCCGGCAACGGCGCGAACGCCGGTCGAGTCCGAAACCCGGTTGATCGCTTCGGCCATGTCGGTGGTCGTCGTGTTGGCCCCGAAGGAAAACGTCTGCGAACCGCGATTTCCGGTCAGTTTGAATGTGGCACCGTCACTTCCGAGCGCGGCCTGGTTGAAAACTTGCGCACCGCTTGTCGCAGCGGCCTGAACGTTGATCCTGACACCGAGCTTGTCCGCCGTGCCGAAGTTCGCCGTGTTGATTTGAAGATTCGCAAGTTGCGATCTGTTCAGCCCTGCCGTTTGAAACGCGAGCGAACCGTCCAAGAGTTTTTGCCCCATGTAATCGGTCGATTGCGAAATGCGGTCGATGGCATCAAGCGTGGCGTCGACCTGAAGCTGATTGGCCGCAATCTGATCGGCACTCATCGTCCCGGTGCTCGCCGCCTGGTTAACCAGCCCGCGAATGTCGTTGAGCAGGTCACCCACCTGACCGAGAGCACTGTCGGCCAATGCCACCATGCCGTTGGCCCGTTTCGTGTTTTGCAACGCCGCATTGGAAGCGGTGATCTGGCTGCGAAGCTGTTCACTTGCGATCAACCCCGCCGGATCGTCCTTTGCCGAGTTAATTCTCAAGCCGGTGGAAATCCTGGTCAACGTATCAGTCAAACCCGACATGTTTCGCACCAGGTTCATCTGTGCCGTCATTGAGTTAACATTGGTATTAACATAGAGTCCTGACATGTGAAATTACCCTTTCTCTCTACAATCCAATGCCGAAGCCCGACCTTCCGACCGACTCGCCTCTCTCCTTAAAAAAACGAATCGTCTGATTTGGATCGCACTGACATGCGACATGGTTGACAGTAAAACAGTTGTGTATCTCGAAATCAAATTGACCTAAACAGGGTTGAATATCGATTGAAAATTCAACCCTCTCGCATGTGCCTTCTCCAATATCTTGACCATGTACAAAAGCTGACTGACCAAATCAAAAATCTAATACCGCCATACATGAGTCAAGTACAATTCTTAGTTTAGTATAGGTTGAAAATTTGCAACGAAAGAAAAATTTCTGTAAAATTTACAAATTACTGAAATTAAATGACTTGCGTTGATAATTTCACTTATGTCGCATGAGTGATTTACATGTTTTAGCACAAATAGACAATTGACATGCTTACATCACTTAAAAATCGGATAGGCAAAATAACTACTTTAGATAAATATTGAGTTTGCTCAAAATTAGTGTTATTATTTACACCACTTGATTTCATTTCGACAGAATCAGTACGATGCCCGAACTGAAAAACACTGGAAACCGGGGCGGAAAGAAAAAGATTGCCTCAAGAAACGCAAAAACGGAACAATTGGAGTTACAAGTGTTTAGGTAAACACATAACTCTCAACTTCCGTTTTGTAACGAAATTGCATTTCGTAAGAAACTTGGCGATTTTGTGAATAAAATGACGGGCAGTTACTGTTTCAATGAACACAAGGATTGTGTTCCATCATTTTCCCGGATTCCGCTTCTTTTCGAATGGCATCGAAAATTTCCTGACGATGCACGGTCACGTCTCTGGGTGCCTCGATTCCGAGACGCACCCGGTCTCCCCGCACTTCCACCACCGTGATCACGATATGATCACCAATGTGAATGCTTTCATCTGTATATCTTGATAAAACTAACACTTTTCTACCTCCGTGTGACTTTAAAAAACCAATTTTGGCTCCTGATTGACATGTTCTCTGATAATGCTTATCGGTATAAAAAATGGATAAAATAAAAAAAATACACAAAATAAAGAAATAAAACAAAATTGGTAATTACAAAATGATTGATTAACATAAACAGACCATTTTTGTCTGTCATCCTTTGGTCATACGAAAATTTTTGTGATTTGTTTCCAATTTTTTTGCTTTTTTTCAGGAAATTTGCCATCTTGCATTTTCATGTCTAATCCTATATCTTTGGAGAAAAAGCAAACCGTACTACAGGCAGTGCGGCTACACTCCAACGATGATACGATTTTTGACGGAAAGGTTCATTGATGACAAAAACACTCAATATCGGATTGCTCGGTTGTGGTTTCATGGGGCGGACCCACTCCAACGCCTACTCTCAGGTCAACCATTTTTTCGAATTGGAACACAAACCGGTCCTGAAAGCGTGTTACGGACGCGAAGAGGACCTTGAAACGCTTAAAAAATTTCAAAAAATGTGGGGCTACGAGTCGATCGAGACCGACTGGCAAAAGTTGATCGCCCGGAACGACATCGACCTGATTGACGTTGTCGCGCCGAATTTTTTGCATCACGACATGGTGGTCGCCGCGGCAAAAGCGGGCAAAATGATCGTCTGCGAAAAACCGATGGCGATGAACCTGAAAGAGGCCGAAGAAATGGTCGCCGCCATTGAAAAAGCGGGAGTCGCCAACATGGTGATGTTCAATTACCGGCGTGTTCCTGCGATTTCCCTGTTCAAACAGATCGTGGATGAAGGACGAATCGGAAAAACGTTTCATTATCGTGCCACGTACAATCAGGATTACACGATTAATCAGAAAGTCCCGCAAGGAGGGGCCGCACTTTGGCGGCTTGATGCCAAAGCCGCCGGCAGCGGTGTCACCGGCGATTTGCTCGCCCACTCGATCGATACCGCCGAGTGGATCAACGGCCCGATCAAAAAAGTGGTTGCGCATACCGAAATTTTCATCAAGGAGCGTCCCCATGCGGACACTGGAAAAATGACGCCGGTCACCATTGACGACGCTTGCATGTTTCTCGCCGTGTTCGCCAACGGGTCGATCGGAACGTTCGAAAGCACCCGTTACGCCCGGGGACGCAAGAATTACAGTTCCATGGAAATCAACGGCGAAAACGGCGCTCTGTTTTTCAACCTTGAAGAACCGGAATACCTGCAATTTTTCCGATATGCCGACCCGCAGACCGGCAAAAAAATCGAAGACCATCTCACCGGCTGGCAGCGGATTCTCGTCACAAACGGCGAACACCCATATATGAACAAATACTGGGTGCCGGGAACGACCATCGGTTACGAACACACGTTCATCAATGCGATCGCCGATTTCTTCAAAGGTCTTGAAGGCGGTCCGACGTATCAGCCTGATTTCCGCGGCGCGATGCGAACGCAAAAAGTGTGCGACGCAATCATTCAAAGTGCTAAAGAAGGCCGTTGGGTCGAAATTTGATCGCACAGACACATTATTGGCATGGACACAAAAGTTGAGAGCGATTCCAACCGTATTGGCCACGAACACCGCAGCTTCCGTTGGTCGCTGCTATCCAACTCTTATGTCCGGGACAATATTGCCAGTCTCATAAAAGATAAGACGCAAGAAACAGCAGCCGGGAACGCAAGTGACCGGTTTAACCCGTCGCTTACGCTCCGGGCGGTTGTTTTATTGTGCCACCATTAAAATTTGAAATCATCCGATGAATCGCCTGCATCGCCGACGACAAAAATCCACAATTTTACGTGAGATGGGCAATATTATGGATATGAATGGAATTGCGCAAAGATGACACCGCCGATAAAAAAATTTTTAACGGAACTTCTTCAAGTCGAAGTTTATCCGACGCGCCGACAGATGGGGGAAGCAGCAGGAAAAGCGGCAGTACGGGCAATTTCGCATGCCGTGGGCAAACAGGGTTCGGCACGGGTGATTTTTGCGGCGGCACCTTCTCAAAATGAAATGCTGGCAACCCTGGCAGCGGATCAAACCGTCGATTGGCCAAAGGTAACCGCGTTTCACATGGACGAATACATCGGTCTGTCGCCGGACGCTCCGCAACGATTTTCACGTTATCTGAAGTCGCATCTTTTCGATCGCGCCCCATTCGCCTCCGTTCATTTTCTGGGGTGGCAATCCCCGGAACATGAGTGCGATCATTACGCGAAGCTGTTGGCGGAGAAACCGATTGATATCGTGTGTCTCGGAATCGGCGAAAACGGACATCTTGCGTTTAACGATCCGCCGGTCGCCGATTTTGATGATCCGGTGCTCGTCAAAATGGTCGTGCTGGACAATGTTTGCCGGCAACAACAAGTCAATGACGGTTGTTTTCCCGACATTGACGCCGTTCCGAAAAATGCGGTGACACTGACAATTCCGGCGTTGATGTCGGCCGGAACGCTGATTTGCACCGTGCCGGGAAAAACAAAACACGCCGCCGTTCAAAAGACGCTCCGCGATGTGATTTCAACAAACTGTCCGTCAACGATCTTGCGCCGGCACAACGATTGCACCCTGTTTCTCGACGTCGATTCGTTCGGGGAGATGTTCTGAAAAAGATTGCCGGGAAATCATTGTCCCGCAGGAGCCTGGACGTTCAGAACCGGTGGAGCGGGAAGCGTCATGACATCCAGGGAGCCTCGCTGCGAAAGCGGTCTCGGCGTTTGTCCCTGAAGAATGGGAGTGCTTGCCGAACCCGGAATTCGCGGTGATCCAGTTGACTCCGTCTGCGCATTATTCATGCTCCGCGCCGAAGCGGAGTCCGATTGCATGGCACCGGAAAGCAGTGTGGGGGAATGAGGCTGCTGCGTTTCAATGCGATTGAGCATCGGATTGCTCGGCGACGATTGCATCTGTGACTGCATTTGTTGCGGCGGCGGTTGCACGACAGGAGGAACCTGAACTTGCGGCTGAACGGCAAACACCGGTTGCGGTTGCGCCGCTTGCATTACACCGGGTTGCATTACACCGGGTTGCATTACACCGGGTTGCACTGTTCCGGGCGTTTGCTGGAGCGTCTGGTTTGTCTGAACCTGATTTGTCCGAGATGAAACAGCAAATTGAGGATTCCCCGATGTCGGCAAAACTTCGTTTCCACGTTCATTCGCTTGTGATAACGGCTTCATCGGAGACGCTTGCAACGGCGACGGAGAAATCGTTTGATTCGCATAACCCGGACTCGACGTTTTTCCCCGGGCCGAATAAAAACGTGAAATTTCCTCACTGGTTTGACTGATTCCCGTCGACTGGCAACGCACAACCGCCTGAATTTTGTGGTTGCCGTCGGCCAGGGCACGGGCTTTCACCTTGTAGGCCATCGTTTGTCCCGCCGCCAGAGCCGGAATCCGTTCAAACATGATTTCCCGCTGGCGTTGCTCGAACCGGACTTTGTTCGAACCGAGTTCCACCGAGACCGGATCAAGGTTCTCGTCAAAAATGACGTTCACATCAATATTTTCCGCGGTCTTCGTGCCACGATTGGAAACGATCACCTGATATTCCGTATCCGTTCCCACGGGAATCGGGCCTTGCGGTTTTTCGATTTTCAGGTTGACGTCGGCGATCGCTTCGACATGTGTCGTCCCGCTTGCCGCCTGATGAATTCCGCTTTCCGCATTGACCGTCGCTTCGATCGGGCATTCCCCTTCCCGTTTTGCCTCGCACAAAATGGAGCAACTGTATTCGCCGCCGACCGGAATCGTTTCCGTCGTCCAGATCACTTGTGTTTGACCTTCATCCGTTTTCCCGTTTCCGGTGCATGAGAGATATTTGGTTCCGACCGGGACAGCGGCCGAAATCTCCACGTTTTTCGCCGGTGCCGTCCCGACATTCCGGGCGGTGATCACATATTCGATCACATTGTCGACAAACTGCATTTCCGGTGCCTCGATCCCCAATTGCAGTTCGGCCCGGCGTACCGCAACCTGTTTGGTCGTTTCCGCGGACAATCCGTAAGGACCGGTCGCCTGTACGTTGATTTGCAGATTTCCCGACTGTTTGGCCATCACGACCACTTCCATCTTTTTCTTTTCGCCGACTTTGAGAAGAAACGGTTCCGCCGTACTCGGTTCCGAACCTGATGCCGCCAAAACGAGTTTTACGTCCTGGGCGTCACCGTTCCCGGTGTTCTTGATCCAGAGTTGATAGGTTTCTTCATTTCCCCAGAGAACTTCATCCGGCCCTTCCAGCAACATCTCAATATTCGGCTGGAGCACGTCAATCGACGCCTCGGATGTCGTCGGCTTGAAATCATAAGTCACTTTCATGTCAAACGGTTTTCGTTCCCTGAGCATGAGATGTAAAACAAGTGTTTCCTGTTCTTTCGGATTGATTCTCCCGATCTGCCATTGAAAAATACTCGCTTCATTATTGAACGGCACAATGTTCGTCGAACCGGCACTCACTTCCGGAGCCTGGGTGTTTTCAGCCCAGTGCGGCAATTCAACGCTGACGACGACCGATTCCGCCGCCGAATCGCTGTTGTTGGTCACCTTGAACCGGTATTCGGATTCCTTGTTGACGATCACGGAATTCGGCCCTTCCGTTTGCACTTCGAGAACCGGACTTTGACGTTTGATGATAAAACTCTTTTTCGGCGTTGCGACAGGCACATCCCCGGAATTTTTGATCACATCCGATTTGGGAGCGGACGGCAATTGCCTGGTGGACGACAAATCGCCGTTTTTTTCACCCGGAGCGTTCAAAACGTCTTCCTTTGCGTCGTTCTTGGGGGTGTTTTTCGTCTCTTTCGTCGTTGATTTGACCGTTTTTTCATTGACCGGATCACGTTTTTGATTTTGATCGTCGGTGTTGCGAGTCGAACCCCGGGGTGAGGCCGGAATATCTGACGATTCTTTTCCAGTCGAGCGATCCGTTCCCGATTTGGGGACGTCGATTTCCATTCCCGACAAAGAGGAATCGTCATCCGTCGAAATCGAATTCGTCGGTTTTTTCGACCTTGAACCGGTCATTTCTTCATTATCCCCAGATTGGACTTGAGTTGATTTTTCATTCGGTGAATTTTCCTTGATCGACTTGCGGGAACGGTCCAACACGGAAGAACCGGTCTTGACGGTCGGGGTCTTATTGCCGATCGACATGGAATCCGAAGAAGGGGGACTGGGCAAGCCAGCGTTTTTGTCCAGTGATCCGTTCAGGGAAAATTCCGACGAGGAATCAATGTCATCGAATATCTTTTTTTGCTGCATGCTCCTGATACGGTCCTGCAAGCTGGACGAACCAGATGACATCCCCGAACCGCCGCCTGTGTTTTGAGTCATTCCCGACGCGGATCGATCAAAAACCCGTGTCGGAGTGGCAACGGCGGTATTCGCACGCGCTGCATCGTAACCGGCATTGGGGCGAGGGGGGGTCACTTGCTGGGCGGACGTCGTCGGATATTGATAATTCTGCGGCATCCCGTTATTGTAACCGGTATTGTTATAACCAGGATTATTGTAACCAGTATTCATCCCGGTGTTCATCCCCTGATTATTAACGTTTGCCGGCGGCATGGGAACCTGTTTTGTCGGCTGAGGGTCATCACCGCGGAGAGCCGCCCCAAGTCGTTGGAAAAGACCGGGTTTCTGTGATTGAGATGCGGAAGACTGGGTTTGAGCCTTTTGCGCCTGCATTTGCGCTTCATTTTGAGGCACCGGCGGCGCAGAAATATATGTTTGTTGGGCGTTCACGAATGAGCATGGACCGAAAGCAACCAACCAAATGATTGTCCATCGAAATACATGCCGCCATTGTTTGAAACCGCACATCGTAATCTCTTTCTTCTGAAAAACAGAAATACGTACAACTCAAGTTTCTGTACAAAACTCAAGTTGACATCCACCTTTTCTTCCCATATCACCTATTTTGTCAAGAATAGAGTGTGATTGGATGGGATGACAGGCCATCATCCTTTTGTATCGAACTTAACGACTGAAATGATTAGTTCGATTTTTATGATATTGGTTTTTTCTTAAAGAAATCATTATTTTCTGACGCTGGAAATTTTTACACGTATTGCACGTTGATCGACATTCCCAAGAACAAAGGATTTTTCCACGAAAAACGACGAAAATCGGAAAGATTTTTCTCCCTCAACGACAAAGGCAAGACCTTTCCGCCGCCGGAAACTTTGCTATATTGACAGGCTTTGACAGAGGGATTGCGTGTTTGCGTCATTTTCGTGCGGTTCGCGTCAAAAAACAGAACGATGAATGCATTTTTGTACAAATTGGAGACTCTTGACGAAAGCAAGATTCACGCCGTACTTGATTCGCAAATACGTGAACATTTACGGCTCTGCTTTCCCGACAGTCCGGAAAAATTTCAATCGCATCGGATTTGGCACAACACCAAGCCGGAATACACGGTCATTTGCCGTGCCGGTAGTGCCGTAAGTTCCCATTCTCCCACCGCTTCAGGAGACGCCGCTTCGGGAGACCGGACATTCGAAAACGACACGGTGATCGGGCATGTTGCCGTCGTGATTCGTACAATCACAACGACTTGGAATTGGCGATATAATGTCGCCAGTATGCAAGGGGTCTCCGTCTCTCCGGAATTTCGCAAGACCGGACTTGCCGTCCAAATGCTGGAACGAGCACTCGATGAAGCCAAAAAGCGGGGATATTTGTATGCCATTCTTTTTTGCAAGGAACCTTTAGTCGCTTTTTATGAAAAACAAGGGTGGCGACTGACCGACGATTCGGTGATCATGAGAAATGAACAGGATTCTCCTATCAAAATGAGGTCCAATTGTCCGATGTATAAGGCGTTGACGGAAACCCCGTTCCCGGAAGGCCCTGTCGATGTGCATCACCCCGAACAGGTTGGAATGCGGGCCAATCGGGGTGCGAATGAAAAAAATCACAGAGAAGATTTTTCCAAAGATCATTAGAGCAAATTTGGAATTGGTCTGGAATTTTTCCGCTCCCGTTGGTCGCTCCTTGATTGAAATCATTCTCCACACTCACTTTTTATACGCTCTCATGCTTTATGGATCGTACACCTTACCAAGACAAAATCATCAAGAGTTATTACAAAAACCGCGACACGCTGATGTGGCAAAAACTGGCGGAACTTGCGACGGAGCTTTATCTTGCGGAAGGGAAGAAGCGGGATTCGCTTTGGAAACGCGTCCGTACCGCCATGAAAAATCTCGGTCTTTCGGAGGAACGGATCAATCAAATCGTTGCCACAGACAATCCGGCCCTGATCGCGTCTCTGGTGCAAAAGGAGATGGAATAAAACGCCGTTTCCTTGCCTCGTATCCCCACTTGTTTGTCGGCGGGGAAAATGTATAATCCCCACAAAGTTGGCCGGAGAGGTGGCAGAGTGGTCGAATGCGCGGGTTTGCTAAACCCGTGACCTCGTAAGGGGTCCGCAGGTTCAAATCCTGTCCTCTCCGCTTTTATTTTCTATAAAAGGGTTATGTTAAAAAAACTGATGTTGTCTTGGGCTGTTTGGCGTGCAATTTTTTAGAAATATAATTTGCACGAAATTCAATAAAAGATAATTTTGATATTCATTCTAAAAAATAGGTCATCAAAATACTTGTGTTTCGGAGACAGAAAATAAAGGTTTTTTTGGAAAAACGGTAAGTGCGTATTTCCGCCGGGCGCATATATTTGCTCTATAACACATGATCGGGCAATTGCCCGTCGGCGCGATTCCCCGCATTTTGAAGGACGTTCAAATCAATCGCCCTGCTGAGAAAATGCACGGCACCGTCGCCGAAAAGAAAATTTGCCCCGCCGGTGTGATATGACCCGAATCCGCCGACGTTGTACTGTTCGGGACGTTCTTTCGCCCAAACAACTGACGGCTCTTTCGATGGTTTTGGTGTCGAACCCTCTTCCTCTTCGCCGTTTTCCATGTCGTAAGCAGGGGGAAAACCAAACATGTTCCCCATTCCCCTGTTTGATTCTTCCCTGGATTGTTTCAGTGCCTCTTGACACCAGGGAAACGCATTCGTATCAGGAGCCCCGTTTTCCTGAAACGGCCACGGCCCATTCGTGAACGGTCCAACGAACGTACCGATCGGATTGCCGGTGTTGCGAATCGTACCGGGTGTTCCCGACATCCAGTCCAAATTGGCATAACGATATTCGGAGGCGTCCCCGTATTCCCCCTTCATTCCATCCGTAGAAGGCGGAGTGTCTGCGTTTTCATCATTCTCTTTGGAATCGTTTCCCCGCGTTTGCGTGTCGGGGAGAATGATTTTGAATGAACCATAATAATAACGACCTCCACGTTCTCCGTTAATATGATTCGTGTTCAACACGGGGATTTCACCGGCCCAAACGGTATTCGAAAGTCCGTCGGGAATATCGCGGCTTCGCATTTTGCCGTTGAGAAAAAACACGCCGTTGTTGTCGGCATCGATCGGCGTTTCCGTTCCGCCGTGACATGCCGCGTAACTCGAAAAAATTCTCCCGTCTCCGTATTTCCCCCCATCCGACGGACAACCCAAAATCCGCGGAGTCTCTGAAGCCCAAACCGGTTGATTAGCCGGATCGTACACGCTCTTACTGAAATCAATCCGTTCATAAAGCGGCGTTTGTTCGAGATACGGAAGTATTCGCGGAATCCAACCGATATGATCGCCGACCGGGACATTGCGAATCGGCCCCGTCGGATTTGTCGTTCCCATCGGTAATCTGCCGTTTGCCTGTTCGTAATGCCTGAGGGCGATTCCGATTTGCATCAGGCTGTTTTGGCATTGAAATTTTCGCGCCGCTTCCCGGGCCGCTTGCACTGCCGGCAAAAGCAGCGCAATCAACATACCGATAATGGCGATCACGACCAGCAATTCAAGCAACGTAAACGCAAAACGATCAATTCTTGCTAACATGATTCGCCTCTTGACTGATTTTGGCATTGCCGCTGTAGATTAATCTGTCGTTTTCATCGTAATAACGCACTTCCGTCGAAATCACGGTCTCACCGGAAGGATGACCGGAACGACCGGCGACGCTCACAAGTTCAAAAGAGCCGGGAGCGGAGTCGGAAATGCCGGTCAATTTGAGTGTTTCGCCCGTAAAATCAGGGGATGCGTTGAATTGTTGTTTCGCGCGCCGGTGATAATCTTCCTGCAACAGATTCGCTTGCGTTTTGATGAGCGATTGTCTGTGTTCATTGCGATCCTGATAAAAGCCGCGGACGATTGCAGCGGAAATCGCGCCGACCAAAAGCAGCAGCACCATTGCAATGATCAACGCCGCCCCGCGTCGCGGATGATTGCACCGGAAGCTGTTCCGGAAATATTGCCCGGAAGAAGCCGGTGATCGTGAGGAAATATTGATTTGCGTCATGTTGTTATTCTCCCTGTTCCGCTGTTTCAGTCGTTGTTGTGGATATTTCAGGCGTTCGAACAATGACGGTACGCCAACAAGCGGCAACGTTCGGATTCTCCGGCGATCCGTTCAAGATTCGGGTGAACGGATCAAGTTGTGCAGTTTCAGGCGGATTTGTGTGCGGACGATGCTCCCAAAGATTCAGGGCGATCAATCCGGCGTCGGCGTTTTTTCCTTCGGTCAGCCAAATCACGGCATGATCGGGCAAGGAATATGTTTCGGTGCCGGTGATTTTTTCGGCGTCCCAAACTTCGCGGATAACAAGTTGCTTTTCGGGAAACTCGCCGGGGGCGAGCCGATAACGGATTTTGCCCGTTTCCACCGGCCATTCGATCAAAAACGACGATACCGCAGTCGCATCCAAAGACAACACAGGCTGTCCCGAAGCAATCCGGGCATCATTCCGGAATTGCGTGAAAAACATGTTGGTGCTGCGAAGTTGCATGGATTGTTCGTCGTGTCGCTGCTGAAAATCAAGCATCGCGAACAACAACCCCATCGAAATGCCCATGACGACGACCAACCCGCCTAAAACGGCAACCAACTCAATCAGCGTAAAACCATGACGGTGCATGATGTCATTGCGGTTAATGAAATTTCCACTCATGACGCATCACCTCCTTCTTCCGGTGCCGGTTCCGCACGATCAGGAACGTTGTCGGGAGTGTTATTGAGAGCGTTATCGGGAGCAACATTTTCAGAAACATTGTCGGGA
>Ga0209629_10001893_pt1 | contig 13712 bp, 9 predicted proteins | sample TergutCu122P5_FD_187286 | JGI IMG/M metagenome (GOLD analysis project Ga0209629, IMG submission 187286) | Cubitermes ugandensis P5 segment gut microbial communities from Kakamega Forest, Kenya - Cu122 P5 (SPAdes) (version 2) | ecosystem: Host-associated > Arthropoda: Insects > Digestive system >... | reverse complement strand
GAGGTTGTGAGGCAAAACGGTGGTCACACTGAACATGTTCTTCATTAGGAACAATTTTCCAGCCTATGAGGATTAATTCTGTACCAGATGTCAAATGTTTTTGTAACAATAAAAGTGTGTTATGTGCACAAACAATGGTATGACATTTCGTGCACCACCCTGTATCTTCATATAAGTCAGACAAAATACCATCCTCTACAGCTGTCATAAGCAAAGCTATGTTTCACATTGATAAATTGTAAATAAAAATTAAAAGCATATTTGAGGTTGTATTATTTTGAATCCTAGTGAGGTCTACAATTGCAGGGTAGAAAAAGTCTGTGTGATGCTGGAAGACATACACATCCTGCTTCAAGCTGCTAATAATCTTGTAACGATAAGTGTGGCAGATACATACATATGGACAATACAGCATAACAAAACAAACTACATGACACACATAACCACAGAACAGAAATAACATGTTTCTACATGACCTTATAATAAAGTGTTAAACTGAGTGCATGGGCTGCCAGTACACAAAGTGTGCTCACATAAAAACTCAAAAACTATCTCACCCATATGTTTGTGTCTTGCCAGTGCCACCCTAATATGCTGCAAGTTAAGATGCTTCTTGACAAGTTCTGCCACAGCTGCCAGTTGCAAAGGTGTCTTTAAGCAACATAGGCGTCCCATACCAACACCATGAGGTGGAACCTGCCATCGAACATATAAGAATAAGATTTAACATTAAAAATACTACAGTATATGAGTCCACTATAAACAATGCAACTAATACCAAGTCTGAATCTTATACGTTTGTAACACGTACCATATAGAGAGTGCTGAAAATATATATACACATACTACAAGAACACTATGCACAAATTACTCTCTGGTAATGTATTTCAAAAGTTCCCCCTTTTTTTATGAATGGAAAGTGAAAGTGTAACATAAAAATGAACAACACTAGTATCACAGCTCACCACTGAAAATATTCCTGAGGAAATTCTTATGATCACAATTGATCCTGCAGTCTTCCCTGACTAGACTACTCTAAAAGACAAAATGGCCATTACAATTCATTAAAATCTTTAATGAGTAATGTTTCCCATACTCTTTCATCTCTCTTATATTCAGATAATTATACATAACACTTTGTTTTTCAAATGTACATAATGGTCGTCCCTCAGAGTAAGAAATCACATTTCACAGCATACAAAACCAGCGGTAAAATGACCTACAAATGGTTTTATAATGCAAGAGACATTGACAGCTTTTGAACTGAATAATAAGATGCATTTCCTGCATTTATTCTTCTCTTACTTTCACTGTGAATTAAATTTTAGAGCACACATAGCAGTTAATTTATGTTATGTCTTGACTAATTTTCCATATAATAACATACTTAAATATGCCTATACTAATGACTACACTAGAACAAGCATTCAGCAAAGAGTTTGCAACTTGTGGACTGTGATCTTCTACAATTATAAGGCACTTACATCTTCATATTTCAAAACTCTGAAATGTTCTTTGCCTGTCTTATGGATGTTACTGTGGAATATCTCAGCCAACAGTGATATAGAAGATTTGGAACACCAAACAGTCAGCTTCAATTCTCCATGTGACAAACAACTAGAAAAGAAATGTTAATTCATTATAATAACTAAATAAGACTGACACGTGTACCTGCTGCAACTGACTACGCACATTTACCAACAGTCTGCAGGCTTAATGAACCTTTACTGCAAATATATATAACTGAAATTTAAATATAAATATGAATATATGGCAAAATAAAACTCTATTGCAGGCAAACTATTTTTAAAAAAACCCATTACATCTTCATACATTTCATTAAACATTCTGGATTAAGCAAATTTTATGCATTTGTACACAGACATTTAGTGTTCAATTACTGCAACTAAAAATGGTGCATTAACATAGTTAACAAAGCATAGGAAAGTGCATTAGTTATACCCTCTACTTTATTACCCACTTCAGACTGAAGTAATCAAAAACAGATAATCTCACTAACAACACAGATTTCATAACTGGAGATGGTATAAAAATGCTAATACAATACTCCTTGTTCTGCTTTCATGTTTTTTACCTTGTGCTTTCCTACTGTGGCAGATGGAAGAGCTAACAGTCACTAATACAAGTCTACCGCTCAGTGGATATAAACATTACATTTTTACTGTACTGTATTGTATTCCATCAAATATTTCAAAAAGTCAAAACTTACAAGATTCAGAATTTATCAGAACCAGACTATTTTCTGACAACCTTAATACTGGTACATATTGTCTGCAAGGTAAATCAATAAATGCTTCATGGGCATACTTATTAAATACAATTTCTGTAGCTGGTTACTGGTACCAAGCGCACAGATGTACAAAAAAATCACCACTACCATCTCCACCATCTTCTTTGTCATTCCCATACCAATTTATTGTCATCACCATCATCAAATAGTCAAGGAGTTAGGCAATCTGTTCACCAATTGCAGCCTTAGCTGTTTCAGTTTCCATACTCACCTCCTTGCTCCAATCTGCTACAATGAACCCATTTCTATAATCAAATTCTGTCTAATATAGGTTCAGTTTTCAATAGATATTACTGGTTTTTACCTTCTCAGATTAATTAAATATAAAATCTAAATTTGATACTATATTTTAAGACTGCTACTAACATATCACCGATCAGCTCCTCTTGAGATCCTCTGGTACTCTCCTCCATATACTTCTTTATTTGATACACAACAGATCCTGATTCTGCAGGTTCAATAACCGGGCCAGTGATTTCCACCTGATAAAGTTTGGATCTGCTATCAGAGACATCACTCTGAATCAGAGGTTTCACTGACTCTGTTTCTATAATGCACAAGAGAATCAAAATTATCAAGTTTACATATGAAGATGTAATTAAAAATAGTACATACAATGTAATTAAAAGTAGTACACATGTATTTCAGAATGCATTTACTGTATCTCTATAAACCTCTCATTTCAAGTGAAGAACAATGATTGATGGTGTGTGAGAACAGTGTCCAGGAGAAAGTCACATAATAAGGAGCTCTGCAAAACCCACTCTTCAACTAATACCATTAGCATGATTAAATGAAGGCACAATAGGCAGAACATGTGTCACGTCTGTGGGAAAAGAAATAAAAAAAAGAGACCACTTGGGAGACCTATGCATAAATGGGAGCATAACATTACAATGTTCCCAGGACTGGTATCAATAGCAAGCTTTTGTGAACACCATGATGGGTCTTCAGGCTCCACTACACCAGGACATTCTTTAACCAGCGAAGGAACTATCAACATTTGTATCTCATAAGATACATGTATTATCATACAAATACAGCAAAGCATTTTAATTGAATGTGGCACATCCAACATAGTGGAAATGATAACTCCCTCAGGGTCAGTGGGTGCCCAACACTTGAACATGTGAGCTTCACACAGCATTGAAATGGCCATGCATCAGACACATTGTAAGAATATCCTGCTTGTAACGGGTGCTTGATGTAGGAACAGATAGTCATTTGATGGCAGAACTAGTCTTCACTTCTCTCTAGGCAGGGAGGCTCTGGTTATGACAAAAGTGGAGTCTATCTCACCACATTAAGAACATCACTTGTTATTTGGAAAACCATGAACAATTACATATAAGCAGCTGTATCTAACTTCCACAAATAATTACTGAATCTGCAGCATCTGGCACCACAATTCCACCAAGTGCCCTGCATACCCCAGAGCACAAGACACAACGCTCTGTATCAAGTTACAGAAAAGTCTTGCAAAGGTGCAAGGCAGTTTTATTTTGACACTGTTGTACAGTGTCCAGCTAACATACCAAATGCACTTGTCAGCCAATCATTCACTCCACCAGACACAGCATCAAAACTTGTGTGAGGAGAATACACTGCAATTCTGTTTTCAAGGCATGTAGCAATTATACGCTCCTGAAATTAAAACAGGGAGATTGTTAGGACCATATATAAGCTAATACAATACTTTTAAGTAAAAAATTGGTATTATTAAAGCCAACACAATAGGAAGAGTAAGAAAACTTGAATGTGTACATATGAAGTGGAATGACAAGCCTCTTAAAACATGGGAGTTGTAAGAGAACACTGTCATGAACACTACTTACTGCAAACAGTTGTCACTGTTCATTTCTTAATATGACCTGACTGTGGCTATGAAGTAATACAGTTGTGCCATTGGCAAAGAAGACAATGGTAATGATGAGGATGCTCATCACCATCACCATCATCACCACCACCACTACCACCACCATTATTATTGTGTTGATTTGAGAGCAGATTTTCTTATAAGTGAAGAGGAAAGTGAGTTCAGCCCAAGAGATGTCAGGACCTACTCTGGTATGCAGATGGTCCCAAAAAAGTGATCACTTGTGCTGCAATGTATGGTTATGACACCAGAAAGAAGCTTAGCTATGGCCTTGGAAAACACACCATAATACTACAGGCAGAAGCACAAACCATTAATAATGGTGCAGCACTGAATATAGACATTGGCTGTAAAACAGAAATAGCTATACTCTAACAGACAGTTAAACTGCAATACAATGACCTCTTAATTATGAGATCAGCTCTGGAGTAGTCTGGGATTGTGGTCAATCCCCACTGAGAGTGATTGGGCAATACAGTAAAACTGAAATGGATGTCAGAATTGAAAGGAACAAGGTTGCTTAAATAACATCCGTTTATAGGACCAAAACTAGCCTGAGGAAGTTTTGAGTCACTGGCTGAACAGAAAATGCTAGCAATACTGACAACTCACACTTGGACCAAGACATGCAAAGGTACAGCAGTCCTCAATTAAAAGAACTAGCGAACCATTACAAGAGAATAGGAACCAGGGATGACACATTACTAAACACTGTCACTTACACCTACTCAAACTTGGACTGGTAGTTCCACCTGCAACAGTCCTATGACAAGCAAGAATCAACCTTACATATCCCATGTGACTGACAACTTCTAGCTGAATGAAAACTCTGTCACCTGAGAGCACGTTAGATGAAACCAAGCAACCAACAAAAGCAGCAACAGAGATAAATAGTTGCAAACCCACCACGATTCAATAATCAGGGCCCCTCTATAATTGTTAGCAAAGTCACTCCCAGAAGCTCTTAACAGGAATCCAGAATACTACCTTCTGTCAGAAGAATTGGGGACCCCCTGCGCTGTGGGTTCTGTACAGACCTTATCTACACCACTAATTATAAAGCCCATTAAGCAAGGTACTGTGCTTCATTAAAGATGCAGGACTGCTAGAGGGATGAATCAGAAGAGGATACAAAACAGATGACATACTGTCATGCTCTCTGTGTTTTTAATGTCCAACTTTTAAGTCACTTCTATTCTGAATTGTTTTCAAAACTTCAATATTTTAGGTACATGATGAAACCACTTCTAACATGCCTGTATAAAAATGAATAAGTTTTATATGACTGCCATTACAGTTACTAACATCATCATCATCACCACCACCACCACCACCACCACCACCATCACCACCACCACCACCACCACCACCATCGTCGTCGTCACATTCTTTTCTTAGTCAATTCCAATCATTGCATCTCCAAGCTAGAAGTCAAGATAACCTTGCACAGTAAAATGATCTGGTGCCAAGATTAAGGATCTGTCAGCCTGTGTTTCCAGTCACACCCTATGCTGAGAAGATGCAGAAAAATAAAAAATTATAACAAGAAGCTGACAGTGCAGGAGGTGAAGAACAGAAGGAAAAGGAGGGGCAAAAGAGAACAAGAAAAATTACAAGAATGCAGATAATAACATTACAAAATGCCATATTTACCCAAACATAAGAGTAATTTCTGAATTCACCATCTGAAAAGCCGGGGTCACCTTACTTGCACAACAGTTACACAGGTTCTGTAAAGGTATTTTCTTGAAAATTGATGATTGTGAGGGGGATAACCTAGTACTCAGTTAAATACGGTACACAGGTATGATTTAGCTCTTCAGATTCAGATCTTACCTTCCATGTTCTTCCTGTGACAGATTTCAGTGGTGCAAATATGGGAGGATGGTAGGAAATGATCAGATCAACATGCACCTTCACAGCTTCTTCCATAACATCCTCTGTTAAGTCATTTGTGAGCAGAATTCTTTCAATATTCTTCTTGGTGACTGGTTCAACCAGAAGTCCCACATTATCCCAAGGTTCAGCCAAAGATTTTGGGGCAAAATTCTCTAATTTTGTAACCACATCATTTAGCGAAAGGCCGCAATTTATTGCACTTGTCATAGTTGAATATTTGTGTGCCTTGTAAAAACCATAAAGCTTCCAACTATGCTCTGATTCCGACTGTTGCTCAGAGGCACATATGCCTGACTTTGTGTTGTGAGCGCTACCACACAGATGTGAATAATTATAACTGTTGTACCAGGAGCTTATTATTATGGATCTGAATGGATGACAATATTTGTGTCGAAACTTACTTCCAAACAACAAAGATAAAAGCATCTGTTAGTTCAGTCCTCTCAATATCTGAAAAGAAAGACATGAAATGTAAAATACTACACCCAACAAATTAAAATGTGGAAATAAAAGGCCAACTAGATGCAACAGATTGGTTTTTTATTGCAAAATTTATTGTTCACTCAACATGTTTTGGGCAACATTATGTCCATCATCAGGAGCTCAAGAGTTATACAGATGGTTGCTGCCTATGGTACTTGGCACTTTGGTTTACAGGTCGTTGGTCTGGTGTGGAGCTGTGGGTTATGTATCCGGTTTGCGTGATGACGCTCGAGCAGCATCCCTCTGTGGGTTATGTGTCCGGAGGGATGCTGCTCGAGCAGCATCACGCAAACCAGACACATAACCCACAGCTCCACACCAGACCAATGACCTGTAAACCAAAGCGCCAAGTACCATAGGCAGCAACCATCTGTATAACTCTTGAGCTCCTGATGATGGGCATAATGGTGCCCAAAACATGTTGAGCGAACAGTAAGTTTTGCAATAAAAAACCAATCTGTTGCATCTAGTTGGCCTTTTATTTCCACATATTAATGACGATGCACGGTCAAACTCACATCAAATTAAACATGTTTCAGTACAAAATGTGTCTCATTCAGAAGGCAAAATCTTAAAGTACACTACATGCAATTCCTGTGCATTTCATAATTTACATTCATCTTTCCATTCAGTTACTTAGTACCTCCAGGGTGCAGAGTTCATTGAATAAAATATTCTCAGGCTGCTAGTCCAAGAATATTTTATTGCATTTAGTCATTATGAAAGCTTTAAATTATATATGGAATTCATCTTTTTCACGCAAATGCTTTCCTCAAACTTCGACTTCAAATACCCACAATCTACACTCTTCCTTAAAGACAGGAAGACATGATTTTTATCCAAGCAAATTCATAGGTACAACTTTATTGTTGTATATTCTGATCTTTAAATTTTTAGATAGCATACACCAAACATGGTGGTGTGGTGAGAATGCTCCCATTCTTGTATTCAAGAATTTCAGCCAGCTATTCTGAAGTTTCCCTCAGTCTCCCAGGTAAACAGTGGGATATGACCTAAACACAAGCCATGACTGCACCATTCAAGATCCTTTGCTACTTGCTATCCAATTTGACACTGTGGTTTGACCATTGTCACCATACAGGCAAATTAGTTAATTTGACATGATATGAGAAGATAACAAATTACAAACCAAATGGCAGCAAACACTCCAAAATTTAACCTGCTATGTTCAAAAATGTACTTTTCATCTAATCAATTCATCGTCAAGTACTTCATGTACTTTTCCAATTGATTGATTAGATGTCCTTACATGTACAGTATTATGAATATGTCCTGTATTCTGATGGAATGTATATATACTTAACTTTTAAACATACCAACAGGCACTGAGAGCACTCATAGGAAACTAAGTTCCTACATGGAGCAATATAACACAGGATGCTAAAAAGGCATGTATAACAGAGAATAACAATCAGAAAATGCATATTCTTTAAGACTGTGAAGCTCCGTTTCAAACACCTCACTCTTTCCAAACAATTCAGAACTGTTTTAATACCACCTCCAAACCCCATGACAGTAGCAGAACATAACGAGGTAAACAAATATGGAGGGTGGGACACAGGTAAATAGCAAGCAATATACATGTCATTTCTTGGCACAACAGAGGTCTGGAACACAGTTTGTAGGACTAGAGCTGCCTGTGTCATGGGGCTGTCAGGATAGCTCTAAAGAACCAAGCTGAAGAAACCTGGAATACTGGAAGCCATAACTGAACACACGCAATTGGAACTCTTTCCTCCAAGTTCATCACTAGGAAAAATGGAAGAATTACTGCAACTAAATACAAAAGAACTAAAAAAAAGTCTAGAGGAGGACTATTAACAGGTTACTGTAACTGAAAATAATGCCTCTACAGGCTGGGATTAGTTACATACACCACACGTAAAAACCCTAAAAATAACTACATGCATTGCACAACGAGATTGTCACTTCACAGCTACCTCATGAACTCCAGGGACTATAAAACACTGGAGTCTACAAATAACTGCAACTTACAGAAAGTGTGGGAAAAAAATACCAGAATAAGCAGTTGTGGGGCAGGCACAATAAACATGAGTGGTTGTGGTATTTGGGAGGGTTGACATCCACCCTGTTCTATTCTGGTCTATCTTTTTACACAAGCCATCCGCAGACACTTTGAAATTATCAGATTGAAACACAAACGTCAAGTTAATGAAAGTATGTTTAAAAATACAGTTTACCCATCAACAAGGTAGCTTGAAAACAATCTCAATGCCAATGGGCACCGAGATCTGCAGACCCGACCTTTGCTCTTCTTGGATGTTACGTGGTGTAGGTTGGCAGTTGGTTCCCGATGTTTCATATTGGTGCTACCTTCAAGGGTTTAGCAAGCCTGATAGGTTGTCCCAAAATGCTGGTATAAACTACAAACCTATGCCGTGTAGCAACCCAAAAGAGCAAAGGCCTTGGCTACACCATAACAGAATCCTGAGATCTTGTCTATAGACCTTTCGCTTAGTGCAGATGGGTGATGCTCCCTACAAACAAAGTGAAGAGCAATAATAAACTTGTTCCCTAAGTCAAGTTATAATTTACTGATGTTAAATTTAAATTAAAGATGACAACAATTGAGCATAAATGTTAATACTTATCACAAGTACACTGTTGTAAACTGGTAAATCATAAAAACACCAGAACAAAATAGTGCTGAATGTCACAACTATAATTTAAATGCCCAATCTGACAATGCTCTATCCAGAATTCACTTCAGGGACTGGACATTTATTACATACAATGAACCATCATGTGAAAGACTACACAGAAGTTGATAAGCAACCACACAGTAAGTAGTACTGGTGTAGATGATCACTCAGAGCAAAATGGATTGAGCAAAAAAGGTAGGTCATATACAGCCAGTACACAGTCAAGACCACATACATGGCAACATTTATTTGACTGCTGTAAGAATTACCAACTGCATTTACACATTTCTAGGTAAGTGATTCTGTTAGTATACATGCTACATTTCCAAAGTAACTCACTGTTCTGATGCCATTACAAAGAAAAATGCTATTTCTCCACAAGAATCACACTTTTCACCATGAAATCATACACCATATGAAGTTCTACATAAATGTGAAAAAAAGTAAATAAAACAAAATTAAAATGATACCCAAGATCTATTACAAACTGATACAGTATGCCCTAGCATTACACATGAAATACCACTGTCTCATAGACTTACATGACAATCCTTGAACAAAACTGTACACATTACATAAAGAAACAATATAAGAGTGATTTGGATATTATACTTGTACACTTATTTTGATACATTCACTCTGTGAACTGCCATAGTTTCACTTCAGCATCATCACTTGCTGAGGCCAAAAGTCCCTGAACACTTGGATTCCACATAACCGAATTGACATCCTGCATATGAGCCTTATGACACGTATGGTACAACACAAAAGTTGGTTGATTGGGATCAGAATCTTCTGTTTCCTTAAAAATTCTAATTATATCATCACCACAAGCAGTTGCAATCAGTCCTGTGTTATGACACCAGGAAACGTCATACACAGTACGACTATGGTACCCAGAAAGTGTACAGACACATTTCCAAACTGGTTCATTTTCAGGTGTCACAATTCCTTCAGAATTTCCAGGAAGATACTGCTGCCATATCTTCACAGTACAATCATCACTACAACTTGCGAGGCGAGTTCCAGTGCTATCAAAGGCCAAGCTCCAAACAGTTGACTCATGAGAATTTAAAGTTGCAATGCAAGTCCAATCATTATCTGCCTCATCTTCTCTGAACAGCTTTATAGTATTATCATAGCTAGCAGAAGCAAGGACATCAAGGTGTGGATGCCACACCACTTTCTTTACATCTTGTGTATGAGCATTCAACACAGCAGCACATTCATATTCATCATCATCTGCAACCTCCCAAACCCACACACTTTTATCTCTGCTACAAGTTGCCAACAGATGTCCAGACTTGGCCCATGCAACACTTTTAACCTCATTTTCATGGCCTTCCAATGTGGCATTACATTCAAACTGCCCAGATTTCTTATCCCAGATGGCCGTAGTTGCATCAAAGCTTGCAGAAGCCAAGTAATTTCCACAAGGAGACCATGCTACCTCTCGAATTGTTCTTTGATGGCCATCAGTTAGTAGAGCCTTGCTGACCCATTTTGAACCTTCCCTACCCCAGATGTGTATAGTTTTGTCTTCACCACAAGATGCTAATGTGTTACCCTGAGGATGCCAACAAATATCCCAAACACGACCTTCATGACCTAACAGGGTTTGTACCAAATTCAGTTTTCCCATCGCACCTGAAAACAAAACACCGTTCCAGTACACATAAACATGAAGTTAAGCTCTGCATAAGTTTATGCTGTCATTCTAATTGTTAATGAAAGGGGTCCAATGAAATGCAAAAAATTTAATTTTTGCTGAATATGGTAAGAATGAAAATCAGAAATTCAGTTATATGGACAGGAAAAGCACCAGAATGCCTTTGACAGCATAAAAAATAATTAAAAACGTGGAAAAAACAAACACTGAGGGGACTATATACATTGTGAAGGGACCAAGTGAGAAGATATACTACAAAACAGAGTTTGGAAAAATTACATGTGGATGCAACTGGGAATTTTATAAGAGGATATAAAAAACAATGGCTCTGTCACAAGACAATGCAATGTGCAAAAACAAAAGGGGGATGACATTTTAAATCTTTGAAGCCTGAAAGCCTGAAATTCACCTTTAAGAATTCAGTTATCTTGCACAAACACAATGTACCAGTCACATAATGGAGCTCATTTTTGCGTCATTCCCAAATATTTTTAGGTATTTTCCATAACTATGTCCTACTATTTACATGTTAATGAATTACAATAATAATGAGCAAGACTAAAGTTTCTCAAGATGGTAACCATGAAAACTACTCTCTTCTTGGATGTGACACTAGGATATTTCTACAAGATTACACTGCATCACAGGCTACAGACAACAATATTAATGGCACTCACCATCAAATGGGATCACAAGGTTATTCTGTGAGAAGTAAAGTTGACAATTGCAGCAATTTATAGCACAACTTATGGTACAAATCCAGCTTGCAAGTGCAAGAACTAACATATAAATGAACGCACATATGAACACAAAACCTCAGAGCAGTGTGTGCTTCCGCTGAGAGCTGAACCAGACATGCATTTCATTACATGAATAACTAATGTAACACACACTGTTCCCTAAACACTCCCAGAAAACGTAAGTATTTATATGACAATTTACACTGTACTACTACTGAAAAAAATGGAGAGTACTATGATTGAATTGGACTTTATAATCACTAGACTTATCACACTTCCAAGCAGAATATCAGCAGTTAATACACAACACCTGGCCTAGTCAAGCATAAATATTTTCGTTCACATTTTAATATTCAACAAATACGAATTCAATGGCAGGTTAGATTAAACTTGCTTAGTCTAGCTTACATTTTGTCATTAAATGTTGCTACGTTCTACAATACCTTCAAAAACACACAAAAAACAGACGCCTAGAATATTAAATACAACTTTGCCACTTCTCTTCCAGGAAACGTAAAATCGTCTGCTGGTTCACCACTATTCTATTCCATCGCACCTCCCGTACTCCCATCAAATATTATACTTGCCAATTTCTCTCATGCCTCCGTGTAACATACTATAACCTCAAAATGGTTATTAATTACTTAAAACTTCGCACTAGCCAGAAATACAAAGCAAAAGACATTACTCGGCTGCAAAAAAAAAAGGTGGTCTTATATGGTAAAAATTTTGTGTAAACAGCATGCTGACATTCACCTTTTGTAATCAGTACAGTAGCACTCTGTAGAACATATAAAACAAACAGCAATATTCTACGTCCTTCTCATGTCAGGATGTCATTTAACAAATGGAACACCTCATTCCCATTACGTTAACCTACGACCAAAACACGAAATAGCAAAGCACATGTCACCAATATCTAGATCACAGATTAATACTTGTGGGGCTAGCTGATGTGTTACCATGGACCACAGATTATATATGAAAGGATTTGGAACGCACAACAAAACTGTACTATTCGTAATCCATGGTACTAACCGATGAAGCGACAATGCGGGCCTTGTGCCAACGTTTGTACTAACTCTAGCTACGAAAGTAGCGGTATATGCCTCGATGGAACAAGCACCTACTGAGTTGACTTATTTAATACAATCAACGAATGCCCATGTATAAAATACGTTTCATCACATGGTATTAATTACCAACATGTTTTCATCGCTTTTGCGATCATCATCGGGGTAGCTTTACAAGAGTACGAAGAATACAATAATCTGCCATACTGAATATCAGGAACCACTCAATGTTATAATAAATGTCTAAAACATTCAGTAGTACCAATTACACACTTTTGCAGTTTAGTGTATTCTTAGTACTCTTGTAATGCTAACCTGATGATGATGATGATGACAAAAGCGATCGATAAATGTTGGTAATTAATAACATTTCATAAAACATTTCATACATGTACATTTGTTAGTTTCTACTACATAAGTTTAAATATTTATATGTATATGGAACATATCAAACCAAGGGCAAAAGCGCATAATGCGAGTCCAACTTGGCGGCACTGTTTTGCTTGGCTTGTTTAATGTCTTATTAAATGCATTTATATTGTCTTTTATAACGTAAACCTCCGCTAAACATATGTAAAATTTAACACCAACTTATTGCACAAAGCTTTTATTTGTTAATCCACCAACATATTTTGGCCTTAACTGTTGGCCATCTTCAGGAAGCTCACTTTTGAGAATGTGCAGCTTTTTCTTCAACTTATATGGTAGAAATTCTACATATTATTATTCCTGATAAACAGTCAACTTCTAATTAGTTTGTTATTCATATTTAGAGATTCTAGATCTTACTTCATTTGAAGAAATATTTAAACGTACATGTTTGGGCGTAGCAGTTACATCGACAGCAAATTAAAATAATTTTATACTGTCTTTTAACCACAATACCGATTAAGAATTGTAACATTTAATCTTCATAATAATAATTTTAATCATATGCAGTATTCTATCATACAAGTTGAAGCATAAGCTGCACATGC
>Ga0209629_10001892_pt1 | contig 13714 bp, 7 predicted proteins | sample TergutCu122P5_FD_187286 | JGI IMG/M metagenome (GOLD analysis project Ga0209629, IMG submission 187286) | Cubitermes ugandensis P5 segment gut microbial communities from Kakamega Forest, Kenya - Cu122 P5 (SPAdes) (version 2) | ecosystem: Host-associated > Arthropoda: Insects > Digestive system >... | reverse complement strand
AATTAGAATTTTATGGTATTACAGGCAGTGCAAATAACCTAATAAGGTCATATTTAAAAGATAGATATCAAAGAGTAGTAATTAGAAATAAATTTTCCAATACATATTACTCTAGATGGAATAAAATTATGAGAGGAGTTCCTCAAGGTTCAGTGCTTGGTCCATTGTTTTTTCTTATTTATATTAATGATTTACCAGGTGCAATAAACCAAATTTCCTTACCTACACTATTTGCCGATGACACAAACATAATTTGTATACATCATAACCCAAATTTATTTAAAGAAAAAATTGAGGAAATACTATTGAAGATAAGCAAGTGGTTTCAAGCAAATTTATTAACACTAAATTTTAATAAAATTAATTTATTCAATTCTCTACAAAACTCAATTCAGATATTTCAATTTTTATGGTTTATGAACACAACCACATTGAAAACTCACAAAGTACAAGCTTTTTGGGCCTTACTTTAGATAGCTCATTAACCTGGCAACTACACATTGACAAGATATGTGCTAAATTAAAATCAGGTTGTTATATACTTAGAACTTTGAAACCAAGCTTATTAATGAATAACTTGAAAACAATTTACTTTTCGTACATTCATTCAACCATTATGTATGGTATTATTTTTGGGGGTAACTCAGCTGGTAGTGAAGAAGTATTTAAACTACAAAAAAGGGCCATTAGAATTATTACAAATTCTCATAGCAGTACCTCATGTCGTAACTTATTTAAAGAACTAAGTATTCTTCCTCTTCAATCGCAATATATATTATCGCTTGCAGTGTATGTAGCCAAAAACATAAAAGATTTTACCACAAACTCAGATATACATTCAATAAACACTCGACATAAATCCAACCTGTACCCTCCACTACTAAGGCTAACCAGATACCAGAAAGGGGTCTATTATACAGGTATCAAGATATACAATTGCCTGCCTCCAAAGATTAGGGAATTGACTAGCAACATAATTCAATTTAAAATGGTGCTAAAAAATTCCTTTTACGAGGCTCCTTTTATACTGTGGAAGAATTCCTTGATTGGGCTTCTATGCATGATTCATACACCTTGTATTTATAATAGTTAAAATAGTAGTATTACAACTATGTAACTGTGACATATTAATTTCACAAGAATTCTTGTATTCTTGCACTATGCTGAGTACACTGATGCACATATAGATGAATTCCTGCTTGACTGATGATGTTATATATTGAGTAAAATAAGCAGACTTTAAATTCAACTTATGTTTAGAAATAATGGCAGATTGCACTGCCAGTCAATTTTTATTCGCTAAGTTATATAGGTTAGATGTACAAATATTGTAAGAATGTTGTAATGTATAATTTGTACCTGCAATCGACATGTCCAATGTTACATATGTAACTGACTGGATGAAAAACTAAACTAAACTAAACTAAACTGACAGATAAACAAGCTAACTATGGACAGAGATTTCCACAACTTGCCGTCAATGTACATTTCTAAGTTAAGCCATTCCTGTGTAAAAACCGCATAGCTGTAATGTAAGGCTGTGAGGATGCAGTTAATTTATACAGGCAAATTTCAAATAATGTAAGTACGTGAAGAAGAACCAAATCGTCAGCAGCCACAAAACACAACTAATGGTTGTGACTGCTGACGATTTGGTTCTTCTTCATGTACTTGCATCTAGACAACACAACGGGGATGACTCACCTTAAGATTCAAATAATGTGGCCAATCAGAATTGTGGGATGAAGAGGGACAATAGGGACTGGTCCAGGCTGCTAACGGGCACTGTGAACTGGGATGATATAAAATAAGGATGCAAAAAACCCCTGTTCAGTCCCACAATGTGAAATGTTAAAGAAAATTTACCTATATACCGCCCTACCCATGCTCCAGTGATGGGACTGGATAATGAGAAGTGATGAGATTTATGTATGATGGCACAGGTTAGGTTATGTCACATCAGAGGGATGAAATTATCCTGACCTTCAGGAAAGCCTCTTCTTCATTTTCTTCAGGAAACAGATAAGGTACTTCCACAACCTACTTAGATTGAACCCATCCTGCTGTTTCAGCATGTTTGGGTGCAACTCAATCTCTATTGCTTCCTGTATGAACAAGTGTGTGACTGTCAACTTCTTAACCAGAATTTTGGTGGTACAGAGAGTGTGTAATCGTCAATTTCCCTGCCATCTGTCTATATAATCCAATCACAGTCCCACCTGATCACATCAGTGTCAACTTGCACCCACCTCATTCAACCCTGAAGATGGGGGCAGCATGTTGCTTGTCAACTTACACAACAACATGATGTCAAAATCCAGAAGACAACAGCATGAATTTAGTTATAATTGATAGGTTCATATTTTGAGTGTGAGGCAGAGGAAACAGTTTTTACTTGTGAATTTCCATTCCATTTCCAACACACTTTCTAGTGTTCCTGTAACAAAGCTAAAAAGCATGGCACATGACTAGCCTATTGGGGGAAGGTCTGTGGAACTACAGGGGCCTATTTCACCATGATAGCTTGTGATGGCACCACCCTCATTGCTGCTGCTGCTGCTGCTGCTGCTCACATTGTTCACTGTTGGTGTGGAGTGATGGCTCTCCTGTAAGAAGATGAGAAAGTTACAGTCCAGTGAGACTTAATCATAATTGCACAATTAGAATTATAAAATATATTAAATATGACAGATGAACGTGATTCATAAGTAAGAAATCTGGAATGAATCAGTGTTCAGCACATCACTCATAACATTTCATTTCCTGGTAAGCAGACATAAAAATTATTTGCATATATGTGCAAAAAGATGTACTGGCTGACTAAGGGTAGAGTGGCAAAAAGTTAACAAGGGGGTCTCTACAACATTTAGAGTGTCTCTATATAATTGAATGTTGGGTGACAGTTTGAACAGTGTCCCTTTCCCCAGAGTTAGCACACTTTAATATTTCTGTCAACAAAATGTGTTTCAAATCTCTGGTATTTATGTCATCACTGCGAACATTTAATAACTTGTGTGAACATGAATTACAAAAATTATGGTGCCATCATATTTAAAATTTTAAGACATCATTACCTAGAATGTGTACTGGGGAAGAGAATATAAATGTTGGACAAGTATTTTGCACATCTTAAATGAATGTTCCCTGTTTTCAAATAAATCTAAAAAAATTACCACCAATTTCAGTCTTCTTTAATTTTGCATTTTAATAAAATCCTTAGACTGACACTACACTGTAAACTAAACTAAACTAAACTAAACTAAACTAAACTAAACTAAGCTAAACTAAATTAAACTAAACTAAACTAAAGGTTCCCATGGTGAAAACAAGCAAGGTATTGACATTTCAGCTCTATGACGTTCCACTCTACTGAAACTAGAATTGTGGGTTTAAATTTCAGTTTATTGTAATTTCAGAAAGGTTTATGCAACTTAAGCACTGATGGTGATGATGATGGTGATGATAAATTTGGATATATGCTTTCCTCAAAATGATAACTCAGTCAAAAGAGCACAGATGTTCAGGTAAGTCAATGAGACGTTGTAGAATTTGGCTGTAATTTATTTTTAAACACAGAAAATCCATCTGTCAAACTTAATAAAAATGCAATAAACAGAGACCTTATAGCAACAAACATTTCCAGAAAAATTTAATGTATTTTAAGAAATGTGAGCTTAATTGCAGTATAGAAGTGACTACTCTTATACAATGTAGTGTCCTTTCTTTCTTATTGTTAAAGACCTGAAAATGGAATGCAGTGCTAAAGCATATTCATACAAGTTGGCAGCAAGGGCTGTAATATGTAAATAAACCATGTGCTTAAATGTGTGGATATTAAGGCAACAAGCTCTGGAATTATGTGGTTTTATGACATGAAACTTCAGCAGTTACTCACAGAAATGCTTAAATTAATGTACACACTTCCTATTATTGAACCTTGCATTGCAAAGTAATGTTACTTCATGTATCACATAATAAATGTCCACAAATTATTCTGCATGTTTTCTGAAATTAAAACTGCATCAACAGTTATATTATTATATATTCCACCTTGCATCATCCTTTACTCAGATCATTTCATGTGACTGCAGGCAGCACAGCACTTGCCCATATTTCATTTTTCCATGAGATGGTGTCCAAGCATTTTAGTCCAGTGCATTGCAGTTAATATTAGGTGGGTATTTACCATAATTAGAGATGGTGTCAGAAATATTATTCTTGGGTTCACAGGCATGTGTCACACACAACAAACACATTAATTGCATATCAAAGTCTTCTAAGTTAAGTAAGCTGACAGAAAGTGACTAGCAACAGTCATGATATAAAATAATGTCCCTGTGTAATGCAATGTAGGCTGCCATTATGTGTGAAAGAAACCTCATGCTACTGGTTGCACAATAGGTCCTTCATCTAATTTTTTTGAAAGATGAAATAAATCACATCACCGTGTTTTTCATGTATTGATAATGTACACTTTGAACATAGTTGGTTCATGAGCTATTCATGGAAGATGATTCCAATTTTCCCTCTAAAGTAGTAGAGAAAGACCTTCCAGATTTTTCAGTACAAATTTTCATCATGAGAGAGAATAACATAATAACGTGAACAGTATGCAGCCTTCCACTTCATGGCTAAGTGTCATCTGTGTGGTTCAACAAACTTCCAGGCACTCCCATTAGGTACTAATATGTTTTTTTTGTTTATTTGTTTGGGGGTTTTTTTTTTTTTGTGAAGCTGTTCATTGTTAATTTGGCTTTGGTTACATAAAATCAGTTATAAGAGAAAATTTACCAACAGCTTCCTCCTTTATGCTTATATAGACAAAATTAAAGTAAAATTACTTCCGTCCTGAAGTCCAATAACTTCAGTACACTTTCATTACATTTTGCTGAAGTTTAATGTCAACCCACATATAATACTTTGAAGAAATGTAAATAAACAATATAGCAGATATAAAAATGGTCTGAGAAGTGTAAAAATAGAGGTTAAATAAATCTGGGTACAGTATAATAATAGTAGAAGTATAACACTAATCACTTGGTGGCAACTGAACTCTATACAGGCTCATTCATGGGCTGTTTTATCATGTTACACAGTGAGATATCTTAAAAAATGCATATCTGTGTAGATAAGAGCTGTTAGTATGTATCTCCTCCCTGTTACTGAATAAAACAATTACACTGTGTGAGCCAGCAGTCCTAACCCTTAAACAGCAGAAATTACTTACAAGAATGCTTGTCCGTTCCTCTATTACATATTCTTTGCCATAAGTTGAACTCATTATATGGAGACTTACATCTGTCTACAATCTCATATCAGAAACCTTTCAACTGATCTTAATAAAATTAGGTATCTGAGTCTAATAAAAAAAATGGTGTGAATATAATTTTCACAAATATTGGTCTGATAGTACTTCTACTTTATAATTATGTCTGTTTGGAATTTTTGAGTAACAGAAATGTCATCTGAGGATATAACCATTTGGTTGCAAGAAAGTCTAGTAAGAGGGTTGCCATCTGTTGGTTTCCTAGACAGGTTCACCATTTGCACTACCCACAGTATGGAGGGTTCCACCTTCTTCACACTGAACCATGTGGCCTTGATAGAACTCTCATGTTATTGCCTTGTTGTCCATTGAGGACTGCACATGTAATCTTTGTTCAGTGATCATGTTCTACATTGGAATATGGGATCTTTGGCAGACCTTAGCATCTTTTCTGGAGCCCACCCCTGTGCCTGTAAAGCACCTGCCAAGTTTTTACCCAAGTGCACTGAGTAACAATATTCAAAATCTACCCAATATGAAATGAGCTGACTTCATAGCCTACTTTGAAACCAGTGCTGTAGATTATTACATGAAGGCTTCCAGATTTTGAATGTAGAGATAAGGACAAGGGTTTTGTCCATGCAACAGAAATGTAACTGTCTCACAACAGTAAATTATCAATTTCCAAATGTCTTGGCTAAGAAAATAGGATCATTCTACAAAATCACAGAAAATGTGGTACATTAGAAAGCCATTCTTCTCAAAATGATAGATTCATGATGGAAGACTGTGGTTAGGGCATTATCATGTTAAAAATGAGAACAGATATTTTGGTATTAAAAATCACAGAATGTATATCAATGAACAGCAAATGAGAAGAATATATCTTTGTGTATCAGTCCGGTACTCTTTGTCACACCACACATTTGGAATACAATGGTAACACAATGCATAAGTGCAAGTAGTTTTGAGGAACACGTGCAGTGATCATCTTCTCTCACCTCCCTGACCTCACTGACAGATGGTAGGAGTTCGTCTGTTGACATTGGTGTCTTAGGACTAGGTGTTGGCGCTGCCCCTGCTTTCAGACTTTCCTGCTGAATTTGCATTTGCATCTGTAGCTGCAATTGGCGTTGTTCTCTCTGCATATTTTCACGTTCAAATCGTCTAGCGCTGTAACTACGAGATGAAGAAGCATTGCTGTGGATAGATGTGATGCTTGGACGACGAGAACCTGAAGGTGAACAACATCACAAACACAAGGCAATGCAAAATGCATTCAGGTGTATCCAGATGTGACCAAAAAGTAACCGGACTGATTTTATTTGGTTCTTCATTCACAGTGTCATTTGTTATGTATAATACAGTTCAGCTGCAACCAGTGATGTTCTAAGGAAAGGATTTATGGTTTTAATCCACTAAAGAATTGGCTGCTTTAGATCTTGAGACATGCAAATAAGAGAGAACCACTTTAGTGCAATCCAAACATATTTCCTGCAACAGAACTGAATGAGTCGAAAAACTGTAGTCATAACATGTAATAGTCCTAGATTTATATCAACTTGAGGATTACATGACTTTCTTCTGAGCTGCATAACGTTTAATTCCCAGTTCTATACATTATTGTTTAATGATAAATATGCAACAATTTTTTACATTACTATAATCATTAGTTGATAATACATTTGCAATGACAACAAACTTTGCATGTACAATTACTTATTATGCATAAATTGTATCTTCCTAAATAGGATAACTTTAGTAATATGTCACTATTAAATCAGAAATGCATTAACAAATTTGCTTAAAATTGTATGGTTTCTTCTGGGTAATTCCCCGGTGTCTGAATTTTATATGCTGACGTTTCAGAACACTCTGCTCCATCTTCATACCTACCCACCTGTGAAGATGGAACAGACAGAGTGTTCCGAAATTTTGGCATATAAAAGTCAGATGCTGGGGAATTACCCAGAAGAAAGCATACAACATTCAGAACACAGCGAAAGTTTGAAATCAAGCAACGCTTAAAATTGTTCTCCAACTTGATGATATCCTCCTCAATACACTGTACACATGTGTTGTCACAGACAGCAAATTGAAGCGTGAAGAAAGAAGAGGAAAGAGACATAGGAAAGTTTACACTTACATTGTTTTGTTATATGGTAAGTGATCACTGTGCCATTATTTTCATACTTATGGTTTCATTTCACTTCGTCAGTTTCTACCATATATACAAAAGAACATGGTTGTGTTGGTGGATTCATAATTACTTATCTGAAACACTGTTGTGAAAATTCTGTTTAAGATTTCTTATATATTTTGTGGACTAGCATTTTTAGTGCATTCCAAAACATGAAACATTTTACTCATATGAGAGTTATTGTAATTTCAAAAGGATAGTTTTGCAATTCCTGCCTTTATGTATAATTTCTATAGATAAGCTTCCATTGATTTACTTTTATGCTGTATGTTGGAGTACTTCGGTGATAATATTAAATCACAGTTTCACTGAATATGCATGTTGTGAACTTGAAAATTTCTTGACAGACAGCTTGACTAAATAAGTGGTGTTGCTAGGTACAAATCTTTTTACTGGCAAAAGATGAGGCTGCGATACCGATAAAAAATTTGTCACCTCTCAACTACTTTTAGCAGTACATTCTTTCTGGTGATCACTTCCACCTTGCATACATACCAAAACTCCAAGCATGGCTTACTACATGGGGATGGGGTATTGACATTCGCCAACTGTACCAAAAACATGGTTCAGTATTAATAATAGTATAACATATCAGTAACATAATAAATTTTTATTAAATGTCATTTAAGGGAAAATTGTTGTCGCCATATATTTGCAATGAGGTTTACATTTTTCAGTCATAGCACAAATTATATGCTAAAAAATTTTGCCTTGCAATGAAAGATATTTCTGACCAATTAATAATGTATTATGAGTGCAGAAAATGACATTTTATATATTAAAATATTCAAGGATCCATATTCTGAAAATAAAAACACCAATTAGATAAATCAATACTTGCAGAATAACAAACATATAGGAACTTATTTATGGTAGGTAAGTGATGAGTGTTAGATCAAATTATAAGAAGAGAGAAGACAACAACTAATTGTGTCACTTGTGTATCTGTGGGCCCTCATTATGTCAATCTCCATTCTCTGTCCCCTGTTTTACAGAAAATATAAGGTTCCTTTCATAGTTACTGATCCGGAGTGCATGATCATAATTTTGTGACAAAATGAGAAATGGGTAATGCTATTCTGAATTCCATTTTAAATACAAATTTCAAGATTACATTATTCTTATGGTGCAGTTAAATGGGAAGGAACGCCGATTTGGTGATATTAACAAATAAAAATAGTAGAATTATATGTATTTATAATGTAGCTTTTTAATACTGATACTCACAGTTGAAAAGAAAACACCACCTCAAGCTGTCTGTTATAAAAATTTGAAAAAATTAAATTCAATATGCACCATGCTGCTTGAAAGGAATAATTTAGAAGGAATTAATTAATGATACAATGTAGTTGTAGTCTTTAAATCATTAAACTATGACATAATGTTCAGACTTAATGACAGTTTATCTGTCATTATATTAAATATATGATCAGAAATTTATGAAAATGTGGCATAAAATGCATAGAATTTTGTAAAAGCAGTGACTGGGGACACTTTATTCCTCAAAACTGTGTGGATAAAGGAGCAGATCCCATTTGTAAAAATGCAGTTTCTGTAGACTACTGTGATCAAAAATAAATTCAGTCCAGTCCATTTTCATGTTATTTCAGTCACATCCTGTTTATGCAGTACTTTTTTCTTGACCTACAATTTTATATCATATGTGAAATGTTTTAGGAAATGTTCAATGTATCATTTCTTGTATTGATCATATAATTCAATATGTAGCACTGGTATGTGTAGAACATCATAGTTGAGTTGATAATTCATCTGGAAAATTTTTGTTATGGATTCATTGACAGTTATCACAGGTGTGTCTGTTTGTGTTTCAAATATCTTTCTAACAGAACAAAATAATAAGATATTACAGATTACTGCAATACCATAAATTACCATTCATGATAGTGCCTGTAACAGTTGAATTATCAATCCAATTGTAGATAAACTTCATTAAAGGCATGCAAAATAAACAACTAAATCATGATTTAAGCAATTATATAAGATTCATGTAACAGCAGGTTGCACATGCATGCATGCATGCATGCATACCTGCATACAGACATGCATACTTACATTCACAGACCACTTACAAAACTTTCACAGACTGCCTGATTGAAAAACTGTATAATGGACAATTAATATTATGGTCATAAGTACAAGGGATGTTCAACAGGCAAGGTTCTACATATCACAAATACTTGAGGTTGTCGTCATTATAATGTTAAATTTATTCCACTGAAGTATCAATATTTTTCAATAAAATCCCACAGAACGTTATGCACTTCTCCCACTTTGGCATATTTCAAAATACTTAGGAAATAGAATTGTTTGTTATTGAATGGCTGTGAATACTACATTTTGATTTCTACCATGAACAAATTTCTAAACTCTTGCCATGAAATAAATGCATCGTGTAATGGGGATTTATCCTGTAAAATAATGACAATCCAGTGAAATAAAGGAGGCACACTTAAAGTGGTAATAATATCTCATTTAATTTTTATGACCCAGAAAACTTCACTCATTGAATATCTTTCAGATTTGCAATCCACTTTCTCACATGACATCACATGTATTCCCAGAGCTTGAAACAAATTGAAGAATAACATAACCATGTTTCATTTTGCCATGCTACATGCTTGAAACTCTTCAATAGCTTCAAAATATGCAAACTTATTCAGTATATTAGAGGGTTCTCTTCAAATTTTTAATGTCAAATACAACAAATGCAAAATAGAGGGATTTCATTTCTTTAATTTTAAAATGGACAAAGCATTCAATGAAGTATTAATTAACTAAAATACTATCATTGTCCATACTATTCTTAACTGCATTTCAGTCTTCTTCCCAGAAATTTTACGATCCAAAACTGAACATTTCTTGTAACATAAAACATCAAATTATGTGTCCTAAACACTTCAAATTACCACATGTGTTCTTAAATCATATGTTCCTAAATAAGGCAACTGGAATCAAAGCATCTCACACATTTAACTTTCCAACCCACATCAGAACAGAATGAAATCTTACATCACTTATTATAAACTATGAAGCATATTGCTTCTTTCTTTGCATGCTTCAGTCATATGTGATACCCTGAAAGGTAAAGTGGTGTAAGTAATGTTTCCTTTACTTGGAGAACTTAACTACAGCTTTACCTACAATGGGATTATCAACACCAAACTTTGTATGTGCTGTGCTGTGCTGTGAGAGGTAAATTCATAATTACAACTTACAACAGTCTGCACATTCATTGATCTTGGTGCTGTCATAATGTATATGAATTAGACTCATTTTTCTAAGAGACTGACTTAACACCACTTTGACTTTCAAATGCTCTGATAAGGGAAATGCTCTTAAATATGTAACCTATAATACATAACACTGTCATGGGTCATGCATACACAGCAAATTCAATATGTATATTCGAGATGCAAAAGCTTAAAAACAAGGGTGCACGAAACATGTATCTAGTATTTCATACACATGCTAAGAGACACATACAAATGTCTGGTGCTACCATTTTACAAATGTTAAATGAAATTAAAATTTATTTGCTTGTGCTCTTGACTACCATGGAAGATGGTGTTCAGAGAGGCCATGCTGCAAGAATTCTAGTGCAGAAGAATACAAAGTTTTTGGAGAGGAAGTTTCAAAGGAAGGCACTTAATCGTTCTACTTCTGAAATGGTTGATAACACCGTCAAGAATGTACAGGAACAAGGTAGGTGTTCACTGCATGCTAAGAAGGAATACATAGCAGAATGCTATAAGGTGGACTGTGAGACATTACCACAATTCATAAAGATGTATATTATGTTTTCTATCAGTTTTAGTAAGTTGGTGAAAACTAAGGAAAGAGGAGCCTCTATGTCTCATGTTAGCAGCTAAAAAGACTGAGAAATTTGCTGTGTCTACTGCACAAGTTCCAAGGTGGGTTGGTACTTTATTCAAACAAAATGAGTAGAAGGAACATGCCCCTCAGCCTAAGGTCAAGTTGCCCAAAAAAGCTGTTGTAAATTTTCCAGAAAAGAAGAATCAAGCTTCACCAGCTAAACATAAGAAATGACCATTCAAGGCTAAAAAGGTGGGGAAAGATCCCACCAAAAATTCAAGGCACCATGACCTAAGATTGCAGTGAAGCCTAATGCACCAAGAAAGATGAGCCCAAAAAAGAAGTAAAGACTGGAAATGAACATCACTTAGAGACTTGATACTACAGTCATAATTCCCATTCAGTGTTTGTATATTTTTGCTCCATGTGTGTATAAGTACCAGCACACATTAAAGTTGTTTGTTACTCTCTTTAAATTCAGCATATATTTCCTGGAAAATTCTTATCATCATATTTTGAATGTGTAATATAAAAAGACATTTGGTGTATGTGTAACAGAGAGTCCAGGGAAGAAATTTACAGTTTTTAACTCACTTGCTGCGACGAACAAGAACAATTAATCATTAATTTCACAACTTGGCAACCATTTCTGTGAAAAGTGTCCCCTCTGCACTAATAGAGATTCTGATGGAAAATTTGCCTCATATAACATAATAGCCTTGCATCACCACCTCAGTATTTATGTTGGCATTATTTACTGGCATGATATTCATACAAAGTTTCATTAATGTCCAACAAATGAATGAACACACACATGTACTCATGTGACCATATATTTGTAAGGAATAGAACAGTCAGTATAACACCCATGCTATAGGCTGGATAATCTGAGTTTTGGGTATTGGCAATGGCAAGAGACTTTTCTCTTCTATGAAACATCCAGACCAGCTCTGGGGACCACCCAACCTCCTATCCATTGGTTACAGGGGTTCTTTACTTGGCACAAAGCGACTGGCTGTACAGTGGACCACTCAACATCTATCACCAAGGTTAACATGCATGGAACTATACCTCTACTCCCCAAGTAAGCCTTCAGGGCTGGGACAGGGAAAACTTATTTTTTTATAAGGAATGATATATAAATTCAAAACTAAATATTCTTTTAAATGCCCATGCATTTTTAACTGACATTACTTCCTTGGAAGGAAAAAATAAGCTTATGAAATCATGCTGTGCTCACATTTACATCTTCTAAAACAAGTGAACGATTTTCAAGAAACATGGTATTAACATACACCTGGAGCTCACAAAAACACTACACTCTTCAACGTCCTATAATCAGTATAAAACATGGTGGAAGAAGAACTTGTGAAGTGGGAGACATTGATGGTTCATTTTATCATTTCTGCTTGAGGAAACCCCAAAAAAGTGCCTCTGCTAGGATATATGGGGAAAACATTAACTAGTAGCTTTTCTGCACAAGCTAGTACATTACATTACATTCAAAAGCTAGTCAAAAGATGGACTTTTAATACTGACTACATCATAAAAATTTTTGTTCCTAAAAAAAATGTACAAAGAGTAGTACTATATATCCGTGACGAAATCATAAGTCACATTCCCTTCCTTTCTTCATTTGTGAAGTTTTCAGTGCAGAAAAATGAAAGGATTTACAATATGCGTCACATATAATTTTGAAATGTTTATTTAATGTATTATGCAATAAAAATAATATGTTTGTATATCTGAAATTGATTGGAAAACTCAATAAGCAGGTAACATTTTTTTTTCTTCAAAAACACCTTTCTTTAAGTTATTGGAGCATAAAATTTATGAACGCTTAAAAGCACTAAACCTGAGCATTATTACAATGATTAGGTGATCTGAAATTATAAGCAAGATAGAACAGATGCTTCTAAGCAAATTAACCATGACTCCTGTCCCATCCTGCCTTTTGCTGACAACAGTATTGACTAAGGGCCACAATAACATTCAGCTTGACCGTATGTTTAGACACACCATGCTTCTTCGTTGTAGAAGCCGTGGTACGGAAGTTGTGCACCCAAAGAAGTATCGTGTTTCGTGCCGGGATCCTCCCGTGACGCGGAACATTAAAATGCCGACGAAACTTCCTCTGTGTGGCGATTACCGATTCGCCGTTTTTAAAAAACGTCTCCACGACGAACGCTCGGTGCTGAGGACTCCACTGCTCCATGGCAACTAAAACTGCAAAACCTTACGCTTCCAATGATACACCTCCCATGGCAACTGTAAGCTCCGCCTTCATATACTAGCCGTTCAAAAAACGTCAGGTTCGGCTGGCGGACCCTGTACATAGTATATGCATACCAAGCTGAAGAAACAGGATGGTGCTATGAGCATACATGTCTTTGATTGGCAAAAATGTTTTTCAG
>Ga0209629_10001891_pt1 | contig 13714 bp, 13 predicted proteins | sample TergutCu122P5_FD_187286 | JGI IMG/M metagenome (GOLD analysis project Ga0209629, IMG submission 187286) | Cubitermes ugandensis P5 segment gut microbial communities from Kakamega Forest, Kenya - Cu122 P5 (SPAdes) (version 2) | ecosystem: Host-associated > Arthropoda: Insects > Digestive system... | reverse complement strand
CGCCACATGACTTGTGTATAACAAATGCGTTTAGAATGGTCATGTCTGTTAGGTGAAAAAACAGTTTCTTGGTCCACTTCCATGTTCTGCGGGCAATTCCATAGCTGTTGACCATTCTGTCTGACTTGTCCACAAACCCCATGTATGCATTGTAGTCTTCTACAACACGAGGTTTGAGAGCCTGGCCAGATTTTTGGGTGAAATTAACTTCAACAGGGGGAGCATGCATGTTTGGCAGACTGTACACTTCCCGCATCTCTTTCCAGCAAACAGCCCTTAGGGTTTCCCTGACTTGTGTCGCTATGTCCCCCCTTTTCATTTTTAGATATTTTGATCCGATATCTAGTGGCATTCCACGCCTTTCATGGCGAACTGTTCCACACACGTTGATTTTTCATTAGAACAGTTTAGCAAACAAAGCAGGTGAGGTGAAATAATTGTCCATGAAAATTTTGTGGCCCAGTCCCTCAACTCTTCAAATAAATTGCAGCACCGTTCCGTGCGTTGCTGTTATTTGACCTGTGGCATGCTGGCGTTGCTTGCCTAAATACACGCTCATATAAGTGTAGCCCACAGAGTAGCAAAGTTTGTAGATTTTGATACCAAATATTTTATGTTTCTTTGGACTGTATTGCTGAAAGACTACTCTTCCTTTGTACAACACGATCAATTCTTCCACAGTAAGATTTTCTGTCGGATTGTATAGTTCACAAAATTTGTTCTTCAAATCAAATAGGCGACAGTTACTGATAATGCACCACGTGTCTAAAGTCTAAATAATTCTTCAATGGGAAAGTAATGCAGATGAAAGTCTGTCGGTAAACACTGAGGACAAATATCAATACTAATGAGGAAGGAGTACTTCCCTTACAAATTGCCAGTGAATTTATGCAATATATACCAGTTTGCCACTGATAATATAACATCAAGCACAACCATCAAATGTAACACTTGGAGCTGTGACAATAAATGTTGTGAAAAATTGTGGATTGCAGTTTATAACCAATCTGCCACTGACATGTATATGCCAGTCCACCACTACAAAACAATATCAAGATGTGCCACATTTCTGCAAAAGCTGCCGGAAGACTAACTAGAGCTAGGTTCTATGTTTCAGCCTCAAACAATGGTCTATTGTGTTGTGCCTGTCACTCCCTCAGCTGATCCCCGAAGGTCAAGTGTGCCCATAAATAATATCAAAACCCGGAACGTCATAAATGACATCATTGCTCCTGACGAATACCAGGCCTTGTTGTGGGACCCACAGTGGGTTTGTTTGGGTTTGTTGCTCAAGTAAACACCGTGAGCACTGAAAAACTTCAGGCATGCATGGCGTTAGATATATCTAACATTCAGCCACTGGGGAGCGCAGGCTGCGTTAGATGTATCTAACATTCAGCCTTTAAAGGTTAAGCGCGTTCCCAAAATTGCAAAAGTGACTGTTAGCCTTGTCATGTCCGTTTGTCTGTCCATCCATCCATACGTGTGTCTGCATGGAACAGCTCGGCTCCCAGTGGACGGATTTTCATGAAATTTGATATTTTTGTATTTTTTTGAAAATGTGTTGTGAAAATTCAGATTTCATTAAAAATTGGACAAGAATAACAGGTGTTTTATGCGAAGACCAATGTACGTTTTTGACCATATCTCACTCAGTTCATCATAGAATGAGAAATGTTTCAGACATAATTGTAGAGAAAATTAGAATACACATTTTATAGTCAATAACTTTTTTTTTAATTGTGTCTTTTATGAGATGATTTGGAAAAGTATTGTAGGGTCAGGCAGACTGCAGATGATAATATGGTGCATTCACATTGCATGCTGGATGCATAAGACTACAAGTACACACTTGGAATACATAATACTTATTGATTGTGCACTGCAACAGTGGTTGCATGGATGTGTCTTAGGGTTACGATACACATACATTGCCTGTCTTCTTCTTTTTGTGTCCAGACCAGCTATGGGCACCACTTAGCATCATACATTATGGGTATTTGGGGCTCTTTCCCCAGGGGTGGAGAAGAAAGGGCATGAAGCTTACCTTTGTCCAGAGCTAAGGGTTAGAATCTGAGGAGCTTTACCTCCACTCCTTAATATGCCTTTACAGAGTGATGTTTAATTACAATGATAGGATACTTTATTGACAGTGTCACCTACCATCTATTACTGTCTCACAGCAGACCATAATTGCTTTTTTTCACAAGCTGTCACTTGATGCTATGTGAACCATGCATATGATAAGGCATTATTAAATACATAGAGACAAACATGTGTTCCAGGATGAATTAGCTGCCTTGTTGGCTAAAGTGAAGGAAGTGATTTCGGAGAATGAAGGCCTGTATGAGAAGGAAAAGGCAGGCCTGCTGAAGTCAGTGTTTGACTGCTTTGAGACAGGTGATGAAGATGATCAGGAGATGGAATCTGAAGGAAAGGTAGGTGTAATGGGGTGCAATGGCCATCCTACCGCTGACACCATTACCTAAAAGGGATCGCTGCCACCACATTGGACATCACTATAAGTTACATCTAGTATATAATATATTTACAACACTACATCTAAATACATCGATTTGGACACTTAGAATATTACAATGGGAAAAGTATTAGTACACAATCATTACCTTTTCCAAAGCACTACCACAAAGAAAGCCTGATCACCCCCCCTCGCTGCCACATATTCATTACCTTCTATTTCCTAACCAATCGATTTAAAATACAGAATTTCAAAAATCACCCAAATTATTCTAAACACGTCATTTCACACACTACAATTTGGTACCAATCAGCCTAATCATGCTACCTGCATGATGATTAGTAATAAAGCACACATCTATAAACTTTACTATTCTTCCACTTCCCACACGTCTGCCACTACCAAAGGTTCAAGAAAGACTCTGCTCCACCACTATACCTAACTACGCTACGCTTCTCAGCTAAGTCAGCATTTCCTGTATTCACCTAGCAACAGTTTTCTGCAGTTTCAACTAGTTTGCTGTTGCTATGTGAATGATAGGTGATCTGGCCTTCTTGTTTGTTCAACTGGGATATGTATTGGGTTGAGGAATAAGTCATTGCCGTTTATTTTAAATTTGAAAATTGCTGCCAAGAAAAGAATGTTTTGGCAAATATTATATGTCATTCGAAAGCGAAATTTTTCATCTACATGCCAGTGTTTTTGGATTTTAGGGTTGATTTCATTTTTGTTTTGTTTTAGGCCTTAAAATGGAATGTCAAGTTGAAAAAAATGAGCATTTTCGAAACTTGCTGCTATTTGCTTTCAATTGTGACGGGAAGGATGCGAAAGACGCCAAAGCTGCTTGCGAGATTTGTGCTGTGTACGGAGAAGATTCTCTGCCAGAAAGAACGGCTCGATTGTGGTTTTCACGCTTCAAAAACAAAAAATTCAACCTTAAGGACGTGGCACGCTTTTGTCATATTCGCTATGTGAGGACGAGCGTTGTCGTGTTGCAGAAGAACGCCATAACGTCGATCAGGTCGCTTTTGATGAATCGCTTCATTGAGTTGATGCGTTTGTTGAACGTAGAGATCTGCATTGACCGTCTCGTTTGCAAGAAGTTCATACTGAATGATTCCTTCCCAGTCCCACCACACACACAGCATTGTCTTCCAAGGATGAAGTTCTTGTTTTGCTCGCAATGTTTCTTGTTTCTTGGGACTGAGCCATTCTTTTCACTGCTTCATGTTGACATAAACACACCATTTTTCGTCGCCGGTAACGATGCGGTAAAGAAATCTTTGCTTGTGGCCATGAATAGCCTTGTGACGAGCAAGCAAACTGGTGGCAATCATGGAACGTTGAAGTTTGTTGTTTTGGCTCAAAGCATGTGGAACCCATGCGCCGAGTTTTTGGACTTTGCCCATCGAATGAAGGTGTTTCACTACAGTCTTCTGTTCACACGTCAATTGTTCAGCCAATTCTCTGGTTGAATGACGCGGATTTTCATGGAGAAGCTGGTTCAACCGATCGTCATCAAACCCAACGGGGCGACCGGAACATGCTGCGTCCTTAAGGTTGAATTTTTTGTTTTTGAAGCGTGAAAACCACCATCGAGCCGTTCTTTCTGGCATAGAATCTTCTCTGTACACAGCACAAATCTTGCGAGCAGCTTTGGCGGCTTTCACATCCTTCCCGTCACGATTGAAAGCGAATAGCAGCAAATGTCGAAAATGCTTATTTTTTTCAACATGACATTCCATTTTAAGGCCTAAAACAAAATAAAAATGAAATCAACCCTAAAATCCAAAACACTAGCGTGTAGATGAAAAATTTCGCTTTTGAATGACATATAATATTTGCCAAAACATTCTTTTTTTGGCAGCAATTTTCAAATTTAAAATAAATGGCAATGACTTATTCCTCAACCCAATACCCAGCCATTCCTACAATGCTATCAGCATATGTGAAATAATTAAAAATGAAATGAAACAAAATAAAATAAAATATTCTCTATGGGGCACTACAAATTCCCCCTCCTAAAACTATGATGCGTCCCGCATCATTTAAACTGTAACATGAAACAAACAATGAAATAATTTCAGATTTCCAGTTCTACACACTCCATACGAAATAAAAAAAAAAACATAACCTGAAGGCAAAATAATCACACACAAATTTAAAAGTGACCTTTTATAAAAAATCTTCTTCCCATATAGGGTAAGCACTCAGGCGTGAGTACAGTTATTTAGTCGTACTCTCCCTTTTTTTTTCTTCTTTTTTTTTTCACTGTACACTTTTACTCAGTACACGAGCATTTTTTGAAGAAATATAACACAAAACTAGCGCACCATATTACAGCGTCTAGGTCACTTGGAATACCATGCCCAGCCTTCAGAAATGAGTTTTGGGTGTCCTGGATGTAGGCGTGTGTAAGTGTAAACCCAATATTTAGTACCCTTGAAGAAATAAATAGTATCAAAAGAAGTAGAAAATGTTGCATCTATGTTACCAGGCAGTTCTGCCCAACGGTGACTGATCAGCAGTGGGTAAACATTTGTTAATCACCCGTCAATTTCAGTACTTTGATCACTGAAGTCTTAGTTCCTTTGGAACCGCACTTGAACCACCAAGCAGCAACATCATGGGGTAGTTTGGTTGGTCAGGCCATCCTGAGTTAACCATCTTAGTTTTGCAGTTGAAGCGATAATAACTGCCATTACTGAAGAAGTAAATGTAGCCACTGTGCACATACATTACATCGTCCAAATCACCAGCGATGTTGCTCCACGCTGTCATAGGTCGACTTCCGTTGACACTTGAGGGCTGATGTGAATCACATATCCAGATATGGAAGTGTCGGATGAATATAGGCGTGACGTTCTGCGGTAATATCCACGGACTGCGTAGAGTCCTAGCTTCGTCCCTATGAAAGTATAAGCTATACTTGCAGGGCATATCATAATGTCTTTCCCTCTACACTTTTCTATGTCTGCTTCTTTCCACAAAAGAAAGCGTTGATTAGAGCCAACTAGTACCAAATTGTCATGCTCAACAATCAATTAAATGTAATTATCCAAAATGGAAATTTTGTAAGGGAAGGTGATCAGCTTGTACAAGTAAAAATATCTCTCAAATGTTTTCAAAAGTATTAACATAACCAACTTTACACTCTTATAATCAACAAGTACAGAAATATCCCTATACTCATAAAACAAGTTTATATTGTTCTGTTGTAAATTAACACATAAAGTATAACTATCTAAGAAATAAAATGTCACATTTTTAAAAATATTTCTTAACATAGCAGGTGGAATTAAATTCACAGACAATTTCCCTCTCATGGTGCTGTCCAATGAAATCAAAACCTCCTTTACCACAGTTTGTAACTCCAAAATAGCAAACTCTACCTAACAAATATAAGTAAAAGTGTTACTCTGATTGTAAATAGTGTAGTTCAACCAGTGGATGGTTATATCAGTCTCATCCTTCCATTTATTTGAATCTAGCACAATGGCTTTCACCTTCTCAGATAATGTTTCAACAGCTTCTGTATTAAACGTAACTGCAGAGTCAAGACTTTTCAAGTATGTCATCTGATGATTAACTGAGTGGATAATGTCCCCTTCAGTTCTATGCATCTCATCTACTGTTCTGTGTAATTTCTGTACGTCTAACAATGTAGCTGTACCAAAAGCCCATTTTAACATAGAACCAACTGTACTTAATACAGCACTTCTCTTATCAAGAGGAGGTAACATTTCTCTAAAAGCATTAATCTCATCTTCGAATTTCTGTAATACATACTCTATGTGGTTCAGTTCATAAACTAGGGTCAGTGGCATCTTAAATTTCTGTATGTACAATAAATCATCCCTTAGCTTTGCAATTGTTTGCTCGCAGGGTCAAAAATCCAGGTTTACAATCACAGTCATGCATCATTTGTCAATATGACGCCCTTTTTGCTTGATGAAAACTGTGTTCTAATGAATTTCCATATTGGAAATAGCATTATCTGCAAAAATACTCCCAAATCCTGCAACGACATAACATATGTTTAGGTGTTTACACTAAACAATTTTTCCATTGTTGCTATATGGAGCTGTCACCGCTTACGTGGCTTTGTTTACCATAGCCGCCATGTTCTTTGCGTGACATCAAAACAGCTGCCAACTACATCACCATCGACAAGATGGCTGACCCACACAGTGGGGTATGCTCGACCTGTGCATTCTCCTCCATTAGCATATTTACATACATACACAACTCAAATCTTATATTTGAAGCAAAATCCTAAAACTAATCATAACCTGTGTATTTCCGCACATTCTTATCAGCTCGCATACAGCCTCAGCCTTTCGTGTCACGTTGGCCCCTTACACATGAGCGTTCTCGTGCATCTGTAACCTTGCATGACTGCTGGTTAGGGGTGGTGCTATAGGTGTTGTAGCTAACTCCCTTCTGGAACGCAGAGAATTTCCAGTTTCATAATCTGGATCCTGAACAGAGGAACCAGGTGTTTGCCTCCTCCTATTGTTATCTGCATCTGGAGTTTCAACATTTCCAGGCACCTGGGGGTCTTGGTCTAACTGCAGTTGTTCCTCCACGGCTTGCGTTTTGTCAACCTGCGGTTTGCCTTCATAACCAGTGACGAGAGGCCGCGACTGTATTACGTCTCCATTAGGGATCTACGTATCTAGTTGTCTAGTCTTCTGTCTAGGACGACGTGCGCTTTCGAAACTCCAGGGGGGGTTTGATCATACGACTTCTTTAAACGGTTAATATGAACCACAAATTCTTTCCCTTTCTTGTCCACTATTTTATAATTCAAATCAGACAATTTCTGCACAACAATAAAGGACCCTTGCCAGAACGATCTAAACTTATGACACCTACCGGGCTTCCTTGCAGGGCAAAACAAATAAACCTTATCATTAACCTCAAATTTCATCTCCTTAGCTTTGTTATCATAATAGGCTTTGTTCTTCTGGTGTGATTTCCGGTTATTAAGCCTAACTTCCTTATATGCCTTCATTAAAGTGGATTTCAAGTTTTCTAGTCTCTGAACTTGATCAGCGTCCTGTGTGTTAGGTGAAACTTTGGTTTTTAAATCACCCTCGTTTGGTAAAACCATCTCTCGACCGTGTAATAGATAGAATGGACTGTACCCAGTCGTGCTGTGTGGTGTTGCCCTATAAGCCATCAGGAAAAATGTCAACACGACATCCCAATTCGTACCGGTGGAGTCTATGTAATGTGCTATGGAGTCATGGAGGACTCTATGAAATCTTTGCACGATCCCGTTGCTCATCGCATGATATGCTGATGTTCTGACTTTCCTAACCTTCAAAATCTTACACGTCTCTTGGAAAAATGCTGAGGTGAATGACCTCCCTTGATCTGTGATCAGGGTAGATCCACCACCATGTGTAGCTGTTATCTGTGTAGCATAAACTCTTCCACAGGTTTCTGCCGAAACATCCGGGATCGGGAAGGCTTCGACATACTTTGAGAAATTGTCAATGAACGTCAGCAAATATCTGTTTCCCTGGGGGGGGGGGGTCACACAGTAAGGTCCTGTAATATCCATTGCTGTAACCTGGAAAGGTTCTGAAGGGTCTTCTACCTCTCCTAGTGGGGCTCGAAATTCATGTTTGCCTTTCTGCGTCTGGCACTTATCACAACGCCTGACGTACTCCTCTATACTTTTTCACATTTTTGGCCACCAATACTTGAGAGATATTAACTCGAAGGTTCTCTTACTTCCCGGGTGTGCCACGAAAATGGGGTTGTGATTTTCAGCAATTACGTCCCGTATCAGAGACTGGAACTACTACTTTAGGCGGTTTACCTTTCTCCCTCCTGTACAAAACTCCATCCATGTCCAAAAAATATTCACTATTTGCTGTAAGACGGTTCTGCACTTGCTCTTTACAAAATGAATCTTTCTTCTGTTACCTCATCATGAGTTCCTTGCTCATTAATTGGGTTTCTTCAACCAATCCGACATGCCTACTTAGTGCATCCACGTGCTTAATTTTGCTACCAGGTACATGTTTAATCTCAAATTGAAATTCAGACAGATGCAGAGCGCAACGCATAAGGCGACTGTTGTTGTCAGCAAAATTACATAGAAACCTGAGAGCTGCATGATCTGTCCTCACTAAAAATTTCTTCCCCATACAAATAGCATCTATAATACTTTGTAGCCCATACAACTGCTAGAGTTTCTAGTTCTGATGCTGAATAAACTCTTTCTCCTTTATTCAGCTGCCTGCTTGCAAATGAAATGGGCCTCTCAATGCCTTCCTGTACTTGGGATAGGACTGCCCCCAACCCTATGCACGAGGCATCAGTTGTCAGTATAAATGGCACTTTGAAATCTGGGAATGCCAACACAGGGGTGTTGCTTCATTTACTCTTCAACTCATCAAATGACTCCTGACATTCTTGATTCCAATCACATTTTTTCCTTTTTTGTCACTTGTGTCAGTGGTTTTGCAATGTCAGCAAAATGAGGCAGGAGTCTTCGGTAGAATGACACTAGTCCAAGGAATGATCTAACATCTTTCACTGATCTGGGTATTGGGAAATTTTGTACTGCCTTCACCTTATCTGGCGATGCCTCAGTACCTCGGTAAGACAATTCAAATCCTAAGTATGTAACCTTGTCTTTCACAAAAACACATTTCTCTGGTTGAAGTTGTAAATTAGCCCTTCTAAACCGTTCGAAAACGTTAGCTAACCTCTTGGCATGCTCTTCCACTGTATCTGAATAAATGATGACATCATCGATAAATGTCCACAATTCTGTTCCCATCAAGTCCTTCAAAACCAGATCCATTAACCTCTGAGAACTAGCTGGGCTGTTGGAGAGCCCATACAGTGACCTAGTTAACTGATAATGACCCAATGATGGTACTGAAAAGGCTGTCTTTTCTCTATGTGGCTCATGGATATTAATTTGCCAAAAGCCTGAATAACAGTCTAGTACAGAAAAGTACTTGCTACCTGAGAGGGTCGACGTTGTCTCCTCAAATCGGGGCAGAGGGTATCTATTATACTTAGTGACAGTGTTCAGTGCCCGAAAGTCAACGCAAAATCTGTATTTTGGGGTTCCATTCTCTGACTTTTTCGGTACTAACACAACTGGCGATGACCAAGGGGAGTGGCTTGGACTTATAACACCCTTGTCTAACATCTTCTGAACCTGCCTGTTCATTTCCTGACCTAGGGCAAATGGGGTTTTATATGGTGCCTTCTTTATAGGAGTTGCATCTCCTGTCTCAATTTTGTGCACTACTACATTAGTACTCTTAAAATCATAATCTTCATCATCATGAAAAATTCCTGCATATTTAATTAAAACAGGTTCTATAATTTCCTTCCCAGCACGGGACAAATGTGCTAGTTTCACATCTACATAGTTCTTAAAGCCCTTAGGTACTTTTTTATTGCTCCCAGAAAAAAAAGTCTGCTCTGTACCTCTATCAGCATTTTTCTCATCGCTAACTGAGACTACTAAGTTCTCAGAAATCTCTTGAGCTAGCCCAAGTACTGTTCCTTTAGGTAAGGTCAGTTCTTCCTTGCTAAAGTTCACAACCATCAGCATTACAGAATCAGGTGGATATCTGATTTCCCGTGTGCTGTCCAGCCACTTGCTAACCTTGAGATCATGTGGGACGTCTGGCGCGTGCATGTTTAACTGCGCATAACTAGTGGAAAGTGCGCTTTTTCCAACTGGCTGATTTTTGTGTATTCCTACACCTGGTCTAGTTTAAACACGGGCCATGCATATGCCTTCAGTAGGTAAATGTGCCGGTTCCACACACAAAAGGCAGGAGGGATTTCTAGAATTTTCTCCTAGTACTTTTCCTAGTACAGTATGCTTAGCTCTGGGCTGCGACACAACTGTCTCCTTGCTTACGACTGTCCACGCTTCAGAATTGTTCAGTATTATCTCATGCGGTTTTGGATTAATTTCCTTAATCTTGGGTGGTGTTTTCTCTCCTAATTTTCTCAAATTGCTCTTCCTAGCGGATTTAGTGCACCCTTGTTCAACACTACAGTCCCGGGAGGGGTTCTGGGAAATCAAAACGTGTGTGATCAGGCCACGCCCCTCTCTCCTCTTACACTCCTCTAAGAGAGTTTCATGGTGTGATGATGCAACGAAATCCAAATTTGGGTTCAAACATACTTTCAAAGAAAGACTACCCAAGTCCAATCTAGCATGTCGTGGTGTTAAAAAATTCAATCCAATAATACCATCCGCAGATGTTGGCAATTTGCAAACCAAAAATGGATGATTGAAGGCGACTTTACCCATTTGAAATAAAACTTGCTGCTCCCCTACAATATTTAGGCTGTCAGTCGTTACTCCGAAAGGTTCAAATGTTGTGCTTTCGAGTGGTACCGCCGCCACCCCCGGCTGCAAAAGACTACAGCTGGATCCCGAATCTACAATGAGGATTCATTCTGCACCCTGGATTTTAACTGCCACTGTCAGGGTGCCATGATCTAGGGTCACAGGGACTGTAACAAAATTACTGACAGCTCTTGCGGGTAACCTACGATGGAAGTTGCTGCCATGAATCCCATCAGCTACAAGTTTTCCTGACGATGGGTGTTTTGACGAGTAGCTTCAGCATAAGTGCTGCTTGACTTTCCTGTTTCCTGAGGTTTTGTGTACCCATTCTTTCCCTCATTCTTTCTGGGGAAAAATTTATTTGAAAAGCACTCTTTGGCAAAGTGTCCTGGTTTCCGACATTTAAAACAAAGCAATTTCCCTTCACAGCTAGTGTTAGTTGGGCGGGCGTATTGCTGATGCTGCTTCCGGCCTACATGTGGCGTGTCTGTGTTAACACGAGCAGCCTGTCCGTACTCTGATCTTCCAAAGGTCTTCCAGGGCTGACCAGAGTTGCCTGTACCTTTTCTTTGAGTTTCAGAATTCGAAAAGAACGCTAAATTTCTTTTCTCCTGGGCTTCTGCCTCAGACACTGTAATCGCGATCTGAAGTGCTTGATCTACTGTCATTGACATTTGAAATCTAAGTTGTTGCCCTGGGTTTCTGGCTAATCCGGCTATAAATGTTGACAACATCCATTAAGCCTGGTCATAATGAAATTTCTGAAGCAAAAGGTCCTGTACTTTAGGGTCTGTTTTCATAGCTAGTGAACGACATCGGTCCAAAAATTTTTGTACAGTTTCATCTTTCTTTTGTTTGGCTGTCTGAAGTTGCATAAAGTGATACTGATCACTTTTAACGTCTCTGAATCTTAAAGTTCTCCCATGAAATGCCTGTATTCTGTAATTCTGAGTTACTGCTATAAAATGTTTTGCAACTTCTGTAAGTTTCAAAACCATAATCTGTATCTTATCAAATTCACTCCAGTTTGCAATTTCGGCTGATGACTCCACTATTTCAAAAAATTCTTTCACACTAACTGACTTCTGTCCCAGATCACTAGGGTATAAGGGAGATTAGGGACAAGTCTTTCGTCGCGGTAGGCCTACTCGAGCTAACTTGAGCTCGCAGGTTACTTATTCCTGCTTGTAAACTCTCTACAAGCTTTTGCAAACTTTCTGCCATTGTAACTATTTTGTTTCAACCACAGCTTTAGAACCTCTGGCCACTCGAGCATATATTCCAGAATTTCCAATCAGTTCGTAACTTAACTTCACAACAAGGTAAATCGGAGCTATATACACACAACAAGCAAATACAACACAAAAGATTTAACACTTTGCAATTAATGTGAAACATGTTACCACCTCTTCTAACGTGAATATCAGTGCAGTATCCTATCATCTACTCCTCCCTAACTATGCACATTTCAACTTCATTTCCTCGAAAACGGAATTTATTGACCACTCTTCTAAAGGCAAAATGGTCACTATCCATCCCTAACCGCTACCAACCAATTTGTAATGGGGTGCGATGGCCATCCTACCACCGACACCATTACATAAAAGGGATTGCTGCCACCACATTGGACACCACTATAAGTTACATCTAGTGTATAATATATTTACAACACTACATCTAAATAGACTGATTCGAACACTTGGAATATTACAATGGGAAAAGTATTAGTACACAGTCATTACCTCTTCCAAAGCACTACCACAGAGAAAGCCTGATCACCCCTCCTCGCTGCCGCATATTCATTCCCTTCTATTTCCTAACCAATCAATTTAAAATACAGAATTTCAAAAATCACCCAAATTATTCTAAACACAACCCTGTCATTTCGCACACTACAATTTGGTACCAATCAGCCTAATCATGCTTACCTGCATGATGATTAGTAATAAAGCACACATCTATAAACTTTACTATTCTTCCACTTCCCACACGTCTGCCACTACCAAAGGTTCAAGAAAGACTCTGCTCCGCCACTATACCTAACTACACTACGCTTCTCAGCTAAGTCAGCATTTTCTGTATTCACCTAGCAACAGTTTTCTGCAGTTTCAATTAGTTTGCTGTTGCTATGTGAATGATAGGTGATCTGGCCTTCCTGTTTGTTCGACTGGGATATGTACCCAGCTGTTCCTACAATGCTATCAGCATATGTGAAATAATTAAAAATGAAATGAAACAAAATAAAATATTCTCTACAGGGCACTACAGTAGGCATTTGAACATCACCTGAACAGTCTTGAGTTCAGGCATCCCCATTGTGTATATAACAATTAAGATAGGGTACGTGGAGGTCAAACACAACTAATTTATTAGCTGGGTAAGTTATGGTGTTAATAAAACAACATGTTTTGGCCTACTTGGAGGCCATCATCAGGTTTACAAATGTTCCCAGTCCTTACTGAGTCAGATATCCTCATTTTGAATCAATAAGGAATGGGAACATATACATTGTCATTAAGACAATGTCATGAAGTAATTACTGATACATATTTGAATCACATAAATATATCAAGAATTCTAATATGACGTTTGTAATAATGATGGAATATGATATAATTTGGGACTAAAAAACAGTACTACTGAAAGTGATTGATTATGGCATCACAAGATACATAGTGAAACAACTAGCCTTAATCACTGACCATACAAAAATCGTTACGATACTGACTTTATAAAAATTTGGTGGAGAGGGGGAACAAACATTGTAACTTAAACCCATTTACATTCAATTTCTTCTGTAATGCATAAAACCAGGGGTAGTCAGACTTAAAATCACTGCCTTGTAGCTTCCATTTGTCTTTGAAATTTCAGCCTTCCCAAACTTTTTC
>Ga0209629_10001890_pt1 | contig 13719 bp, 13 predicted proteins | sample TergutCu122P5_FD_187286 | JGI IMG/M metagenome (GOLD analysis project Ga0209629, IMG submission 187286) | Cubitermes ugandensis P5 segment gut microbial communities from Kakamega Forest, Kenya - Cu122 P5 (SPAdes) (version 2) | ecosystem: Host-associated > Arthropoda: Insects > Digestive system... | reverse complement strand
CATGGCCTGCGTCGGGTGGTCGATATCGCATTGCAGGTTGACGAGGGTGGGGCGCTGTTCCAGCACGCCGTCGTCAAAGCCTTCCTGGACGTATTGCGCGAAATTGCGCATATACGTGTTGCCCTTGCCGATATACATATCGTCGCGGATGCCGACGACGTCCGCCATGAAGGATATCATGTTGGCCGTCTCGCGGACGGTCTCGCCGTGGGAGACCTGCGACTTGCCCTCTTCGAAATCCTGCACCTCCAGGCCGAGCAGGTTGCAGGCCGAGGCGAAGGAGAAGCGCGTGCGCGTGGAGTTGTCCCGGAACAGCGATATCCCCAGGCCGCTGTCAAAGGCCTTCGCGGAGATATTGGCCTCGCGCATTTTGCGCAGGATATCCGCGACGGTGTATACCGCCCAGATTTCGTCGTCCGTTTTTTCCCAGGTCAGGAAGAAGTCGTTCTGGAACATTTTGGAAGCGTCCAAAGAAGCCAGTTTAGCAAGCAGTTTATCCATAAATATCACCTTTCGTTATTTTTTATATAGGTCCGGCAGGGCCGCGTAAACCGCCGCGCACCGCACCAGGTCGGCCTTCCATGTTTTCTCGTTGGGGGCGTGGGCCTCTTCCTCCTTGCCCGGCCCGAAGCCGATGCAGGGTATGCCCTCGCGGCCCATGATGGCCACGCCGTTCGTGGAGAACGTCCACTTATCCACCTTCGGCTCGCCGAGCGTTTTCAGATACAGCCCGCGGTATGCTTCGATCATAGCCTGCGCGGCGGGGTGGTCCTCCGGGATTACCCACGTCGGGAAGAAGCAGTCCGTCGGGTAGGAGAGGTTCTTGAAGGACGGGCGGTCGTACTTGTACATCGTCACTTCCGCGCCGTATTTCTTGACGGCGGGCAGCGCGCGTATCTCGTCAAGGGCCAGTTCGTAAGTCTCGCCGTCCGTCAGGCGGCGGTCGATGGAGATCGCGCACATATCGGCCACGGCGCAGCGCGACGGCGACGAGAAGAATATCTCGGATACCGTCAGCGTGCCCTTGCCCAGGAACGCGTCATAATGCAGCTTATCGTTCAGGCCCTTGACCTCGTTCAGGATTTCGGCCATTTTATATATCGCGTTATCGCCGCGTTCCGGGGCGGAACCGTGGCAGGAAATGCCTTTGACTTCGACGCGGATCTCCATGCGCCCGCGGTGGCCGCGGTAGATGTTGCCGTTGGTCGGTTCGGTGATGACGACGAATTCCGGCCGTATGCCGTCCTCTTTGATAATATACTGCCAGCAAAGGCCGTCGCAGTCCTCCTCCTGGACGGTGCCCGTCACAAGGATTGTCGCGTCTTTGGCCAGCCCCAGGTCTTTCATAATCTTCGCGCCGTAGACGGCGGAGACGATGCCGCCCAGCTGGTCCGAAGAGCCGCGCCCGCCGATTTCCTCCGCGTTCTCGTAGCCCTCGAACGGGTCAAAACGCCAGTTGGAGCGGTTGCCGACGCCGACGGAATCGATATGCGCGTCGTAGCCGATCAGCGTTTTGCCGGCGCCCATAAAGCCCATGACGTTGCCCATAGGGTCGATCTGCACCTTGTCAAAGCCGACTTTTTCCATTTCCTGCTTGATGCGGTTGACGCGGCCCTCCTCGTTGCAGCTTTCGGCGGGGATGCGCACAAGGTCGCGCAGGAACGCCGTCATATCCTTTTCATAACCTTCCGCTTTCGCGCGGATCGCTTCGAAATCCATAAACAGTCCTCCATATCTTGTTTTATTCGTTCTTAATCTTTGCCAGGTACCTGTACACCGTTGGTTCCGATGTGTTCAGCGCCCTGGCCACTCTGTTGACTGAGCCTTTTATTAGAAAAACGCCTTCGGCGTTGAGCCGGCGGATCAGATCCATCTTTTCGTCAAGCTGTATTTCGCCTCCCGCCTCATAACCGCCCAAAATGGCGTCGATGGTGTCCCGGGTAAGCTCGTCCACGGAGCGGGGAAAGAATTCCGTGTTGGCGGGGTCGGCGAATTCCAGGCCCTGCGATTCCTCGCCTATCAGGCTGTTCATCAGGGAGTTGAGCACGTCCCGCGCCTCGCGCAGCTTGCTTTGATCTATATTTATACAAATCAGGCCGATGATTGAGCCATCTTCGTCTTTTATGTAAAACGTGGATGATTTAAGGTGCTTGCCGCTGGCCAGCATACCGTTGTAATTCACCAGGTAGCCCTTCTGCGCGTAGCCGGCGTCGCCCAGAATCTTCAGGGCCAGGTTCGTGGCGGGCATGCCCACTGTGCGGTTGCTGACGTGCCCGTTTTTGATAGCGACGATGGAGCTGTCCACCGTTGTCACGTCGTGCAGGACAACCTCCGCGTTAGGGCCCAGCACCTGGGCCAAAAAGTCCACCAGCACGGCGTAGTTCTCCAATTTTTTATTCATATGCCACTCCTAAGACGTTAATATATATATTTTAATAATTTTTTGTCTAAATGTCAATACGAAATATGTCTGGAATCCTTAAATTCCCTTTCAAATTCGCGTTTCTGGTCTTTCTGCGAAATGGCCTCGCGCTTGTCGTACAACTTCTTGCCCCTGGCCACGGCCACGTCCACTTTGACCAGGCTGCCGGAAAAATATACCCGTATCGGCACGATGGTGAAGCCCTCGCGGGTGACGGCGCCGTGGAGCTTGTTGATCTCGTATTTGTGCAGCAGCAGGCGGCGCGGGCGCAGGGGGTCCCTGTTGAAGATATTGCCGTGCTCATACGGGCTGATATGCATGTTTTCAAGGATAGCCTGCCCGTTTTTTACGCTGACGAAGCTGTCCTTGAGGTTGCAGCGCCCCGCCCGCATGGACTTGACCTCCGTGCCGCACAGTTCGATGCCGGCCTGGTAGGTCTCCTCGATGAAATAGTCGTGGTATGCTTTTTTATTTTGCGCGATCAGTTTTTGCTTTTGGCCTGGCTTTTCCATTTTGGGCCTCGCTCGGTTTATTTTTATTATTGTCGCTTTTTGCGTTTTTAAGCATATTTTTTACTTCCGCCCGCTGTTCCTCCGGCGACCCTACGGGCAGGTTCGATTTCCAGAGCTTGTAATCGCAGCCGTCGCGCCATCTGCCGCAATAAAAGGCCTTGGAATTTTCCAGAATGTCGCCGCCGCAGGCCGGGCAGGCCCCGATCACGTTCGGCGCGGCGTGTTTCTTCGCGCCGCGCCCGCCGCGCCGCTCTTCCTCGAAGCGGACGTCCGGGTCGGACACGTCCGTCCCCGCGACGATATAGCGCACGAAGCGGCCGATGCTCTCCATAAACCGCGCCGGATCCATATTGCCGCGCGCGATGGAATCCAGGCCCTTTTCCCATTTGCCGGTGGTTATCGGGGAAATCAGCTCCCCCGGCAGAATGCGTATCAGCTTCATGCCCTTTTCCAGCACCACCAGCGTTTTGCCGCGCCGCGAGATGTAGCCGACGGCCAGCAGCCGCTCGATGATGGCGGCGCGGGTGGCGGGCGTGCCCAAGGAGCTGGCTTTCATCAGTTCCTGCAAGGCGTTGTCGTCGCTGTCGTTTTCAACCGTCCGGCCGGCGTGCTCCATCGCGGAGAGCAGCGTCGCCTCGTTATAAAACGGCGGCGGCTTGGTTTGCTTCTTCCGGCTCTGCGCGTGCAGCACATCCGCGCGCGCGCCCTCGGCCAGCGGCGGCAGGGCAGGGGAGTCGTCCCCGTCGTTTTCCTCCGCCGTTTTGACGTGCTGGTACAGCGCGTTCCAGCCCGCCCGCACGACGGCCGTCCCGCGCGAAAGAAACCGTTCGCCCCCGGCCAACGTGACGGCCTTCATATTGTCCGTGACGTAATCCGGGTAAAACACGGAAATAAACCGCCGGGCTATCAGGTCGAACACGCGGCGTTCGTCCGGCGTCATAGCCGCCGGGTTGACGGTATGCCCGTTGGGGATTATGGCGTGGTGGTCGGTGACCTTCGCGTCGTCCGTTACGCGCCGCGAAAACGGCGTTTTAACCGGCGGCATGGCCGCGATTTCCGCCGGGTAAAGGCCGGCGAGCTTTTGCAGCACGGCCACGGCCTTCGGCTCCATATCGGCGCTGAGGTAGCGGCTGTCCGTGCGCGGGTAGGTGATGACCTTGTGTTTTTCGTACAAATCCTGGGCTATGTCCAATGTGCGCTGGGCCGAAAAGCCGAAGCGGCGCACGCAGTCCCGCTGGAGTTCGGTCAGGTCGTAGAGCAGGGGAGGGGGCTGGGATTTGCGGCTGGTCTCGACGCTTTCGACCGTACCGGCCTGGCCGGCGGCCACCTCCAGTATTTGCGCGGCTTGCTCGGCCGTTTCTATGTGCGTGGATTTGGTCTTGGCATCAAACCACGTGCCGCCGTATTCCTCGCCGTTTTCAAGCCCGAACAGTGCGGTGACTTCCCAATAATCCGCGGGCTTGAAGCTCTCGATTTCGGCCTGACGCGCGGCCAGGAGCGCCAGCGTGGGCGTCTGCACCCGGCCGATGCTTAAGAGGGCGTTGTATTTCAGCGTATACGCCCGCGTCGCGTTGATGCCGACGAGCCAATCCGCCTCCGAGCGGCAGCGCGCGGCGTTGTACAGATTGTCGTATTCCGCGCCGTCCTTGAGGCTGGCGAAGCCGCCGCGTATGGCCGCGTCCGTCATGCTGGATATCCACAGGCGGCGGAACGGCTTCTTACATTTTGTATATTCGTAGATGTACCGGAAGATCAGCTCGCCCTCGCGCCCGGAATCCGTCGCGCAGATCAGGCCGTCGACTTCCGGCGAGTTCATCAGTTTTTTTACGGCGCCGAGCTGCGATTTCACCGCCGGTATCGGCTTTAGTTTCATCGCGTTCGGGATGATGGGCAGCGCGTCCGCGCGCCAGCGCTTGAGCGCCTCGTCGTAGTCCTCCGGTTCGCAGAGCGTGAGCAGGTGCCCCACGGCCCAGGTGACTATATATTCGTCGGAGGAGACGCAGCCCTCGCCCTGTTTGCCGCATTTCAGCACGCGGGCGATGTCCCTCGCGACGGACGGTTTTTCGGCGATGACGAGTGTTTTGGGCAAATGATCACCTCAATATTGATAAATAACCTCGCCGGTTTTGATTATGTGTTCGATAAATCCGCTCGGGTCATGGGTTTCATCGAGCAAATGCGGCTCGATATCGATAAATTCATCCTGCCATTTCAAGTTAAACAATCTGGCATGCGTATCAAGCCAATCGCCCTTATAGTCCCTCACGAGCACGGCAACGTCAATATCGCTCCATTCGTCGGGAGTGCCGTTTACGTATGAGCCAAAAAGGATTATCTTTGTTGGATTGAGCATTTTCAGTACTTCATCAGAATAATCGCGCACTATTTCCCTAACCTTTGCGTTATCCAACATAGGAAGTCCTCCGTTTGATTTTTACGGGTGAGGGCGGCCACACAGGGCCGCCCCTACGGAAACCGGCGGGTGTGGATTATCCGCGTGAAATCGGCGATATGAACAGATTGCGGGTCAAGCCCGCAATGACGGGCTGGAGTGTGTAGAGCAGATTGCGGGTCAAGCCCGCAATGACGGGCGGGGACGTGTTTGCGATGGACATGTCATTTTCACAGGCGGTTGTGGTTGTTAGTACATTCCGTAGGGGCGGCCCTACGTGGCCGCCCGTGTGCGGTTCATATGCCGTTCGATGGCGGTATGCCGTTCGCGCCGGAATCAGCGGCATTGCGGACGGATGTCATTAAATGGAATATTATGGTATACATAATTTTTACGGGTGAGGGCGGCCACACAGGGCCGCCCCTACGGAAACGGGCGGGCGTGGATTATCTGCGCGAAACCGGCGTTTGTAGGAGATTGCGGGTCAAGCCCGCAATGACGGGCTGGGACGTGTTTGCGATGGTTATGTTAAGCGCTGGCTTCAATTTCCGCTATAATTAAGCTTGTAAACTCATTCGCCGCCAGTGTTTTATTGATTGTCTCGATGTTGGTGGCAATCGGTATCGTCATATTGTGATCGATTAATGACTCGATATACAAGCCCAATGCTTCAGCAGCCATTAATGCCGCGTGTTCAATGTTCTCCCCATAAGTATTACAACCTTGCAGATCCGGGAAAAAAACGTCATACCGTCCGTCGTCCTCCCGCGTGAATATCGCTGGGTAGATTTTTTTCATAGTTAGTCTGCCTCCGAGTTAAGTTTTGTATTTTATACATTATATACATTATTAAATGACTGCGGCTGAATGATCTCGGCGAACTCCGCCTCGGTGATGACCGCCACGCCCAGCTCCCGCGCCTTTTTGTTCTTCGCGCTGCCGCTGGCGGCGTCGTTGTTGATCAGGTAGTCCGTTTTGGACGTGACGGAGGATGTGACCCGGCCGCCGGCCTGCTCTATGGCGGCCTGGAGGGCCTTGCGGTTGGCGTAAATGGCCGTGTCGCCGGTGATTACGAAGGTCTTGCCGGCGAGGGGGCGGGCCGCCGCGTCCCCGGGTTCGGGCGCGCGGAATCTCACGAACGGCCGCGCGCGGTTCAATATCGCGATATTGCGGGCGTCGCTGAAATAGCGAATCAGCGCCTGCGCGATGACCGGGCCGTAGCCGCGGATCGTCAGCAGCTCCGCCTCCGCGTCGGCGCTTTGACAGGCGGCGAGTATCGCGTCCAGATTGTGGCCGAAATGCGCGCAGAGCAGCTTGGCGTTGGCCAGGCCGACGTTGTGAATGCCCAGCGCGTATATGAAATTCGGCAGGCCCGCGTCCTTCGAGCGCTCGATTGAAGCGGACAAGTTGGCGTAGGATTTTTCGCCGAAACCGGTCATGGCCGTGATTTGGTCTTTGTACGCGTCCAAATCATACAAATCGGCGTAGACGCTGATAAATCCCTGTTCGATGAATTTCTCCGCCGTCATTTCGGAAAGCCCCTCGATGTTCATCGCGTCGCGGGCGGCGTAGTGCGCGATGGCGCGCAGCGTTTGCGCGGGGCAGTTGCCGTTTTCGCAGAGCAGCGTCTTGGCGTCGTTTTCCTGGGCAATAATCGTTTTGAAGCCGCAGACCGGGCAGCGCTCCGGCGGGACGCAGCCGCCGCCGCGCGTGAGGTTTTCCGCCACCTGCGGGATGATCATGTTGGCCTTGTAAACCGTGATGATATCGCCGATGCCGAGCCGCAGGCCCTCGAAGATGCTGACGTTGTGCAGGCTCGCGCGTTCGACGGTGGTGCCCTCCAGCTCGACGGGCTCGAACACGGCGATGGGGTTGATCAGCCCGGTGCGGGACGTGTTCCATTCCACATCGAGCAGACGCGTCTCCGCCGTTTCGTCGGCCCATTTATAGGCGATGGAATCCCGCGGGAATTTGGACGTCGCGCCCAGCGACGCGCCGTATTCCGCGCTGTCGAAGGCGAGCACGAGCCCGTCGGTTGCGAACGGGTAAGCCGCCAAGCTGTTTTTGAAGCGTTCGACGGCCCGGGCGACGCTGCCCGAGTTAACGAGCACATGCCCGACGACGTCAAAACCCAGGTTTTTCAGCAGCGCCAGGCATTCAAAGCGGCTGTCCGGCAGGCCCGCGCCGGCCGCGGAAACGGAAAAGGCCAGGAAGCGCACGCTGCGCCTGGCGCACACGGCGCTGTTGAGCTGGCGCACGGTGCCGCTGGCCAGGTTGCGCGGGTTTTTGTACTGCTCGCCCTCGCCCAGCTCCGCGTTGATGCGCTCGAAATCCGCGAAGGAAATCAGGGCCTCGCCGCGCACGGTCAGTTTGCCCGAGTATTTTATCTCCAACGGCACGCCGCCGAACGTGCGCGCGTTGTGCGTGATGTCCTCGCCGATGACGCCGCTGCCGCGCGTCAGCGCGCGTATGAGCCGCCCGTTTTCGTAGGAGAGGACGATAGTCAGCCCGTCCATTTTCAGCGAGAGCAGGCCGGTTTTATCGCCGAGGAAGGCGGCGAGCTTTCCCGTCTCTTTGGTTTTATCCAGCGAGAGCATGGGCGTTTCGTGGGCCACCTTTTCCAGCGCGCTCACGACTTCCGCGCCGACGCGCCGGGTCGGGCTGCCCGCGAGGACGACGCCCGTCACGCGCTCCAGCGCGGCCAGCTCGTCGTAGAGTTTGTCATACTCATAATCGGACATGGCGGGCATGTTCCGGTTATAGTACGCGTCGGAAGCCTCGTTCAGAATACGCGAGAGTTCCTTCATGCGGTCTAAATTATCGATGTTCGCAACCCCATTTTTATATATTCTTCACATACGTCCTGATTTCCATACCCTCGCGCCTGACTATCTCAAACACCTTCGACGTGTAAAACGCGTCGTTCAGCGCGTTATGAAACGGCTCCGCGGCGTCCACGCCCAATTCCTCGACGGCGCTGCGCAGGCCGATCTGCCGCCCCGCGCCGTGATTCAAATACTGCGAGGCGAGCAGCTGGACGTTTATGTACGCGTTGGTCACAAGCGACGCGTCGAAGCCGTAAAACCGGATGTTGTCAAACAGCAGGCGCACGTCGCTGCCGCCCCAGGTGCACATGACGTTCCCCGGCGCCAGCAGCGCGGCGATTTCCTCAAAAACCTGCGGAAACGGCGGCATTCTGTCCAAAAAGGCGTTGGTCAGCCCGGTCATATCCCGCACAACCGGGTGCATACGCGGGTAAACCGTAGGTTTTACAAGGATATTGCGCCTGCCGGTCGCCTCGAAGCGTTCGTCCATGATCACCGCGCCGAGCTGGATAATCTCGAAACGCAGATTTTCGTTCTCGTTCATGCCGCCGCCGAAGTCAAAAGCCTGGTTAAATTCCAGGTCCATTACAATATATTCCATGCATTCACACTTTCGCTTTTGTACAAAATATCAGCAAACAAATATTAGAAAAAAGGGGGATCAAGATGTCAAAAAAACACGTTTATATCGGCGTCGTCACCATTTTGGGCCTATTGCTGGCCGCACATTTTATAATGCCCATCTCCGAGGATTTCGCCGATAAAAATCTAATAAGCCTGAACGCCGACGACGGCCCAGCCGTTTCGGCGCCTCTGCCGGACGGCACGCTGGGCGAATTCGCGACGCGTTACGGCGCGTATCCCAAAAACCGCGGCAGCAACATACAGCTGGCTTCCGACCAAATCGACGGCGTCATTGTATTGCCGGGGCAGGTATTCTCGTTCAACGACGCCGTGGGGCCCACGACGAAGGCGAACGGCTTCAAGCTAGCCCGCACATTCATTAAGGGCAAGGACACGCGCGGCTACGGCGGCGGCGTCTGCCAGGTCAGCACCACGCTCTACAACGCCGCGCTGATGGCGGGCATGGAGATATTGGAGCGGCACGCGCATTCCAAGCCGGTGGGCTATGTGGCGGAGGACAGGGACGCCGCGACGTCCTACGGCTCCATGGACTTCAAGTTCCGCAACAACCTGCCGTACCCGGTCCGCGTGAACAGCGCCGTGGAGAATGTCGAAAAAAAGAACCAGATAAAGATAAGCATAACCAAAGTTTAATCCAGCGCCTTCTTAAATCTCTTTATCGATATCGTCAGCGCGACGACCATGAATACCGTCAGGCACAGAAGATCCTTCCATACCGCCGTTATCCCGACGCCCTTGGAGACTATGCCGCGTATGATGCGCAGGAAATACGTCAGCGGCAGAAAAAACGTCAGGTATTGCAGCGCCTGGGGCATGGCGTCTATCGGGAACATGAAGCCGGTTAATATTATGCTGGGCAGTATTGTGATGATGACGAGCATCATGGCTTGCAGCTGGTTTTTGGCCGCCGTCGAGATAAGCATGCCGACGGCCAGGCAGGATATGATGAAGATCAGCGCCGGTATCAACAGCAGCCAGACATTGCCCTGGATGGGTATATTGAACCAGAAGCGGCTCGTCAGCATGGCCAGCACGAAGCCCAGGAAGCCGATGACCACATAGGGCGTAAGCTTGCCGAGGATCAGCTCCGACGGCTTGACGGGCGTGACGATCAGCGTCTCGATGGTGCCGCGCTCCCTCTCGCGCACCATCGCGAAGGCCGTCAGCATAAGCGTGAGGTTCATCATGATCAGGCCGACCAGGCCGGGTATCGTGAAATAGTGTATGTCCATGTTGGGGTTGTACATCACGCGCGTGTTCATCGTAAACTGTTCGATGTTCACCGCGCCCAGGCCGGAGCGCTTGAGCTTGTTCTGCATCTCCTGAATCGCGTTGTACTGGGCGATCAGTACGCCGCTGTTGAGCACGGTCTGCGCCACGGTGGAATCGCTGCCGTCGATCAGCAGCAGCGTCTGCGGCGTCCGGCCAAATCTCACATCCTGCGCGTACGTCGGCGGGATGCTGATGCCGGCCTTGACGACGCCCTGGTCGATCAGGTTCTCCAATTCCTGCTCGCTGTTTACATATTGGTATATCCTGAAATAGCCGGACGCGCGGAACTGGTCGATAAACGCGCGGCTTTCCCGCGTTTGCGACTGGTCGAAGACGGCCGTGCGCACGTTGCTGACCTCGATATTAACGGCGTAGCCGAACAGCAGCATAAGCATGACGGGCATGACCAGCGGCACGCGCGTGCTGATCTTGTCCCGCAGCAGCTGGATGATCTCTTTCCGGACTATGGCCGAGTACCGGCGGAGGCTGAAGCCGGTGGGTTTGGGGTTCATGGATGGCGCTCCTTTGGATAAAAAGGCTGCGGTCAAACGATTATCTTAACTGAACAAGTACCGGGGAGGGCGGCCACGCAGGGCCGCCCCTACGAGGGCCGGCAGCCGCCATACTCACTACCGTCATTGCGGGCTTGACCCGCAATCTCCCGCCGCTAAAGGAACACAGGCATACTTATTGCCGTCATTGCTACGGGGCTATTCATTGCAGCGCATGGGATTGCGGGTCAAGCCCGCAATGACGGGCTATGAAAATACTTGTCTATCATATCGCCGGCTTCGCCAAGCCAGCTTTCCCGCTCGGCCGGGGTGCTTGCCGCAATCACCCGGAACATAATTCTGTCAAATGTTTTTATACCGCAATAATCAAATATGCAGTCTCGCCACAGGCGCTGCAGGGGATCGCCGAAAACCGCGTCCTCACGCTGCTTTGGGGTGTTGGAAGTATTGAATACCAGGCCGATTTGCGCTTTAAGCAACCCGATTGGCAAGGGCGCGCCGCCATCGCCTTTGGAAAAGGTATAGGCGACATTTTCCGTCAGAACCCGGTCAACCCACCCTTTCAGTATCGCGGGCGGCTGCCCCCACCAGTTAGGGTGGATGATTACGATTCCATCAGCCTGCGTTATTTCTTTCTGATGCGCCTCCACCAACTTATCGTTAGCGATATCGCAGGTTAATTCCTCGCCGGACATAACGGGGTTGAACCCCTCTTCGTATAAATCGTGATAATATGCCGTATGTCCGTTCGCCTCAATTCTGTCAACCACCGTATGGGCGATTGCGGCGTTAAAGCTGTTTTGATACGGGTGCCCCAAAATAATTGATACCCTCACGTTACCCCTCCTCATTTTGTAAAAATCTCATATTCAAAAACGACGCGTCGACCTTCTGGTTGGTGGCCTGCTCGACCATGCATATGAACACGTCCTCCAGGCCGGCGGCGTTGTTCTTTTCGATGATATGCGCGGGCGTGTCGATATCCATCAGCTTGCCGTTGAAGATGAAGCCGACGATATCGCAGCTCGCGGCCTCGTCCATGTAGTGCGTGGTGACGAGGACGGTGATGCCCTGGCGGGAGAGCGCGTGGATGATCTGCCAAAACGTGCGGCGCGAGACGGGGTCGACGCCGGCGGTGGGTTCGTCCAGGATTAGGAGGCGCGGCTTGTGAATCAGCGCGCAGCCCAGCGCGAGGCGCTGTTTCCAGCCGCCGGAGAGGTTGCCCGCCAGCGCGTTTTCCTTGCCTTTGAGGTTGGCCATCTCGATCAGCTGGGACTTTCTGTCCTCCAGCACGTCCTTCGGAAGTTCGTACACGCCGCCGTAGAAATTCAGGTTCTGGCTGACGGTCAGGTCCTCATAGAGCGAGAAGCGCTGGGACATATAGCCTATGTTGCGGCGTATGACCTCCGTGTCCCTGACGATATCACAGCCCAGCACACTGGCGGAGCCGCCCGTGGGCGAGAGCACGCCGCAGAGCATGCGGATGGTCGTGGATTTGCCGGAGCCGTTGGGGCCGAGGAAGCCGAAGATCCGCCCGGTTTCTATCTTGAAGCTGATGGCGTCCACGGCGGTGAAATCCCCGAATTTCTTGGTAAGACCGTCGACGACGATTGCGTAGTTTTGGTCGGGCGCGGCCATCATTTGAGCTCCAATGTCACGGTGGCGTTCATGCCCGGCGCCAGCAGGCCGGTGGAATTATCCAGCGTGACTTTTACCGCGAAAACCGTGTTCTCCTGCTTGGACTCGGTCGTTTGTATATTCTTCGGCGTAAACTCCGCCTGCGGGGATATCCACGTCACCTTGCCGGAGACCGGCTTATCCGGGATATTGGAGGCTGTGACGGAAACCGTGTCGCCCAGGGCGATGCGGCCGTTATACTTCTGGGGAATATAGACCTTGATCCAGTAATTATCCGCGGACTGCACGGTGAACACGTTGCTGCCGGGGCTGACGACCTCGCCGACATCCATGTTTTTGTATAACAGCACGCCGGTGACCGGCGACGTTATCCGGTATTTTTTGAGCTGGCTGTTTGCGCCGTCGAGACCGGCCCGCGCAAGGTCTACGGCGGCCTGCGCCGCGTCGATCTGCTGTTTGGAGACGCCGTTGCGCAGATAATCCACGTTGGCCTGGGCCTGGTCAACGGCGGCCTGCGCCGCGTCGAGCTGCTGCTTGGTCGCGCCGTTTTTCAGGTCGCGCGCGGTGGCCAGGGCCTGGTCGTACTGCGCCTGCGCCGCGGCTATGGCGTCGGTTGTCGCGCCGCTTTGCAGCAGGCTCAGCTGGGATTGGGCTATATTGAGCTGGTTACCGGCGTTGTCCAGCGCGCTCTTGGCGTTATCCAGCGCGTTCTGCGCGGCGTCCGCGTCGCTCTGGGAGGCGGTGCCGCCGGATACCATGCCGTTGATTCTGTTAAGATTGGTCTGCGCGTAATCGTAATTCTGCTGGGCGTTATCCACGGCGGTCTGCGCCTGGTCTACCGCCGTCTGCGCCTGCTGTATCTGCTGCGGCCGGTTGCCAGCCTTTAAGTTATCCAGATTGGCCTTGGCCGCCGCCGCCGCCGCGTCCGCCGCCGCGATTTGCTCCGGGCGCGAGCCGGCCTTGAGGTTCGCGAGGTTGGCCTGCGCGGAATCCAGCTGCGCCTGCGCCTGTTGTATCAGCTCCGGGCGCGTGCCGGCGGTCAGGTCGTCGAGGCCGGCCTGCGCGGATTTAAGCTGCGCCTGCGCCTGGCGGACGGCCGTTTGCGCGTCGGTATCGTCCAGCACGGTTACGATATCGCCGGCCTGCACGGCGTCGCCCTCCTGCTTATCGACCGCAGTGATTTTGCCCGATACCTGGGAATATATGTCATATTGGTCGCATTCGACGCTGCCGCCGGCCTGCACGCCGGTCGCGGGCGCGCCGCACGCGCATACAAAAATCGCGCCCAGCGCAAGGGCCGCCGCGATTTTTACCATTCCCGCGATATCTATGTATCCGGCGCTCATAGTATCCTCTCCGAAAAACTCCTACTATATATTTTACAGTATTTATCGCGGATTGTCAAGGAATAGGGGAGCACGGTAATTTCATAGATTGTTACAATTGCGTTGCAAGAGTTAAACGATGATTCAGCTGTGGATTATGCAGGAACGGTCTTGAC
>Ga0209629_10001889_pt1 | contig 13725 bp, 10 predicted proteins | sample TergutCu122P5_FD_187286 | JGI IMG/M metagenome (GOLD analysis project Ga0209629, IMG submission 187286) | Cubitermes ugandensis P5 segment gut microbial communities from Kakamega Forest, Kenya - Cu122 P5 (SPAdes) (version 2) | ecosystem: Host-associated > Arthropoda: Insects > Digestive system... | reverse complement strand
GTTACGGTTAAAAACACCGGAACGGTTGAAGGAACGGAAGTGGCGCAACTCTATATCAGAGATATGGTAGGCAGCGTTACGACTCCCGGAAAGTCATTGCGAGGATTCAGCCGCGTGAGCCTGAAACCCGGTGAGGAAAAAGAGATTCAATTTACGCTCACCGCTGATGATTTATCGCTCTGGAACAGAGAGATGAAGCGAGTGGTCGAACCCGGCGAATTTAAGATTATGGTCGGCAGCGCTTCGAATGATATAAAGCAGGAAGGCGTGTTGACGGTAAAATAAAAACGAATAAATAAACAGACATGATAGTATCATTGAAAGAAATATTGACGGACGCATACAGAAATCAATATGCGGTAGGAGCATTCAATTGCCTGAGTTTGGAAAATGTACAGGGAGCAATCCGGGCTGCCGAAGAATCGCGTTCGCCGATTATTTTGCAGTTGGCGGAAGTGCAGTTTCCTTATTCTCCGATAGAATTAATGGCTCCGGTTTTTTTGGAAGCCGCCCGTAAAGCGTCGGTTCCCGTGGCTGTGCATCTCGATCACGGTCAAAGTTTTGAAACCTGCGCAAAAGCCATTCATTTGGGTTTCGGCTCAGTGATGTACGATGGTACGGCTTTGACGGTTCAAGAGAACATGAAAATTACCCGCGAAGTAGTGAGAATGGCAAAATCTTTCGGCGTAAATGTGGAAGCGGAATTGGGTAAGGTAGGAAATACGGGAGAAGGCAAAGGGGAAGGCGGAGGCAAAGACGCGCCGGATGTTTTCACCGATGTTGAAGAATCCGCTCTGTTCATTAAGGAAACAGGCATTGACGCTCTGGCAATTGCTATCGGCAACTTGCATGGGAAATACGTTGCAACCCCTCGACTGAATATCACAAGATTGCAGGAAATAAACCGGAAGAATCGATTGCCCTTAGTCCTCCACGGCGGAACAGGCACAAGCGAAGAAGACTTTAAATCGTGTATTCATAACGGGATCAGTAAAATAAATGTCGCGACAGCCATTCAAATAAGTATTACGGAAAAAATACGGGAATACCTGCAATCCGCCGGAAAGCCGAATTACATCGATATGAAGTATAAAATGGTTGAAGCTTCAAAAGAAGCGGTGATGTTTCATATCAATCTGTTTGAGAGTAACAACAGAATTTAAAAATAAGTAAGCTATGAGAAACGGAATAGCATCGATGGAGTAACAACCATACACAGGATGTATAAAACAATGAATAAAAACCCGGCATTCATGTATAATAAAAGCCAAGCAGCAAAACTCGGTTTTTGCTTTTTCTAAAAGAAAGCAAATACCGTCAATTATTTATTATTTTGTGAGTAATTCTATCATAATGCAATATTTTATGTTAAGCATACAAGAAAATTATGGTTCGCTTTTTTCCTAAAATATGGATTATAACGGCAACAAAAATGAAGTCCGGAATCGAAAAAATGAGTTAAGGACGTTGTTATAACGAAGACATGAATTTAAAAATGCGAGCTAAGGACTTCGTTTATTACGGATTAAATAACTTATTATCAAAAAATAATGAAAAAAGCCGGTTTCCTTAAAGAAAACCGGCTACAAAAGAAAACCCATCAAGTTTTATTACCTGATCACTTCGTATGAAATGTCTTCCAATTGTTTTTTGAATTCTACATTCGGAGTAAATTTCAATTTGATACTGTGTATCATTTTGATATTAAATGCTGCAGGCGAATCGGCGCCTTCACTTTTCAGCACAATTCGCAACATCCCGAGGCTACCCAACCGCACACCGCGACCCATCAGCAAATATAGGGATGCGGCGTCAACAAGATTATCGAGAACATTTTTAATATCGCCAACCGAAAGAGATGAATACTTGGTCATTTGCTTCGAAAGATCGCGCAAATCGACAACTCCTTCATTCTCCATGTGGGCATAATACTTAGGGGCTTGAGTTTGATCCAACGGATTGGATCTCTGGACTAAATTTACTTTCATAAAAAACAATTTTTAAATAATTAATTTTTCGGTTATTTATATCTTAACAAAATAATTAATGCAATTACTTTAATAAGATTTTGCAAAGATAAAACATATATTTGGATTTTCTCTCATACATTTATACCTGTTTGACATATATATTTACCTTTATTGACAAACGAGATGCCCGACATTGTCCTTACCTTGAATAATAAGGGTAGTTCAACGACGCATTTGCGGTTGAGAAGAGTTTAACAGCGGATCCTGATTAATTAAATTAATTGGATTAAATAATTAAAGGATATGCAAAAATATTTAAAACGTATTAAAATATTAATATTTACCTTTGAATCGTCAATCAAACTTATAAAAAAACACAGCAATATGAAATTTACTTATTTGTCGATTTCGTTTCTCCTTGTCCCTGCAATAATAAACGGAGAAATAACGGTTAAAGAATATGTTCATTTTGCATAAAAAACAGATTACCATGAAAATAAAAAACTTCAGATGGTGGATTGTAGGACTGTTAGCAGTAGTAACTGCTATCAACTACTTAGACAGACAAAACTTTCCATTAGTGTATGCCGAAATAAACAAGGTAATTCCCATATCGGATTCACAATATGGTTTTTTAAACAGTTTGTTTTTGTTTATGTACGGAACTATGTATGCTGTAGGGGGACGAATTGTGGATTTAGTAGGGACCAGAGTAGGATATGCTTTTATGGCAACGTGGTGGTCAATAGCAAATATTTTTCATGCTTTTGTTTCCGGTATTACGGGGTTAGGTATTGGCAGATTTTTTTTGGGAGCCGGTGAAGGAGGGGGCTTTCCTGCTTCTGCAAAAGTAATATCCGAATGGTTCCCGAAAAAGGAACGTTCGTATGCTTTCGGTATTTTCAATACAGGGTCGAGTATCGGAGCCATCATAGCTCCTATATTGGTTTTATTTATCGTAAGTACATTAGGGAGTTGGCGATGGACTTTTGCAGTTTTCGGCTTCATTGGATTATTATGGGTTATTGTTTGGTTAAAAATGTTCAATCGTCCGGAAAAAAGTAAATACATTACTGAAAAAGAGAAACAATATATTTTGAACGAATTAACTGTAGAAGAAGGAAAAAATGCGCAGGAGCAGAAAATATTATGGCGTGAACTGTTTAAAATAAGAAAGCTTTGGGGTCTTTTTATTATCAAATTTTTGACGGATTCAGCCTGGTATTTTTTCATATTTTGGCTTCCCAAATATTTATATGATATGCGAGGGCTTGATATCAAGGGAATAGGAACTTATTCCTGGATTCCTTTTGCATTTGCCGCTATGGGTAGCTTTATAGGCGGCTGGTTAAGCAGTTGGTTAATTAAGAAGAATGTTTCTCTTGATTTATCAAGAAAAATTGCCTTGGGAATCGCTGCTGCTTTGTTGCCGGCTTCCTTGCTAATCACTTCCACCTCATCATTTTTGAGCGCTATCTTCTTTTTCGGATTAGCCATGATGGGTCATCAATTTTGGTCAACGATTGTCCAAACGCTGGCAGCTGATATATTCCCCTCGAAAATAGTCGGAACGGTTGCCGGATTAATCGGATGTATCGGAACTTATGGCGCCATGCTGTTCAGTTTGATTATAGGTTTTATAATTCAACAACATGGATATACGCCGGCATTTATTCTTTCGGGAATATTACATCCCATTTCTTTTATTTTGATTCTGATTATCATTCGGAAAATTGAACCGGTTCATTTTTTAGCGATTAAATAAATATATGAAATTATCAATTGCAATAGCATCAGAGAATGCGCTTCCAAGTGCATTTGTTGTTTTCAGAGGGTTTGAAAAATCTATACGAGATGTTGCTGCTTTGGGTTATGACGGGGTTGAATTAGCTTTAAAAAATGCAAAAGAGATAAACCCTCAAGTAATAAAATCTCATCTTGAAGCAGCAGGATTGCAAGTGTCTTGTATTTCAACCGGACAAGTGTTTGCAGAAAGCGGATTAATGTTTACGGATGAAGATATTCGGAAAAGGAATAAAGTAAAAGAAATATTTAAAGAAATGATTGATTTGGCTACCGAATTTTGTCAGATGTTAAATATCGGCAGGATACGAGGTCAAATCGGAAAAGCGGGAGTAGAAGTTTGCGAAGAGCGTTTTATGGAAGTAATAAAAGAATTGTGCGATTATGCTGCTTTGCGAAATATCTACTTAGTCCTTGAACCGGTTAACCGCTACGAGATTGATTTTGTGAATTCGGTTAAAGAAGGGGTCGCTTTATTGAAAAAAGTGAATCATCCGAATTTAAAACTTATGCCCGATGTATTCCACATGAATATTGAAGATGCAAAGATAGGGGAAGAATTATCTCGTAATATCAAATATATCAGATATGTCCACCTTGCCGATTCCAACCGGCTGGCTCCCGGCTGGGGACATACAGATTTCAATGATATTTTCGAACATTTGAAGAAAGTGAACTATGACGGATGGTTGTCCGTAGAAATTTTACCTATTCCGGAGCCTTTTGCAGCAGCTAAACAAGCGATTGAATTTTTAAAACCGTTTTTGAATGCGAGTGTATAACAATTAAAAAACAAAAAGCATGGAAAATACTAAGCTACAAGCGAAAAAATACTTAAAAGATTTTAAGGGAGAACGCTACATCAATGGGCTTGAGGTTTTTGACAGCTTAGGTGAAGAATTATCAAAACTCGGAAAAAGAGTAAGTATTATTGTTGATGGTTTGGGACAGAATTGGGTTTCACCATTGGTTTACAGAACTGAAAAAATACTTACTGCTTCCGGTTTGTCCATTGCAGGTGAATTAATTCCCGGTGCACGCCCCAATGCACCCCACGAAGATGTTTTTTTCATTGCAGGAAAAATCATAGAGCAAAATCCGGATGCAGTATTATCAATTGGCGGCGGAAGTACAACAGATGCAGTGAAAACTGCTATTGCTCTTAACGGATTAAAAGATAAATATCCGGATATTGATGCCTATTTCGGTACAGGTGAAATCAGTAAAATGCTTTTGAAGGAAAACATGAAATTACTTCCTCATTATTCGGTAATGACAGTTGCAAGTTCTGCTGCTCACTTGACAAAATACGCGAATATTACCGATATGAATACCAAACAAAAAATGCTGATTGTGGATGAAGCTATTGTGCCTGCGAGAGCAATGTTTGACTATGTATTTACTTTAAGTCAACCCTTATCTCTGATTAAAGACGGAGGTTTAGATGGAATTTCACATGGAATTGAAGTATTAATGGGAATTTCCGAGAACCTGCTCAAAAGAGCGATGCCGATTTGTCTGACGGGAATTGAATTAATTGTAAATAACATAAAAAAAGCAGTTACGGTTCCGGAAAATATTGAAGCGCGTGAAGCTCTCGGACTGGGTACCGATTTGGGAGGATATGCCATTATGACGGGGGGTACGAATGGCGCTCATCTGAATAGCTTTTCCATGACGGATATTCTTTCCCATGGACGCGCTTGCGCTTTATTGAATCCATATTATGTAGTATTCTTTTCTCCAAAAATCGAAAACCGCCTGAAAGAAATAGGAAAAATTTATAAAAGAGCGGGTTATATTAAAATAGATTTAGAAAAACTGCATAAAAGGGATTTGGGATTAGCTGTCGCTGAAGGAATGATTTCTCTGTCGGAAGATATTGGTTTTCCTACAACTTTGAAATCTGTGCCCGGATACACTGAAATTCACAAATGGAGATGCCTTGAGGCGGCAAAAGATCCCAAGCTGGAATCTAAACTGAAGAATATGCCGGTACCCATGTCAATCGCAGACATAGATATCTACATGAAATCCATATTAAATGCCGCAGAAAGCGGAGATATGAGTAAAATAGAAATGTATTATTAACGATGATTTGAATTACATAAAAATTGCAATTATTATGAAAAGAAAAATGACTTTTAAGAATTTTATTAAGCGCTTAATTGATTGCCTGTTAAAGTATGGAGGACTACTTGTTTTTTTTATTATTTTGTCTTCCCAACTTTCCGATGCAACCAATAAAATTAAGGGGGAAAAAGTTACGGATAATGCAGATACTGAAGCAATGCAACAACAAAAAACAATATCGGGAACTGTTACCGATATAAAGGGTGAAGCGCTTGCAGGCGTGTCTGTTTCCGTAAAGGGCACTAATATAGGTATAATTACAGATGCTAACGGAAACTACAAAATTACAAATGTTTCCGAAAAGGCAATATTAGTGTTTACATATTTGGGCATGAAAACCGTAGAAATGTCGATTGGTAATAAATCGGTATTGAATGTTCAATTGCTTGAAGATACAGTCGCGCTCGGAGAAGTGCAAATAGTAGCTGTCGGATATGGAACAATGAAAAAGAAAGATCTGACAGGAGCTGTGATTTCAGTGAATCCGGAAAAATTGAAAGCTGAAATGCCGCGAACTGTTCAGGAAATATTAAAAGGAAATGTAACAGGCTTGGAAGTCGGGTTTTCTACTAACGCTAAAGGAACTGAAAATATGGAAATCAGAGGTATAAATTCATTAAAAGCTAATACCAATCCTTTACTTGTAGTTGATGGAATTATTTTTCAGGGAACCCTATCCGATATAAATCCTTTTGATATTCAAAAGGTTGATGTATTAAAAGACGCTTCTTCCGCAGCCGTTTATGGAACAAAAGCCGCTAATGGCATTATTTTGATAACGACTACACATAGCGGTCAAAGTGCAGGTAAACCATTAATAAATTTGTCTGCCAATCTCAGTTCAGTGATACCGGGAAAAATGGCTCATGTATATAACGCTTACGAATTTATCAGATGGAGACAAGATGTATTGCGTTCGATGAATTGGTACAGTTCACCTGCCAATGAAAAATTGTATCTGTTTGATAATCCTAATGAACTTCCGTCCGGAGTTTCTATGGAAATGTGGATGAACGGACTTACGGGCGACCCGATAGATATATGGTTATCTCGCTTGGGACTAAGAAGCATTGAAATTAACAATTATCATGCCGGTAAATATGTGGACTGGGAAAAAGAAGTTTATCGAAAAGGAATTTTTCAAGACTATAATCTTTCGGTTACCGGAAAAAAAGAGGACATATCCTATTATTGGTCTTTAAATTACACGGATAATAAAGGAATTGTATTAGGCGACTTTTACAAGACCATTCGAAGCCGACTTAAATTTGATTTTGATATAACAAAGTGGTTAACGGTAGGTATCAATACAAACTTCTCGGAAAGAAATGAAAGCGCTGTCACTGCGAATACATGGTCCATAAGAAATAATTCTCCTTGGGGGTCTAAATATAATGATGATGGAGTGACACTCAGATACAGTTCCATTGATGATCCTTTAGGTTCTACAAATCCATTGTACACAATGGCATATACAGATCAATCCAATATTATTCGATCATTAATCACAAATATGTACGGAACAATTAAATTGCCCTATAATATTTCCTTTCAAACGACTTATTCACCGTTTTATTCGTTTCGAAATTTAAATATACATTATTCATCAAAACATGAAGAATACAGGGTACAGGGCGGACAAGCTTCAAGAGAAAACCAAACTACATTCAATTGGCAATTAGATAATTTGTTGAAGTGGAATCAAACTGTAAATAAAGATCATAAGTTTGATGTTACATTACTTTATAATGCGGAAAAAAACCAATATTGGCAAAACTATATGCAAGGAACGGGATTCAGTCCGTCTGATGTATTGGGTTATCATGCTATGTCTGCTGCAAGTTTAATCAATATTTCAAGTCAAGATACTTACAGTACCGGAAACTCTTTGATGGGCAGGTTATACTATTCATTCAAAGATCGGTACATGCTGACAACATCGATACGGAGAGACGGGTATTCGGCTTTTGGAATTAATAATCCCTATGCAACTCTTCCGGCTGTTGCCTTAGGATGGGTTTTCACAGATGAAAAATTTTTCAAGAATAATTTGTTTTATGGAAAACTTCGTTTTTCATATGGTGAAAACGGAAACAGAGAAATCGGAATTTATGATGCTTTATCGGATATGACTGTTGGCAAGAATACCTACGCAAGCCAAACGGGAGCTGCGTATGAAAAAGTATTGTTATATATCGGAACAATGGCGAACAACAATATAAAATGGGAACAAACAAGGTCTTATAATATCGGAATGGATTATGACATTTTAAATGGATTAATCACCGGATCTTTAGAGGTATATGATGCACGTACCCACGACTTGTTAGTCAATCGTGTACTTCCCAATGTAACAGGTTACAACCAGGTTACAACCAACTTGGGACAAATACAGAATAGAGGTTTTGAATTAAGTATCAATGCGCAATTGATGAAAAAAAATAATTTTTCATGGCAAACAAGTTTCAACTTCTTTTTGAATAGGAATAAGGTTATCCACCTTTATGGTGATATGGAAAATATTTATGATGATAAAGGAAACATTACCGGGCAAAAAGAATCGGACGATATTACAAATAAGTGGTTTATCGGACAGGCTTTGGATCGAATTTGGCAACCGAAGGTTCTTGGTATTTGGCAGCTTGGAGAAGAAGCAGAGGCAAGGAAATATGGTCAATATCCCGGTGATTTTAAAATTCTGGATGTAAACAATGACGGAAAAATAAGCCAGGAAGATAATGTATTTCAAGGATATACTTTACCACGATTCAGATGGAATATGCGGCATGATTTTACAGTATTAAAAAACATCAATATGTCGTTTAATTTATATTCAAACTGGGGACAGTGGGGAAATTACAATGATGTAGCAAAAGATGGAGGTAAAAATGATCGTATGAATGATGTAAAATATCCATATTGGACGCCCGAGACTCCATATAAACAATATTACGGCAGAATCGGAACTTATTATGCCGGTTCTTCATTCAATGTTTACAGAAAAAAATCTTTTATCAGATTAGAAAATGTATCTTTGTCATACAAATTTAATTCAAAAATTTGTAATCTTTTAAATGTAAATAATATGACCATATCGGCTTCTGCTCGGAATGTATATGTATGGGCGCCCGACTGGAATTACGGAGATCCGGAAGTCGATAGCGGTTATCCGGCACCCAAACAATTTTCGTTAGGGGTTAATGTAACATTTTAATTATTATAAAAATATTTAGAAAATGAAAACATATATTATAAAAATAAGTGTGATATTGAGTTGTTTATGCTCAATAATAAGTTGTAAAGATGATTATCTGGAACCTAAGCCGTTATCTTTTTTTTCTCCTCAAGGAGTATTTGTCGATATTGATGGATTCATGTCTGTTATCAGGGCATGCGATGTAAAATTAAAGTCGGAATTTTATACAAACGGTGATCGTGTTCCTTTTGCTGATGAATATATCTATTCCGACCTCGCTGTTGAAGGATTAAGCGATCAGGCAAGCTGTGTGCAGGATGTTATTCAGAAAATAACTCCTTCCGCTCCTTTGAACATCGATAACTGCAGAATCGGATGGTATTGGGAAATTGCTTATCAAACAATAAAATATGCCAATGTAGTCTTAACCAGGATTGATGGCGTTCAAGGATTGGATGAAACAAAGAAAAACGAGGTAAAGGGGATGGCATATTTTCACCGGGCTTATGTATATTACAGGCTTGTAAATCTGTTTGGAGATGTTCCTTTCCTCGGTAAAGAATTGACAGGACCAAAAATTGATTTTTATTCTACTAAACGAGAAGTTATTCTCAAAAAAATAAAAAAAGACTTAGATCTTGCTGTTAATTGGTGCAGAGATGACGTAGATAGAGGATACGTTACAAAAGGAGCTTGTTTACATCTGCTGACAAAAGTCAATCTGGCTCTGGGAAATTTTGATGATGCCATCACTTCTGCAACAAAACTCATCGATGGGGGCGTTTATAAATTGATGAGAGAACCTTTTGGGAAAATACCGAGAGAGGAAGGAGCCTATTTGAGAAATATAGGGGTTGTAAGGGATGATGTAATAGCAAGATTACATTGGCAAGAAAATAAAGCCATTGCAGAAAACAAAGAAGTGATTTATATGGTTGTTGACAGAGAAGATCAAATCACTTCCCGTCTGAATAATTATTCAATGAGAATGTGTCTTCCATGGTGGAGCCGAACAGCGTCTAATCAAATCTATACGCCTGATGGACAAAGAGGAATGTCGGATGGAGCAAATAATGAATATGATTTGGTAAAAACCTTTGGTCGCGGTATCGGAAGAATCAGAGGAACTAAATATCATACAAAAACGATATGGGACGATCCGAACGATTTAAGGCATAAAAAATATAACTGGATGGAAATGGAAGATTTAATATACAATAATCCGGACATTAAAGGGAAAAGCCCTTATTACGGAAAACCTCTCCAACAATTCAGAGAAGATGGAACCGTTTTGACATCCGACACCATCAATTGCTGGTACGGTTGGCCTCATTATAAATTATATACTTTAGATCCACGTACTCCTCAAGCAAAAGGAGGAGCAGCCGATATGTATGTATTCAGATTAGCAGAAACCTATTTGTTACGAGCCGAAGCTTATTGGTGGAAAAAACAAAATGCGGAAGCTATGGCTGATGTTAATGAAGTAAGAACAAGGGCTCATTGTTCTCCTTATACTGATCAAAATAACTTTAGTATCAGTACTATTTTAGATGAACGCGCCAGAGAGTTATTTTATGAAGAACCCCGTAAGACAGAATTGACTCGCATAGCATTCCTTTTTGCTCAAACCGGACGTGAATTCAATGGTAAAACATATTCAATGAATAACTTTGGACAGAGTAATTTTTATTTTGATTGGATAAGCGATAAAAATGATTTTTATAATAAAGGGGTGAAAAGTAATTCGGGACAATTCTATACGCTTGGGTCATGGAATGTATTATATCCGGTGCCGCAATTAACCATCAGTGCAAATACGAAAGGTGTCATCAATCAAAATTACGGATATTACGGATATGAGGATAATAAGGAGCCATTATCGGAAATTCCTGTTGAAGAAGATAATTAAACAGTTATAAAAATTATTTATGACAACAAACGACACACTGTGGATCGCTAACGATCATGGAGGTTATAAACTAAAGCTTTCCATAATGAAGTTTTTGGAAGAAAAATGCATTCCGTTCAACAACTTAGGATCGGATTCGGAGGAAATAGTCAGATATCCTTATTATGCCGCAAAGATAGCGCAAGCAGTATCTCAAAACGTAATAAAAAGAGGCATATTGATTTGTTCAACAGGTATCGGAATGAGTGTTGCTGCTAATAAATTCAGCGGCGTACGTGCTTCATTATGTACAAGCACCTATATGGCGAAGATGACCCGATTGCATAACGACTCAAATATTTTGTGCTTGGGAGGGAAAATAACCGGAGAATCAGAAGCCTTAGATATTCTTGAGACATGGCTTAATACAGGATTTGAAGGTGGTCGGCATATTATTTCCTTAGAATTGATCGATGAAATTGAAAAGGTAATCTGCAATTCCGCAGATGGGAATCCGATTTTTAAAGACAAGAAATAATACTCTGAAAATTAATAAAAATGAAAAAAATGAAACAGAAATTGATGTGCGTATCAATCTTGATATGCTTCTTTATTGCTTTCTCCGGAAAAATACTTGCGCAGAATAATACTGTCAGTATTCCCGTAGAAACGGTGATTGATAAAATTCGTGGCGGTTTGTTAGGACAGATTCTCGGTGATTTGAATGGACTTCCTCACGAAAACCGTTATATCAACGAGCCCGGAAATGTACGGAATTATATCCCGTCTTTGCCTGATGGCGCTTGGACAGACGATGATACGGATTTTGAGTGGTTCTATATCTATGAAATGCAAAAGAGAAGGGAAGTATTTTTAGATTATGATTACATCTCCAAATTATGGATAGAAAGAGTGAATAAAGGAATGTGGTGTTCAAACCGTTTTGCCCGGTATTTAATGGATATAGGTTTGAAGCCGCCCTACACCGGTTATATGGAATTGAATCCATGGGCGGAATTTAATATTTCCGGACAATTTTTGTGTGAAACTTACGGTTTAATTGCGCCTGCCATGCCGCAAACAGCAGCAAAAATCGGATTAAATTATACCTTAGTTGCCATTAACAATGAACCTGCTCAAACAACTCAATTTTTTACTGCCATGATTGCAACTGCTTTTATCGAAAAAGACATCGAAAAAATATTAGAGGCAGGTTTTGCGGCTTTAGATAACAAAAGCATCATAAAACAAATTATTGTTGATGTTAAGAATTGGTATACAGAAAATCCGCTTGACTGGCAAAAAACAAGAAAGCTTTTGCATGATAAATATACCCGGGAAAATGGTGGAACAAGAGACAGAAACGGACACGAATTAAATACCGGAGCTATTATTGCAGCTTTATTGTATGGAAAAGGTGATTTTCAGGAAACAATAAAGCATGCTTTTAATTTCGGTTGGGATGCTGATTGCAATGCTGCAACAGCAGGTACAATTGTCGGCGTTACTTACGGATACCGCAAAATGATGACTCAAAGCAGATATGGGGAGCCGTTGTGGCAAATTGCAGATCGCTACAAAAATACTACTCGCGATAATATGCCGAATGATGAAACAATTACCGGTTTTGCCGATCGAATTGTTGAACTATTTGAAATAGTAAACGAAAAAAACGGAGGCGGTAAAACCGTTGAAAACAATGAAGTTGTTTACAAAATTAAGAAAGAAGTTCCGCGACCTGTCATCGAATTACCGGCGACAGATAGAAAAGCAATGCTTGTTGAACAACTTGGGGATCAAATTAAATCAAATTTGATTAGCGCTCAGCGTGAAGATCGAGCAAGAGCTGTTTTCTTAGCCGTATGCCTTGATATGGATGAGTCATTAAAAAAAACAAACGCTAAGGCATGGAATGCTGCTTGTTATGATCTTAGCGGTTATTGGAAAATTATGAGCAATATTTTCACGGGAAGATTTCAGGCGTTAACAAATTTTTCAAATAAATTTGTGAAAGCCGGTTTTAAAGCGCCGAAAAAAGCTTATACCGATACTGAGATATATAACGATAAAGAGTTTTGGAAAGATCCTAAAACTATTTATTAAAACAGAAATCTCCTTTTCGTGTTATCTGCTGCTTGTTACCGCCTTTAATCAATTCAGTGCAAAGGCGGTACTTCTATTAGGGAAATTTGTATAAATAATATTTTTGATTTTGTGAATTCATTAAAATGAGTATCTTTGCAGTAATATGCTATTAAACAGAATTAATGGTACGCGTTTAATAAATAGTAATTATATCGAGAGATGGACCCTACATTAAAAAAAATAGGAGAAGAGGCAAATAATATTTTTAATGTCCTGAATGAAGATACCATTCATTTTTATCCTTATTGGCATTATCATCCGCAATATGAAATTATGCTGATAGAAGAAAGTTCGGGAATTCGCTATGTGGGAGACAGCATCAGTTCTTTCAACAAAGGAGACATTACATTTATCGGTTCGGATACTCCGCATTTATTTCGTAATTATCCTGAGTATTTTGATACAAAATCCACAAAATGTGCAAAAGCCACAGTACTTTATATTAACAGTAACTTCTTGAACAGCGATTTTTTTAATTTAAGGGAAATGATTAATATAAAAGAACTGCTTCAACATTCCAAAAGAGGTCTTTTAATTAATGGAAAATCAAAAAAAGAGGTCACTCGTCGTATAAAAACAATATCTCA
>Ga0209629_10001888_pt1 | contig 13725 bp, 6 predicted proteins | sample TergutCu122P5_FD_187286 | JGI IMG/M metagenome (GOLD analysis project Ga0209629, IMG submission 187286) | Cubitermes ugandensis P5 segment gut microbial communities from Kakamega Forest, Kenya - Cu122 P5 (SPAdes) (version 2) | ecosystem: Host-associated > Arthropoda: Insects > Digestive system >... | reverse complement strand
GTATTTAAGCTATTCAGACAAATGTCTGAAGATGATATGATTAATCAAATGTTTAAGCGGCATTATCAAAGACAAAAAGACATCAATGTCGCTTTTGAAAAGCAAATTTTAATGTGTTAAAGTAGAATTAATAAATATTGATTAATTATTTTCTGCGAAAGTACGGTGTTTTTTCTTATCATTATTACCAATAAGTAGTGATTTTTCATTTAGAATATACGCTTTTAATCATTTCTCCGTTATATTAGCAATACAAAAGTTATTGTATGTTGGATTTTATTAAAGGAGAAATTGTTGAATTGACGCCTGCTTCGGTGGTCATTGAAGTGGGAGGAATAGGTTATTTTGCTCAGATTTCACTCAATACTTACAGCGCGCTCAGTGGACTAAAAACCTGTAAATTATTTATTTATGAAGCTATACGGGAGGATGCCCACCAACTGTTCGGTTTCATGGAAAAACGTGAGCGCGAGCTTTTCCTGCACTTGATTTCCGTTTCCGGAGTCGGAGCGAATACTGCCCGGATGGTGCTTTCGTCCATCGCCGTTTACGAACTGGAAGGTATCATTACCTCTGGAAATGCCGTCGCTCTGAAAGCTGTGAAAGGGATTGGCAGCAAAACAGCAGAACGAATCATCATCGACCTGAAAGACAAAGTGAAAATCAGCGGAACAGCGTCGTCTTCACAAACTCCAACTTTAGGAGAAACCGCTCAAGAAGCCGTTTCGGCGCTCACCATGCTCGGATTTAACCAGTTGGCTTCCCAAAAAGTAGTCAGTAAAATATACGCAGAAAAACCGGCTTTGACCGTAGAAGAAATTATCAAAAATGCCCTAAAAATGCTTTGATGAAATTCCGGAAAAAATATATATTCTTAGTTCTGTTCTTTACCTTAGCAAGCGGATTTTTCAACTTGTCATCTCCCCAGACGCCTCCGCAAAAAACAACAACAGATAAAGATACGGTGAATACTCTTTTTCGGGTAGCAAAAACTGTTCCAGAAACCTATAAAGACCTTGAGAAAACTTACCCGATTGATTTATCGACGCCGCAAAATTTCAATTCTGATTTTAAGTACAATCCGGCAACCAACCGTTACGAATTAAGGACAAAAATCGGTGGCGAAGACATTAACACCCCGCTTACGCTTACCCCCGATGAATATTACAAATTCAGCCTGCAAAAAAGTATGGATTTGTATTACAAAGACAAATACAAGGCAGAATTTGACAGTTTGACGATGAAGAAAAACAGCAACGCATTATCTCCCTTTGATTTTAAGGTCAATATAGGACCAGCCGATAAAATATTCGGTCCGGGCGGCGTCCGTTTGAATGCGAACGGAAGTCTTACCACTCAAATGGGATTTACGCATACTTCGACCGGAAATCCGACTTTGACCGAACGACAGCGGAATCATACTACTTTCGATTTTAACACCAAGATTCAAACCAATATCAGAGCTTCCGTAGGCGATAAACTCAATTACAATATGGACTACAACACAGAATCTACTTTTGGTTTCGATACAAAACAACTGAAATTGGGTTATGTGGGTAAAGAAGACGAAATCGTGAAAGTTTTGGAAGCGGGAAATGTCAGCATGAATACCACCAACTCCCTCATCAGAGGCGGCGCAGCCTTGTTTGGCATCAAAACCCAATTGCAGTTTGGAAAATTAACCGTAGATGCTGTTTTCTCCCAGCAAGAGTCGCAATCCAGCACCGTTTCAACGAGAGGAAATTCACAAACAACCCCTTTCCAAGTAACCATCGATAATTACGACGAAAATATGCACTATCTCTTGGCTCATTATTTCTACGATAATTACGACAATGCCATGAGTTCCCTGCCTTATATACAGTCTCCCATAAGCATCGACAGGATAGAAATTTGGGTAACCAATCGCAACTCAAATTTCAGTAACGCGCGAAATATAGTCGCTTTCACCGACCTTGGCGAACACAATGCTATCGGTAACGCAAATATAAATCCAACAAATAATGATCTTCCTTATAACGGCGCAAATGACTTATACACCAAATTGATAAACCAATATCAAGGCGCGCGCAACATCAGCGCAGTCAATCAGACATTGAGCGACTATCTTGAGAATGGCCGGGACTATGAAAAAATCGAAAATGCGCGTATGTTAGAACAATCGGAATATACTTTTAATGCGCAATTAGGGTATATATCCCTGAATTATCCCCTGCAACCGGATGATATACTGGCAGTAGCCTTTTCTTACAAGTACCAAGGCGAAACCTACCAAGTGGGAGAGTTTTCGACCGATAATCCGGGCAGTAGTGCGAATAATCTATACGTCAAGCTGATAAAAGGAACAAGTACGTCTCCTGATTATAAAAACTGGAAACTGATGATGAAGAATGTTTATCCCATCACAGCAAACTATCAAGCGCTGTCTCAAGCGAAATTCCAGTTAAACATTCAATACCTGCAAGATACAACCGGAGTCTATCTGAACTATATCAGCGAGGGGAAAATTGCAAATCAGATTTTACTCAGAGTCATGAGATTAGACCGGTTAAATTCTCGTAACGAACCGGGTCCCGACGGATTTTTCGATTTTATCACGAACCTTACCGTTATACCGGCGCAAGGAAAAATCATATTTCCGGAGATTGAACCTTTTGGCTCTTACTTGAGAAAAATGATCGGCAACGACACAATTGCAAACAAATATGTATATCAGGAACTGTACGACTCGACTTTGACCGTAGCGCGGCAGATAGCTGAAAAGAATAAATTCGTTTTGGCCGGACAATACCAAGGTTCGAGTTCATCCAACATCAACCTGAGCGGCGCTAATATCGCCCAAGGCTCCGTCACCGTTACTGCAAACGGCGTCGTTTTGAAAGAAAATGTGGACTATACCGTCGATTATTCAACCGGTCAAGTTACTATTATCAATCCGTTGTATCAAAATGCAAATATTCAAACTTCGTCCGAAGATCGCTCTGCTTATGGTATGCAACGAAAAACCATGATGGGCTTGAATTTGAATTACGCCGTAAACAAGCAATTCAATATCGGAGCTACCCTCATGAACCTGAGTGAGATGCCGCTTACCTTGAAAACAGAGCCGGGGCAAGAATCCATTAACAATACTTTGATCGGATTTAACGTTAATTATGCCACCCAATCGCAGTTTCTAACCAATTTATTAGACAAAATCCCTCTATTGGAACTCACAGCGCCATCGCAAATTACGCTCACTGCCGAATATGCCCGTTTGTTTCCGGGACATTATAAAAGTAAATACGGAGGGAATTATTCTTATATCGACGATTTTGAAAACGCTAAACAAGTCATCGACCTTCGATCGCCTTATGCTTGGAATTTATCTTCAACGCCTTCTATGTTTCCTGAATCCCAAAAGGTAAACGATACCGGTTACGGGAAAAACCGGTCGTTATTGGCTTGGTATAATATCGACGCTTTATTTACCCGGAAATCGTCGCTGACGCCAACCCATATCAAAAATGACTTGGATCAATTATCGAGTAACAACGTGCGGGAAATTTTGGAAAGTGAACTTTTCCCGGATAAAGATCCGACTTTCGGAGAATCGGCAACGGTTCCCGTCCTCAACCTCGCTTACTATCCCCGCGAACGCGGCCCCTACAATTTAGATGTTGCAGGAATGAATCCGGACGGTAAACTCAGCAATCCGCAAGACCGCTGGGGAGGCATTACCCGCAGAATCGAAAGCGGAAATACAGACTTTGAAGCCAACAATATTGAAACCCTCGAATTTTGGCTTTTAGATCCTTTCAACGAAGATAAAAACTCGACCGGAGGAGATTTGTATTTTAATTTGGGCGATGTTTCGGAAGACATCTTAAAAGATGAAAAGAAATTTTTCGAAAACGGCATACCGGTGAATGGGGATACTACTCAAGTCCGACAAACAATTTGGGGTTATGTACCTACCCAACAATCTTTGGTATATGCTTTCGATAATGCAACCAATGCGAGAAAAATGCAAGACATAGGATTAGACGGTTTGGCTACTCATAACGACGCCCCCGGCGTATTGGACGAATATACCCACCCGACTTATGCCAACTATCTGACCCAATTGAAAAATGTCCTTTCTCCAGAAACCCAACAAGCCATGCAGGACGATCAGTTTTCTCCCCTTAATGATCCGGCCGGCGATAACTTCCACTTTTACAGAGGCAGTGATTACGACCGTCAGCAATTATCCATTCTCGGAAGATACAAACATTACAATGGTACGGAAGGAAACTCGGCCGATGCTTCCACTTCGCCGGAGACTTACAACACGGCTGCCCGGCTTACTCCGGATGTAGAAGACATCAATCAGGACAATACGCTCAACGAAACTGAAAGATACTACCAGTATAAAGTGTCGATTCGCCCAGACAGTATGGTTGTCGGTAGAAATTACATCGTACAAAAGATGGACGTAACACCTCTTTTGAAAAACGGTAAAACTGAAACTGTTACCTGGTATCAATTCAAAATTCCCCTCAGCCAATTTCAAGGTAAAATAGGTAATATCAGTGATTTTAGAACCATTCGTTTCCTGCGGATGTTTCTGACTAATTTTTCCGATTCCGTCATCCTCCGTTTCGGAACGCTACAATTTGCTTATGGTCAATGGCGAATTTATACACAAAATTTGTTCAACCAGCAATTGCCGCCCCAAGGGACAGGCAGTATCAGCATGCAAACGGTTAATATTGAAGAAAACGGCAGCAAACAACCAGTCAATTACATTATGCCTCCGGGTGTTAACCGGATTTTAGACCCCGGACAAACTCAATTGCGACAACAAAACGAACAAGCTATGTCGCTTATCGTCAATGACCTTGCTCAAGGCGATGCCCGCGCTATTTACAAATCAACCAATTTGGATACACGCCAATACCGCCGTTTACAAATGTTTGCCCACGCCGAAAAATTAATCGACCTCCCCACAGATTTACAAGACAATGATTTATCCATATTTATCCGTCTGGGGTCGGACTATAAAAACAATTACTACGAATATGAAGTGCCGCTAAAACTTACACCTCCCGGACGTTACAACGATTCGGACGCATCAAGATTAACCGTTTGGCCAGAATCAAACATGATTGATTTTCCATTTACATTGCTTACTAACCTCAAGTTGGAACGAAACAAGCAAAAACAAACGGCCGGTTCGGGAGTCTCTTATGTCACCCCATTCTCTATTTTCGATCCGGGGAAACCGATGAATAAAGTAACCGTTGTCGGAAATCCGACCATTTCAAATATCAAGGTAGTTATGATAGGCGTCCGGAACAATTCCAAGACCATCCAATCTTCAGAAGTTTGGGTGAACGAATTGCGATTGACCGATTTTAATGAAGACGGAGGCTGGGCAGGAAATGCTAATCTCTTTGTCGGACTTTCGGATTTGGGTTCGGTCAGTTTTTCGGGAAGAAAAGAAACGGCTGGATTCGGTAGTTTAGATCAAGGCATTATGGAGCGAAATCTTGATGATGTATATCAATACAATGTTGCCGCTCAGGTTAATCTCGGCCGCTTTTTCCCCGAAAAAGCCAAAGTCAGCGTTCCGTTCACTTATTCCTATACAGAAGATGCTACAAGTCCGAAATATAATCCTTTGGATCAGGACGTTTTACTGAAAGACGCTTTGGATGCCCTGCAAACAAAGAATGAAAAAGATTCGCTCACCACTATCGCTCAAAATAAAAAAATAACCAAAGCGATTTCTTTCAACAACGTCAAAGCTGACATTCGGAGCAAAAATCCGATGCCTTACGACCCTGCCAATTTCTCTTTCGATTATTCACATGTGGAAGATGATCTCCGGGATGCTACTACTCAACGCGAACAAACCATAGCGGATGCGGCGAATCTGACTTATTCCTATTCGCCGATGTTTAAGCCGTGGAAACCTTTTAGCAGATCGGAAAAAGTAAAGAGTACAGCCTCAGGCACAGGACAAAATAATAACCCGCAATCTCAGTCGCCACAGCGGAGTTCTTCTTCCGGTTCGGGTTTCTTTAATAATTTTGAAATCGGTTATCTGCCGAAAGTCTTAGAAATTTCTTTGGAAAGAACCCGCAATTATGACGAAGTACAGTTGCGGGATTTGAACGATTTAACCGACAACTCGCTTCCGCCTTCTTTCCGTGACGATTTTTACTGGGATCGATCCTTAAGACTTCAATGGAATTTGACCAGAAATTTGAATTTCTCATTCAATTCAGGAACAACCGCACGAATAGAAACTCTCCAACAATTGACCGACGACTATTTTATGCCGGATGATGCATACCTTAGAAGTAAAAAATCCGTATGGCAAAACATTCAGGATATGGGCAATCCGATGGAATACAAACAAAATCTTACGGCAAACTATGCATTTCCTTTCAATATGATCCCTGCGCTAAACTTTATCAGCGGCGGTTCTTTGTCATATACCGGACTGTATCAGTGGCAAAAAGGCGCTATGGTAGGAACGACGACTACAGACGATACCGGCAACACGAATAACACCTACGTTAATATGGGAAACCAGATTAATAACAGCAGAACAATAGGGATAAATAATGTACTATTCGACTTGGTGACACTGTATAATAAATCCAAGTTTTTGTCGGATGCAAACAAAAGATTTACTGCAACAAAAAACGTTACCTCAGTACGAACTCCAAGAAGACCGACAGGCCCCAATGCAGCCGCAGCTCAAGCAGGCGCAATCAAACAAGTCGATCCCCAAAAGAAAAATTTCAAAGGCACTGTTATGCTCAATCGCGATTCTGCGACCGTCCTCGTCCACAATTTGAATAACAAACGATTAGACATTACGGCTCGAGACGAAAAAGGCAAACGGTATGATATCAAATATAAAGCAATAGACCAAAATTCCATCAAAATACAAAACAAGGATTCGGTGAAATTGACGCTCACTATCTCTCAATTACCGCCATTGGATGATGAAAGTTGGTATAAGACCATGCAAGTCGTCGCTCGAGGATTGATGTCAATAAGGTCTTTCGGTTTCTCATACCAGGAAGGAAGCGACATGATGCTTCCTAATTTCAGTCCCGGTATAGGCGATTTCTTCGGGCAAGGCTCAACCATGTATGGAAGCGCCCCCGGTTTGGATTTTGCATTCGGATTGACGAATGAAAGTTATATCGAAAAAGCCAGAAAAAATGATTGGTTTATGATTAATAACAACAACATTACGCCGGCTATGGTAAACAAGACAAGCACTTTCAATTTTACGGCGAATGTAGAACTAATTACCGGCATGCGCATCACCATGAATGCCACCCGGTCGAAGACAGACCAACAACAAATCTATTTCATGTATGGAAATGATTTAAATTCCATGTCCCGTCAACTCACCGGCAATTTCAGGATGACTACCATTTCTTTAGGTTCTGCTTTTGAATCGGGTAATGCCAACAACGGCTATTACTCTAAAGCATTCAATAATTTTCTGAATGACAGGGCAATCATCGCTAATCGTTTACAACAGATTTACAACAACACAACTTATCCAAATGCAGGTTTTCTTCAAAACAACCCCTTGGCCGGACAACCTTTCAACCAACAAAAAATTGACTTAAATTCGACCGATGTATTGATTCCTGCTTTCATTGCCGCTTATACCGGACAAAATGCCAAATCGGTCGGATTATCGGCATTTCCTGCCCTGAAAAGGCTTTTGCCAAACTGGAATATTAAATACGACGGCTTATTGCAAATCCCATTCATCAAGAAAAATTTTAAGGCGTTTACATTAGAGCACGTATATACAAGCGTTTATAGTGTCGGATCGTTCAATTCTTTCTCAACCTGGGTAGGTAGCAACGATGGAATCGGTTTTATTAAAAATGTTACGGATGACAGCCCCGCTCCGTCATCACCTTACAATATTCTGGCCGTCAGCATTGCCGAAGCATTCAATCCGCTATTGGGAGTTAACGCCACACTCATGAACAATATGAACCTTTCTCTCCGGTACAATACGGTTCGGAGTATTAATTTAAATGTTTCCGCTTACCAAATTGTAGAAACGCTGCAACGGAATTTTACATTTGGCACAGGTTATCGTTTTGACAATTTCAACCGAGTATTGAAAATCAGGAAAACCGGCGGCGCGAATTTCAATAATGAAATGAGGCTCTCCATTGATATTTCCTACAATATGACAGAAAGTTTGATTCGCAAAATTGAAGAAGCTATGACGCAAGCCACCAGTGGAAATGCGCAAACGATGATTAAACTTTCCGCCGATTACAATTTGAGTAAAATGATTACGTTACAGGCGTTCTACGACCGGCAGATGAGTAATCCCTTGGTTTCCGCCACAGCCTATCCGATAACAAAATCCAGCTTCGGATTAAGTCTTAAAGTCAGTTTGATGCAGTAAACAAGTTGATATTCGACCTGTCCGAATACCCCAAAGTGGGTTTTTTCTGTCTAAATTAAAAAAACCCCCCGAGGGGGGTTGTACAGAAAAATTCCGTTTCCTACCTTTGTCGCATCAATTTTTTAATTACAAATGTTTAACAACTAAAAAACAAAAAAATGAAAGCAATTATTAGATTTAGTATTTTGATGGCAATCTTTGCGATTACTTCTTCAGTGTGCAGCGCTCAGGATAAGGCTAAAAAAAATGCCGCGACGGATGAAGCTCTGAAGCAAATTCAGGAAAGCGTAAAGGCTCTTGAACAGACTATGAATAAGGAGTCTGACCCGAAAAAATTCACCGTAAAAAGTGCAAGCATCGCTTATAAGGGAATCGAAGATGATGAACCTTATAAGGAAACATTAATTTTCGATGACTACGGCGCTCTTTGCCGCATCGAATTGAAAGGCGATAAATGCCTGATCGGCGATGCAACCGCAAAAAAAGCGTACATAGTAGATCACGCGAAGAAAACCTGGTGCGAAGATAAAACGTTTAATGCGTTTACTTATCTCAATGATTTTGTTTATAAATTCAAAGGAGATAAGCGTCCCAACCGCACTGTTGCAGGCAAGACTTGCACGGTAGGCGTTATCGGAAGTATGGACGGACCTGTAACGCGCGGAGGATGGAACGGAATGCTTTTCCTGAAAGAATGGAACCATGATACTTTTTCGGCAACTTCATACAGTGAAACCATTCCCGCAAAAAGTTTCGACGTTCCCGCTGGTTACAAGAAAGTCGATAGTATCAGTATGTATTAGTAATATGAACACTCTATCTCGAAGATCTTTTATAAAACTGAGCGCAATGGCTGTTGCCGCTATGGCCGTGAATGCGAAAGCAGAAAGAGTAGCTGCGGCAACAACCGGCGAGCGCCTTGATTTTGTAATAAAAAACGGACGGTCGTTTATAAACGGCGCTTGGGATAAATATGACATAGGAGTAACGTCCGGCGGCAAACTGATAATAAGTAAAGCGCCGCTGAGCACCAGCCGGGTGATAGATGCCGGCGGAAATATCGTAGCGCCCGGCTTTATCGATATTCTTGCCGATAATTCGGCAAATCCGGAACACACCTACCGGATATTTGAAAAATACAAGGCGGGCGACGGTGTTACCACCTCTTTGCAAATGCACGGCGGCGCAACCGATGCAGGAGCGTTTTATACCTGTTTCGGCGCATTACCGCATTATGTGAATTATGGCGTTTCGACTAAGGTGATGAATATACGGACAAAATACAACCGGCTTGACGACCGGATTAAAGCCGTAGAACGCAGTCTCGACGCAGGAGCCTTAGGCGTATCGCACAGCCCCGAATATCAGCCCGATACACCTTATGATGAGTTGCTGGCTTACGCTAAAATTGCGAAGAAGTATGACCGCCCGCTGTTTTTACATACACGCTATTCTTCAAAAGAAAAGGAACTGCTTGGCGTGGACGAAGCTATAAAATTAGCCCGGGAAACGAATTGCAAAGTGCATATCGATCACCTGAACTCGACGGGAGGAACTTTTAATATGCCCGAAGCTCTGAATCGCATCCGAAAGGCGCGGGAAGCCGGACTTCAAATAACGATTTGTGTATATCCATACTCCTATTGGGCTACCTATATCAGTTCCGAACGCTTTAGCGCCGGTTGGCAACAGCGGTACGGCATGACTTATTCCGATCTGGAAGTAGTTGGAACCGGCGAACATCTGACGGAAGCATCTTTTAACCGGTACCGGAAACAAAGCGGCATATTGGTTGCGGCAAAACCGGGGATACAGCCTTTGAACAAAACGGTAAAACCGGCGCTGATGGAAGATTTTTGCATGATAGGTTCAGACGGAGGAATAGAAAAAGAGCCGCATGCAAATAACCACCCGCGTGGAGCCGCCTGTTTTGCAACCGCTATACGGTATGCCTTGACGGAGAAAATTCCATTGGAAAAAATCCTCGATAAGATGACGCGACTACCTGCCGAATTAATAGGTAAACCCATGAACGGCAGAGGCGAACTGAAAACCGGCTATATAGCCGACATCAACGTATTTAATTCGCAGGTAATCGATGGTATGGCTTCCAACGAGAATCCGAATCAATTCTCTAAAGGAATCGAGTTGGTCGTGGTGAACGGGAAAATCGTTTTTGAAAAAGGAAAGCCAATGCTGGCGAACGCCGGTGTGGCGATAAGGTATTAACTTGATTTACTTCTATACCATATTTTTTTCTACCATCATTTTCATTAACTGAGTGGTATTGTGCACATTTAATTTCTGGAAAAGGTTTTTCCGGTAGCTTTTTACTGTTTCATAACCGAAGAACATTTTCTCTGCGATCTCGGCATTTGAAAAACCTGCATATATCAGTTGCATCAATTCATATTCCCGGCGTGTAAGTTCCAATGTATCTTCTTTTTCCGATTCAAGCAACATATCGACTTCTTCACTTAAAAAATGTTTGCCGGATGCAACCGTTCGTATTCCTTCGATGATTTCTTCCGGCATGGCGTTTTTCAGAATATAACCCGAAGCGCCGTTGTTGAGGACATGCGAGATCACGGTATATTCGGAATAATTGGTTAATATCAGTATATTTACCATAGGATATTTTTCCTTGATTTTGGGACACAAAATCATACCACTTTCGTCGGGCAAACCGATATCAAGCAGCAAAACATCCGGTTGCGCATTTTCCAGCATTTTCCAGCAGCCGGCTGCATCGTAGGATTTATCCGTTAATACGGCAATACCCGATTCGCTGATGATTTTATCCAAACCATCTATGACCACCTTGTGATCATCTACAACCGCAACCCTAATCAATTGAGTGTTATTATTTGCTTCCATAATTCCTAATTCTTAATTCTTAAATAATATCCGGATTGCTTCGCCGCAAGCGGCTCGCAATGACGCATTTCTCTTAATTCTCAATTCTCAATTCAACATTTATTTCCGTTCCTTCCCCTGCCTTAGAGTCGATATTCATTATGCCGTTGTAAGCGGCTACGCGGGTACGGATATTCTGTAAACCTATACCTTCGGTTATTGTCGAAGGATCGAAACCACAACCGTCGTCCTGCACGGTGAAAGCGATACTGTCGGGACGTAGCATAATTTGAACTAAAATCTTCTGTGCGCCGGCGTGTTTCAGCGCATTATTAACCATTTCGTAGATGCAGCGATAGACTATTGCTTCTAATTCCGGATTCAAACGCGATTCGTCTCCATAGTAACTGAAATGAATAAAAGGTATCATTTTACAAAAATCACCCACCGCCGATTTCAGTCCAAAACGAGAGAGCGAATCGGGCATCAGGTGGTGAGCTACGCGGCGCATTTCCGAGATAGATTCGTCGAGCAAACCCACTGCATTGTCGAAACGCTCCACTTCGGCAAAATCAAGCGCTGCACCTTTTTTTAATTCCAACAGATTCAGTTTCACGCCGGTCAGCATACTGCCCAATCCGTCGTGCAGGTCGCGGGCGAGGCGGGCGCGTTCGGTGGTTTCGCCTTCAAGCACTGCATGAGTGGCAATTAATTGTTTTTCCTGCTCAAACTGTTTAATGCGTGTCTCCGCCAGCCGTCTTTTCTGTACTGTCCAGCGCCAAAGCAAGATGAATGTTGTCAGCGCCAACAATAAAACGCCGCCTCCGGCAATACTTAACCAAATAACCAACTGCCTCTTTTTCTCCAAAGCGGTTATTTTCAGTTCTTTCTTTTCTGTTTCGTATTTAGCTTCCATTTCTTTGGCATAGCGTTGCGTTTTTTCGGATACTGCTGCTTTCTCAATTGAATCGGCTTTTGCCAAATAAAATCGATAATTTGGGAAATCGCGGCGTGCAATAGACAATTCGGAAAGTAGCTTATAACTTTCTTTTTTTTCAATTGACAAATCATATTCGTTAGCAATATCCAATGCTTTCTTTGCATATTTTTCCGAGAGATCAAAATTTCCCCGCAGTTTCTCTATATTTCCAAATATCCGGTTCACTGTACTGTTAGCTTCCGTATTATCAAATTCCGAATCAAACTCCATCGCTTTGCGAATATACATTTCCGCCTTGTCCAAATCATTTTGTTCGATGGCAATATTTCCTAAATTAATGTAAATAGAACTTAAATAATATCTTGCATTATGCAGTTTACAAATGCGTTGCGCTTCCAACAGGCAATTTTTTGCTTTTTCAAATTCATTATTATCGATCAGAGCTACAGCGTAATTATTCAATGCGCTCACCCGGGACAGCGTATCGGGTTTTTCAGCATATATAGCAAGCGCCTTTTCGGAATACAAAAGATTTTCATCTTGCATATTCAAGGCATTATACACTGCTCCCATCATATTGTAAGTAATAGCTACCTTAAATTTATCATTTTGTTTCTCAAACAAAGGTAAAACTTCGTTGTAATATTTCAAAGCGGTTTCATTCCATTGTTTATATCGGTAACAATTTGCAAGATTAGCCAAAATAATGGCAATATTTTTCTCATTCATTCCCTCCGCCTTCGTCTCTGCCTTAGCCAATTCAAGCGTTTCCTGCAGAATTACGATAGACGAATCAGGCATGCCTTCTCTGTTAAGGATATACGTATAGCCTGATGCAAACAAATAACGTCCGGTATTCCAGTTCAGTTTTCTGCTTAATGAATCTAATCTCAGATAGTATTCTTTCGCTTTTTCGGAATCGGCATTGATATATATATCACCAATTTCGTAATACAATTTTGCAAGATTTGTATCCTGTTTAGCTGTAGCCGCTACGCGCAACAAACTGTCGAGTTTAACATTGCCGGTATAATCCAAAGAATCCGGCGCAATGTTTACCGTTGTTGCATTTTGTGCAAGCGGTTGTTTATTCCTGTTGTTGCCGTTGAAATTACAGCCCGGCGCCAAAAGCAGCAAGGCAAAAAATACTTTGAAAGTAAACGGTCGTAAATTGCTGATAATTTGTTCCATGATATAACTGTTGTCGAGTTAAACAAAAAATGTTGAATTTATTTTGTCACAAAGGTAGAGGTATTTTTACAATTTCAAAACCCCCCGAGGGGGGTTTTTTCTGTCTGATATGCAAAAACCCCCCGAGGGGGGGAGATTGCTTCCCTTCGCTACCCTCAGGGCAGGCTGTGCAAGCGGCTCGCAATGACGCATTTCTCTCAATTCTCAATTCTCAATTCAACATTTATTTCCGTTCCTTCCCCTGCCTTAGAGTCGATATGCATTATGCCGTTGAAAGCGGCAACGCGGGTGCGGATATTCTGTAATC
>Ga0209629_10001887_pt1 | contig 13726 bp, 11 predicted proteins | sample TergutCu122P5_FD_187286 | JGI IMG/M metagenome (GOLD analysis project Ga0209629, IMG submission 187286) | Cubitermes ugandensis P5 segment gut microbial communities from Kakamega Forest, Kenya - Cu122 P5 (SPAdes) (version 2) | ecosystem: Host-associated > Arthropoda: Insects > Digestive system... | reverse complement strand
TTATATTAACAATGACAAATAAATTAGTTATCATCATAAATAGGCTAAAGTACCAAAAATTAAGAAAATTTTACTATATGAAATGAAATTTCTTGTACCAAATTACAGCTGCCTCCAGAACCCCTGACTAAGTACGCCACTGGTACATACTTTAATCCATAATGAACACTCATTTTTAACAGATTGTATATGTTTGCACATGATCATGATATGTACATACTTTACCTGTAAGAGACACAAAATGCCACACATATGGTGTTTATCTTTAGATGGCCTTGATGTACTCATACTTTCCTTCTGCAAGAGATTTACTGTTGAATTTTTGCAGAGTCTTTTCCACTAGTGTATAATGATATTGCAGATGGATGTAAGGAAGTCTGTGTAGTGTATTTCTCATTGTTTCTTTCTGTGAAAGTAATATGGTATTATGGTGCTTTAATTTAGTTCCCACCTTCCTGTGTGGACATTTAGTATGAATCTGTACAAACAGAGTATCACTGCTTTTCCTTTATCATAATCTGTAACAGAAATAACCGTGTGCCATGATGTATGTGTAGAGATGCAGTGCTGTCTCCTTCACAGTGTTGTGTTTCATATTTCAGAGGTTTACATCACTGCACATCCAAACTACAGTGTCTGGATATGTTGCTTGAACTGGCAGCCCATACTTCCTCTGAGACAATCCTGGACCGCATCCTCCCATATGTAGTAAGTAGTGTGTGCTTGTAGCCCTCCCAGAATTCTGTAAACAGACTGACCACACCTCCAACAAACCACAGTGGTATGGCTGAATTATTTAAGAATATGTAAGATGTGACCTACACTTGGAAGTATTTACTTATTAGTCTGCTTACCTTATTTTACGGATTGTCAGTTTTATTGTGTGCCTGAATGTGGCATCTTTATCGCATAGAAAGCTTGCATCCACCAGGATATTCCATGACAGTTTCCATGCTTAGGGACACCATAAAAGAGGCTCCTGTTTAGGGAAAGATAGGTTTATGATTTCTTCATGTCCCTGTGCCTGTTCATACATGTGTCTTCTAATAAGATTTTAAACCATTTGACATATTTTATGAAACTTGGTAAAAACACCATGCTGTTAGAACTACCTTATTTATGTACTTTTTAATTTGCATCAGTAAAACCCAGCTGGAAGCCATGAATGGCTGAAGATGAACAAAGTGATTTAAAAAAAGGCTGCATCTTAATATGTAATGAACATTAGGAAATAATAAATTAAATTATTTTACTTATTTTCTTTTTGTGATTTTAAAGCTACAAATGGTTAAGAAGGTGTCTTAGGTTAAGACATCTCATTGTGATGCATGACTGGACAAGTGAACAAATGGGTCATCAATCATAAATGTATTTTCACACAAGGCTGAGACATCTCATTGTGATGCTTGACTAGACAAGTGAACAAATTGGCCATCAATCATAAATGTATTTTCACACAATGTCTTTTATTGTTTATAACATGCTGCATGTTTCAGCATATTTATAAAGTCATCATCAGGTACAGGCATAAAAATACAAGTTGTGGCCCTTGTACAAAAACAAACATGTTTGAATATCTATAAGATTGAGCTCTCTGCCATCTTTTTTAATTAGTAATGTGTTGTATATAAGTGCTTATTTTCTCTTGTTTTTCTATGTCTGTGCCGGATTATGGCTTTATAAACAGGCCAAAATATTTGGCATGCTGTGGGCATTAAAAAATATTGTCTCAAAATACAGTTGTGATTGACTGTACATTAGATTGCATGTAGACTGAGGTCAACTGAATTATATTTTCAGTCATTTCATACAAGGCTTGTTTGTTGCAGATTTATCTGGTTCATGATCCAGTCCCTCATGTTCGTGTGAGAGCAATACATATAGTAACCAGTTGTTTGGAACTTGTGAAGTCTGTGCCATGCAGTGATGCCAACATTTTTCCTGAATATGTGTTACCTGGTCTCGTATCAGTGAGTGTTATCTATTGTGTATAGTTGAGGGTTTTGTCTTTGCTGTAGGACAGCAAGAATGTTCCACATCAGAAGATATGATTTGATTAAGCCAAGATGATGCCTGAACTTTTAAAGGCTGGGGGTGGACATTTAAATTCTAGCACACTCTTTTTGTAAAGCATGAATATTATTTGAACCAAAAAAGATTAAATTTTGAAATACACAGCATGCTGTGGGGGAAAAAAAACAGATTGTGCAGCATGTTTTAGAAATGCAGGAGGTTTCCTTGTTGCCTAAATATATAAAATACAGTGTTCAGGTTCCTGCTGTATGCATCTCCCACATATGGGACACCTGGCCCTTTAAAGTTAAAACAGGACACCTTTAGATTTTTTCTTATTTTCCTGATTTTGTCATTTATTACTGTCTTCCCATCTGACACCGTATAAGACATTTGGTTGTGGAAGTATTGTTAAATTAACTAAATAACAGACAGACAATGTATTAATTTTTTTCTCAAAATGAAACAGTGTTTTGTGCGGAGACACTTTCATTTTATCCTCCTGATGGTCTCTTGAATCTTGGAGTTTACAACCACATTTCTGTGTGCTTGTCTTACCTGCTTTGAATGTGCAACATACATGCCTATCTCAGTTGCCTCTGTGATCAAGTGAAGAATTCAAACTTTGAAGCTTCTCATTATAACTTATATACTGTTTTATGGTTGGTTTATTTTTCTTAAGTCCAAACACTCTGTCAGTACTTTGTTTCAGACACCTTTAATATCTCTTCTTACCACTGCCTATTTTCCCAAGCTTCTTATTCATACAAAAGAACTGGTAGAATTACAGTTTTTTGTAAGTATGACATTGTCAAGCTGTGAAGTGAATGCATGATAGAATTAATTTTTTTGAGTACCTTTAGTGTTAAAAATAATTAAAACCAGGTCATTGTAGCAGGTGACTGATAACATCTACATAGGATTTCTGTAGAATTGAAAGAAGTTAATACCCCCATCTCAGTAGCCATTGCTCTGTAGAATAACAGTCCTTACCCATTACATACATTTTACATTATTCAGGTGACAAGAGATGAGGCAGTAGTTGTCCGGGCAGCATTTGCAGGGAACATTGCCAGACTGGCCAAGACAGCAATGCGATATCTAGACCAATGCCACCCAAAGATGCAAATTGCAGATAATGGAGGAGGAGCTCCCCCAAGCTATGAGTCAGAATTGCAGACACTGCATGAGATGATACAGCATGCAGTTGCTATGCTGCTAACTGATCCTTGCAACTTGGTGAAACAGACACTTATGGAAAATGGAATTACAGAGCTCTGCGTTTTCTTTGGAAAGCAGAAAGGTATATATACTGTCTCCTGTATCACATTTGTGCATATGTCAGTGCTGTATAATGTTGTTTTCTGACAAAACAGTTATTAAAACTAAAACCAAATGAGTATATCCTTCTGCATGTTTTCTAATATTGTAAACTGATTTCCATTAATTACAAATACAGTAAATAAGATTTCACTGTTTCACCGTGCATTTTAATTCACTGAATCTTATACACCAACTAATGCACTTCTACAAGGGATCTTCAAAAAGCTTCTGCACTTTTTTTTAACTCTGTTCATTAAGAACTTCAAAAGCAAATTACGTCACTTTTCTATATAGTCACCCTGCTTTGCGATGCATTTCTCCCAGCGTCTTACAAACTTTTTAATGCCATTAGAAAAAAATGTTTTTGGTTGAGCGCGTAGCCACTGATGCATCGCTGCTTTCACATTATCATCATCACATGAAAATCGTCTTCCACTTAAAGCTTCTTTGAGCGGTCTAAAAAGGTGGAAATCAGATGGCGCTAAATCCAGACTGTAAGCTGGGTGTTCCATAGCCTTCCACTTCAATTGTTTGAGGGTTTCCAATGTGTGGGCTGCAGTGTGGGGGCGGGCGTTGTCGTGCAACAACAAAATTTCCTTTGACAGTTTTCCTCTTCTTTTAGAGCGGATTGCAGGTTTCATTTCTCTCTGAAGCATGTCACAATACGTTGCACTTGTGACAGTTGTTCCATGTTCCTGATAGGTTTCGAGAGTAGGCCCTTGAGAGTCCCAGAAGATGGTCAGCATCAACTTTCCTGCCGACGGTTGTGTCTTGAATTTCTTTGCTACAGGAGATGATGGATGCTTCCATTGCATACTCTGCCGCTTTCTTTCGGGCTCATAATGGTTCATCACCAGTGACTATTTGCTGCAGAAAGTTGTCACCTTCTTCACGATAACGGGCCAAGTGTCAGGAACAAATGTCTAAGCGCTTGCGCTTACGCTCCTCTGTCAGTTCCTTAGGCACCCACCTGGCACACACTTTACTGATCTTAAGGCTGTCATGAATCAGGGAATAGGCAGAACCAACACTCACATTCAGCCTTCCTGCAACCTCTTCAACTGTTATTCTTCTGTTTTCACGAATCAGTTCCAGGGTTCTTTCTTCATTCCTCGTGGTCGTGGCTGTAGCTGGACATCCGGAGCGCTCTGCATCTGTCACACTTATGCGGCCATTTTCGAACATTTCAATCCACTCGTAGACGATTCTACAAGAGAGAACTTTATCCACATACTGAGCACACATGTGGAGATGAATTTATGCTCCCGGCACACCTTCTGCCCACAAAAAGCGTATGACAGAACGCTGTTCCTCTTTGGTGCAACTTATAAGTTTCACAGCCATCTTCACCACAGCGTGACAACTCTCATACTAAACTGCAAGGTCAGCTGGCTTGCCCGACTGACTAGTCACATGACACTCTCAGACACGACCAATTACTACTCCTCCCGCCCTCACCATTTCCCGCGAAAATATAAAAGTGTGGAAACTTTTTGAAGAACCCTCGTATATACAATAAAATATTAGTCTAAAATGTTCATATTAAAACACTTAAAAAAAAAAGCTCCAACATGTTTCAGTCATCATTCAGATCATCTTCAGGGAGCTCATATGCTCCTTGTTAAAGTCACTGATTTTAAAAATTTGTTAAAAATGTAAAAAGTCAATGTGGTGATGCGGCAGTATAACGTTTGGTGTGTATGTGTGTGCGTTCTGTGTGAAGAGGTATGCTGGACTCGAGTCCAGCATACCTCTTCACACAGAATGCACACACATACACACCATACGTTATGCTGCTGCATCACCACATTGATTTTTTACATTTTTAACAAATTTTTAAAATCAGTGACTTTAACAAGGAACATACGAGCTCCCTGAAGATGATCTGAATGATGATCGAAACATGTTGGAGCATTTTTAAGTGTTTTAATCTGAACATTTTAGACTAATATTTTACTGTATATAGAAGTGCATTAGTTGGTGTATAAGATGTAGTAAATAAGAATTTTTTAAGATGTTAAATATAGACCTATATAACTCCAAAAGTAAATAATGAAGCATACCTTCTTTCGTACATATTTACTGACTTTAAGGCACTTTTATAGAGTCACTAAACTGAGAAAGTATAAACAAGTACAGGACATTTTTTCATCTTGGGGCTGCACACCATATAAGAGACACTTTTGCTATAGATTGATTGATGATGCCACCCACACAGCATTGCTCATGCCCACATTAAATATATATTTGGTGCTTGTTTAAGTGCCTGTTTCCAATTTATGGAGGCCCTACTTAAACAAATATGAAATTGTCATAAAAACACATTTAGGTATTGTAGGGTATATATTATATACCGGTAACCATGACATTCGTAATGTTTAGTGGCCTGTTCTACAACATAATAACCATAAGATCTGTACAGTCTGTTGAATGTTCTGTGCTTGTTTTCAGCTAATGATGTGTTGTTATCCCACATGATCACATTCCTTAATGATAAGGAAGACAAACAGCTGCGAGCCTCTTTCTTCAAGTGTATCATTGGAGTAACAGCATATGTGGGTTGGCATGCGTCACCCATACTAACACCACTGCTACAGCAGGTAATGGTACTTTGCATGTAGTACCTGTCTGCATATGTTTTTCAAGTCTTTGTTGCATTTATTAATTGCATTATACACAACTAGAACCCAGCAAGACCATGCTGATACTGAATTCATAACTAGGGAAATATCACTACACAGAACTGTAACAGACTTAAAATAATGATATGGAGGGAAAATGTATGATAAACTTACTTCAGTATTCATTTGTGCACATGTTGGTTACATAACATTTCCATGTTACTTGATGGAAGTATGTGATGTAGTTAAATTTGATTTGTAATAATGAAGTGTTCAGTGTGCGGTTGATGTTTCAGGGTCTTACAGATCCGGAGGAGTTTGTGGTTGTAAAAGCGATAGAAGCCATGACATCTCTTGCTAGTTCTGGTCTGCTACAGAAGTCGAGTTTATATGATCTTCTTTATGATGTGGCATGCTACCTAATTCATCCAAACTTGTGGATACGACAGGTACATGTAGCTTGCAACTGTGGTGTGCCTGCTTTTAAAAATAACTGGCTGTGACTTCTCAACAAATTCTTTATTGAGCTGAAAACAAATAGAATTTAAATACAGATTAAGGCATTATGATCCTTCAAAATGTTGGGAATTACATGCTGAATGAATGCAGTACCACTTCCCAGAATACTTGAATCATCAAGATCAAGTAAGTTGATTCCATAGAGTCCAGCATTCCCCAAACCTGTCTCTGAGATTGTTCACATCTCCATCTTTCAAATAACAGAAAATCATCTAAATTAATGTAGCATTTCCTTGATGGTATATTCTTATTTGAAAGTTATGCCTGAAAACATGACAAACTTGGGACTTGTGTTTAAAGGTCTATTGAGCTTGGACTATTATGCTTATTTGTTTTGATCATTTATGTCACCTGGGAATTTGCACTGTTGAAAATTTATTTACTCTGCTAATGTTAGAATGCTGCTTGGATCCTTCCTGTCCCTTTGCGGAACACAATATAATCCATTGTTTGAATCATACTATTTGTCATTATAATGAATGTTGATCAAGAGACCGTTATCTGGAGGTAACATAATGCGGGTCCTAATACACCAAGACTAACATATGTTTTTACACAGGCTGTGGTTGGCTTCCTGAGCTCAATGGCACGAGTGCTGGATCTAGTAGATGTGCAGTGCAAGGTGATGGTGGCAATACAGCCATATCTGCAACACCAGGTGATTCAGGTTGGCAGGGAGGTGAGCAACAATCAAACATAATTTTTATCTTTTGAAGAAATACTAGTTTATTTTTGAGCAAATAGTTTTGCAAACGTATAGGAAATGTGTTTTCATGATGTGGATTTTTATTGTTGTGTTTCAAAGAATCATGTGTTACAATAAGGCCTACTTGTAGACTGATACATGAATGTAAGTGATTTTCTACAATGATCAATATTTGCATAATTTTTGTTTAGCCCTTTAAACACCCAAGATAGGCTTGAATTTATTTAAGGATTCAGTTTGCTACATACAATAAACATAGTCCATCTTGGTCATAAAAACCATTTAGTCAATGGCGTGTAGGGGAACAAATAGCTGCTCTGAGATCCATAAAGGTAAAGGTAAAGCTGTTCCTTTACATGCCAAGCATGCACGAAGGAGAGGAAGAGGTATAACTGTACCTGTACTTGTCCTGGTGCTGAAAGGAGTTGGGTGGTCAGCCACCCCTCCACCCTCAGGAGAGAGACCTGGTACCCTTTGTATCTGAGATCTACACCAAACATATACATGTCCTCTTTGGGCATAAAGTAGAATTTTTGCACATTAAATAGTGGCAGGTAAAGTAGCCACTGGACTGTAAGTGGTTAATTATTGCCCTCCAAATGTTTTCTTGTGAATGGTATCATCATCAGGTAAACATTCTTCAACTCTTTATTGTTGCACCATGCATTTGAAGACAATTTATTACACACCAACAAATGCACTATTATATTTTAATAGTCTAAAATCTTTACACTAAAACATTTAAAATGCTCCCACATGTTTCGATCCGTAGATCATCCTCAGGGAGCATCACCGAAACATATAATATAGTAATTAACTTTTAACGTATAACTTTAGAAAGAAACATTGTATGCTCCCTGAGTATGATCGAATGATCAAAACATGTAGGAGCATTTTAAATGTTTTAGTGTAAAGATTTTAGACTATTACAATATAATAGTGCATTTGTTGGTGTGTAATAAATTAAGTAAAATTCTTGAACTCTCTTGGTGCCAGGTTCCTCCTGAAGACTGCCAAGCTGTATAACTCCCAATGGAAATCTTGGGGTTTCTTTTTCACATCACATTATGACACTGATTGCCACCTGTTGTGGATATACGGGGTGTGATAAAAAAATACGGCGGATGTTTAAATAAAAAAAATTATTACAGTTAAAGACACATTGCCATTAATCCCCCTCAAAATACTCCCCCCTCCCCCCCACTTCAAACACACTTATCCCAACGTTCTTGGCACTTTCTGAAGCAATTCTGGAAGTCCTCTTTCGTGAGTGTCTTTAGTTGCGCTGTAGTGGCTGTCTTGATGTCCAGAATTGACTCAAAACGTTTATCTTTCATGGTCATTTTGACTTTGGGGAAGAGCCAGAAGTCGCACAGTGCCAGATCCGGTGAATAAGGTGGATGAGGACACACCGTAATATTTTTATTTGACAGAAATTGCCGTACCAGAAGCGCTGTGTGACATGGAGCATTGTCATGAAGGAGTATGAAACCGTTAGCCCATTTCTCAGGTCGTTTTCTACCCACGTTCTTTCTTAAACGCTCTAATAAGCCCTTATAATATTCAGAGTTCACCGTAGTATTCCTGGGTACAAACTCAACTCGCACAATTCCATCAAGGTCAAAAAACACAATCATCATCACCTTGATGTTGGATCTTGATTGACGTGCTTTTTTCACACGAGGAGAACTGGGTGATTTCCATTGAGAACTCTGAACCCTGGTCTCAGGATCATAACCATAGACCCAAGTTTCATCTCCCATGATGACATTTCCTAAAGAGCTGGAATCTGAAGTGGCACGATCGCGCAACTCCAATTAAATTTACAAATGCTGTTGCTTTTGTTTGACCGTCAAAACACATAAAACAAATTTCACACTCACTCGCCTCATGTTCAAATCTGTTGTTAAAATTTTTTGAACGGAACCATAAGAGATGTTCAGATCCTCAGAAGTTTCCCTAATAGTCAATCGCCTGTTTGATCGAATCATTTCGCTTACTCTGTCAATATTCTCTTGGGTTTTTGATGTTGAAGGATGTCCCGATCTCTCCTCATCTTCAACCAAGTCACAACCAATACAAAATCACTTGAACCACTTGTAAACCGTCTTCATGGTCACTGCAGCATCACCATACACTAATTTTAACATTTTGTGTGTTTCTTTAGCACTTTTTTGCAGTTTGAAATAAAATGTCATGTTTATGCGTTACACTTCAAAACACACCTTATCTCAACCATAGCTCACAACCGACTGCACCAAACAAGCTGAAACTTGTCACACACTGTTACTAAGGTTTGACACGCCACTTCCCATATTGAAGATCCCTGCCTTTCCATTGGATCGCACTCGGCAGCAGCATTCACCGTAGTTTTTGATCACACCTCATATATTAGTATGAAACCACCAGGCCACTTGTACTGACAGTAGGTTTCATCAAAATACTGCACACATAGCACGAAGGTTAACTACATAGTTCAGTCATCAGTAGTAACAGTGCCTTATCTTGTGCTGTTAAATGTCACTAATTGTACAGATCCACCTTGGAATTATTACATTCAGAATTGATATATTCATGATTAATATGCATATATTATTGCTTACAGAAAACATGGTATGAAAGTGTATAAATAAGTGTTTTACTGCCATTATATTGTTGGAATATCTCAGGGCTATGTGAATTGTTTACATTTCAAACTCTAAACTTAAGATTAACTTATTTGACTGAGGTTGAATTTAAAGTTCAAAATTAACTGTCTATCCTGTTCCAGTGCTATCATTTTTATAAAAAACATGCAATTTGCTCTTTGACAGGGGACATTCATCTAAATTGTATATCACAGTTCATTTCCCCTGTTCATAAAGAACACATTCTCTTTCCATTCCACAGACCAACCATTTAATGCTGTTTAGGGAAATAACCACTTACAACAACACACAAATTCACTTTATGGGCAAAATACAAAATCTTAAATGTTACACCTGGTGGTAGATATGATTACTATTGGGCTTTAAACAGTTATGCAACTGTGAGCAATTAAGGAATGTTGTGTTTATATTTGTAATTTGATAAAAGTCATGTTTCACCCCTTACAGATGTCAGAGAATAGCAGGACTTTCTTTTTAATTTTATATTGCAGGAGTTACTTCTTAGTGCTCTTGCCCAGCCAATTCCTCGAGTGGTATTTGACAGCATAATACGTTATGCAAATATTGACATACTTCTAGAAACACTGGAAGAACGTCATCGAGCTCGTGGATTAGTCAAGGCAGGGCATGTACCTCAGAATATTGAGCTACAACCAGCAGTAAAAAATGTGAGTCAAGTGTGGAATCAGTGTTTGTCACCAAGTACAGTAGTACAGTGAAACTTGATTGATTGATTGATTGATTGAAGCCAAGAATAAAATAAATCTGAACCACTGTTGTGTGTTATTCTGTGCTTAGGTGTGGAGTATTTAAGTTTCTGTAAATGTGTTAAAACATATTGTTGTGGCAGTTATATCCAGGTTTGTGCTAGAGTTTGTTTGTACTGGTTTGTTGGACCTGCTGCCTAAGAATTCAACACTCCCTGAGTCCATTAAACCCCTTATGTGGGCATTTAAATTGCTTGCTGACATGTAAGAGATGTCTATTTAATTTTGTAGTATGGCTTTTTGACTTGTCATTTTGTTGGATATGGAGGGACAGAAACACAAAGAAGTGACATGCCATTATAAACACCTGTGTGAAGCTAGTTAAATGACACAGACAGCCTCCATCTCTATCATCTGGGAATGACAAGTAGAAATGAAATGCTGAGTACAACTGAAAATGTACAGGCAAGACATGTTATTGCTAAGTATTGGACCACATTACCTGCCATGGATTGAAATTGATTGGCACAAGTGAGCCAATGTATACATGCATGCACAAAAATGCAAAAATTATAGGCCCCTTTTCCATTTTGGAAAACAGTGTAATAGATCATTTTTTATTGGCTATTTAATATGTGAACTTGTACTTAAAATTTTAGCGGCATGTCCATGGTTATATCAGAGAGATGGCAGTGTTTCATGTGCACTTATACCTCACAAAACTTTCCAATTTTAAATTTTCCTCAGTTCAGAATTCACATTTTTTGTTCTGCATGGGGAACTGTGTGGTGATTTCAGTGCAGTTTCATTCTTCATAATGTACTTAAATCCAAGTGATTTATATTTGCCAGATATATATAGCGTGTATGGAAGAATAAAATACCATAAAACTTAATGAGAAGAGGCCATGTGGAGCCGAAGGCCGAGGTTGAAGGGTAATATTAAAATGGATCATGAGGATGTGAACTGAAAGGTCTCTCAAAAAATTTGTCCAGTTTTGACTTTCAGATGAATGTGATGAACCTTCATCTTTCTTAAAAGTGTGGAATTTCTTGAATATATGTATGATTGCTTGCACATGGAAAATCTTATGTATTATGTCGTTACAGTGAAATCCCCTTTCATGCTTAAATATTTGTGTCAGAATCCTAATTAGATATATTATTTTAGAAGAAATGTAACAGGACCTATGTTTTGCTTTGTTGACTTTACTGGAACACAGAGGTGTGTGTGAAACAGGTTCATTTTAGGAACATAGGGCACCAAAATCCAAATAACTTTGACACAGACTTATACACAAGGTATTCTTGTAATGAAGAGGGAAGGGAATTTTTAACCTAGCATATGTCAATTTCTCAGCAGCCGGGTCATGGCAATTGTCTACACTGAAGTTAACAGTTTGTTACCATGAAGACACGTGTATCTTATTGCGTTGCAGTTATTCCGCCGTCTGAGTTCTGAGGGCATGACAGATATAGTGGAAGACCAGTTGCTTGCCATGTCCCGGCATCTTAAAAGAATATGGCGTCATCGAATGGGTTCGGATACAAATAAATCTGCACATGGGATGTCAAATGGCAAGGTAAATTGACTTGACATATTAGTCTCTTTTGTTACTTAAGTGACTCTTTTTTTAATTTCTAGCTTATTTTCTTTCAGTCAGAATTAATTCATCCTTAGTACTTAGTTGTATCAGAAAGTAATTGTTAACAATATCTGTCTGGTACATTGTGCATTGTAAAGTAGGAATGGCTGACTCAGTAATACAGGGTTATTCAAAATAATTGTCGGGGTTTTAACAACTTGTCATACGCAATACACTTGAGATAGGAGTATATAGTTGCACCGATGGATCAAGAAATTCTCAAAGTTTTCTTTTATGATGTGCGGTGTGCAGTAGTTATGCATTTCTCCTGGAACTGAAAGTACGAATCAGAACTGCCATTGAAACCATCACTGCTGACATGCTACAAACAGTTTGGAATGAACTCGATTTTCGTGTTGATGTTTGTAGAATCACAAAGGGTGCACATTTAGAGCACCGGTAAGGTATGTCACAAAAACTTGGAGTGTTGTTCTATTAAATAAAAAAATACATATACTCCTATCTCAAGTGTATTGTGTATGACAAGTTGTTAAAAACCCGACAGTCATTTTGAATAACCCTGTATATCACTCAGCTTGTCTTTTCATATATGTACAAAATGCTTGGCCTGGTCTTGGTTGTTGTAATGGAAGATCATATTATATTCTTTCTCATTCCTTCAAGAAATACCAGAGAAATTTGTTGTCAGTACACTACCCCATAATGGAATTGTCCCTAGTTTCATGACATGTTTCCCAGAGACCGTATCCAACTAACCCTGACATCTTTTCACAAGGTAGACAACAAAAATCTTGATGCCCCTGGTGAACCTGGTTATGGCCAATTTGCAAAATTCCAGCCACTTGTAGAACATGCCAGCAGGATTTTGAGACATCATGACACACCACATCAACAGCTCAGTGTGGCTGAGATATTAGTAGGTCCAAATAATCACACACAATTTTTGCAGTGTTTCCCAACAACCTTCCCAGCAACCACTATCACTGTGCTTGCTGTGTGATTTAGTATCAAATGACTGCTTGGGATTTTTTTTGTAGCAGAGATCAAAATATACAAGAGTTTAAGATGCCATTCAATAATGCCTGTGCCTACACAGCTGTAATGAGGTTGGTGAAAACAGGAAGTTACGTGTGAAGGGCTGTCATATTTTCATGGACATGTTTTATAACAATCCTGCTTCCCAGAGACTTAACACAAATCAGGTACATTTGTGATATGAATTATCACAAGAAGCAAGAAATTTCTTCCCCAGGCTTTTTGATGGAGGTTTGAAGTTAGTAAAAAAACTATTTTTGGAAAGATCCAGTTTTTGCTGTTGCCTTTCCTTTGCTTTTCATCCCCGCTCACAGCAAGGCAGAAGGTTCTCAACATATTTGTGTGAATTGTGGTCAACACAGTCACGTAGGAGAGCCCTTCCAATGCACAGAGGTGATTTTATGGGAGAAATTGACACGTCACATGCTATATTGTACTCGTCATCCCCATCATCATCATCATCCTTCATGAGTTAGGCCTTGTTAGACCTTTTTCAACCTGTACTGTACTCGTGTCTTGACATAAGGAGAACAGGAAAAAATAGGGGG
>Ga0209629_10001885_pt1 | contig 13727 bp, 9 predicted proteins | sample TergutCu122P5_FD_187286 | JGI IMG/M metagenome (GOLD analysis project Ga0209629, IMG submission 187286) | Cubitermes ugandensis P5 segment gut microbial communities from Kakamega Forest, Kenya - Cu122 P5 (SPAdes) (version 2) | ecosystem: Host-associated > Arthropoda: Insects > Digestive system >... | reverse complement strand
GGGAAATGCTGAAAGAATATTCCTTGTCGAAAGAACTGTTGGCAATGTCGAGGGTTTTCCGGAGTAAATCATCCAACCAATTGGTTATTGCCGCCAAAGGAGCGCCCGAAGCTGTTTTCGACCTTTGCCACTTGCCTGTCAATGAACAAGAAAAATATGCTAAAGCGGTACAAACGATGGCTTTGGAAGGATTGCGCGTGCTGGGTGTAGCTAAATCAATCGTACAGGAAAGCCAATTACCCGAAATACAGCACGATTTCGATTTTGAATTTACAGGTTTGATTGGTTTGTCCGACCCGATTCGTCATCAAGTTCCTCAAGCGATAAAAGAATGTCGAAAAGCCGGTATTCGAGTGATTATGATTACCGGCGATTATCCGGTTACGGCTCAAAACATTGCAAAAGAAATCGGATTGCAAAATCATTCGGAGAGTATTACAGGCGCAGAACTTGCCGAAATGAGCGAAGCTGAACTGAGCGAAAGAATTAAAACGGTTGATGTATTCGCAAGGGTAGTGCCGGAACAAAAGCTTAAAATTGTCAACGCTTTGAAGCATAATCATGAAGTTGTTGCCATGACAGGCGACGGAGTAAACGATGCTCCTGCGTTGAAAACCGCCAATATCGGTATTGCCATGGGTGAAAAAGGCACGGACGTAGCGCGCGAAGCGTCTGAATTGGTTTTAATGGACGACAATTTTGGTTCTATCGTTGAGGCAATTAAAATGGGACGCCGCATTTTCGACAACCTGCAAAAGGCTTTGGGATACATCTTTGCCATTCACGTGCCGATAGCCGGTTTATCGCTCATTCCGGTACTCTTTTCCGGTTGGCCCCTCATCCTGTGGCCTGTGCATGTGGTTTTGCTCGAGTTGATTATCGACCCCGCCTGCTCGGTTATTTTTGAGGCGGAGCGGGCAGAAAAGAATGTGATGTCGCGCCCGCCGCGAAAAATCAATAAGGCGTTTTTCGGCAGTAAAAAGATATTTATCAGTTGTTTTCAAGGCATTTGCGTACTGATAGCAACGCTATGCGTATATTTTGTAACGCTTAAAACGGGTTATACAGTCGGCGAAGTAAAAGCCATGACGTTTGCTACGCTGATTTTCGCCAACATCGCAACCATACTCACCAACCGTTCGTGGGAATCATCCATCTTCACCATTTTGCGCACGCCAAATGCAACGGTGAAATGGGTTGTTGGCGGCGCTGCATTGTTCATTCTGTTGGCGCTGACCGTTCCGTTCCTGCAACGCCTTTTCCAGTTCGAGCCCATCAGCATTTGGGCAATAGCTGTCACATTTGCTGTCGGAATGAGCACAATGGTTTGGTTTGAAGTTTATAAGCGCTTTTTTATCGAACATCGTACCTCCTGAAAACCACAAAACTTGCTAAAAATAATCCGGCAATCGTAATAATCAAAGCAATTAAGTAGCCGTTGATAAACGTTATGCGCTGACTGAACGAAGCAATTTTTTCCTGATATTGCGGAACCTGCTCCACTGCGACCGGTTTTCTGCTTGTCGAAAGGTTTTCATACGGATTATACCAGTGCGGACTGTCTTTGTCTTTGGCATCGATGTCTTTGAACCATTGCAGAAACTGCGGCTGGAAATTATGCAAGTCGTCCCAATTCTTGCGTAAGCGCAAATATCCTCCGCCCAGAAATGCCTCGTTGATGTAATCGAATTGAGCGATGGGCGAAATCACCGTCAAATTCCGCGTATGCTCAAACTGGCGAAACATCTGCTGATAATAGGCATCTCGGTGCCGTTTCTCGGCATTCATCAGGTTTGTTTGGTTGTTTGCCCGTAATTCATGGCGATACCAGAAAGGGTCGCCATCATTTGAACTCCAGCTTCCTTCCGGCGCATTCTTATTAATATCGTTCTTCTCCTCTCGAATTGCCGTTTCCACCTGTTCGGCGGAAGGTATCGGAAATATTTTTTTTGCCCAGAAAACGGAAGTGTTCGGAATAACCACAGCCACAGCCAACCAGAAGCACAGAGAAACCAGCAGGCTGATATTGGATTGCTTCGTCACCACCGAAGATAATAATCCAAAAACGGCAAATACGGTGATAAACAGGACGCTGAGAAAAACAAATCCGAGGGTTTCCAATAGAAAAGCGGCGTCGATATTCACTTTTCCTGAAACGGTTAAAATCAGAATACTGAGGATAATACCTACCAATTCCATACATCCTGCAACCGTGAGGATGCCGGCAAGTTTGCTCGCCAGAAACGTGCGGCGGGGAACCGGATTCGAGAAAACCAAAGCCAGCGTCCGGTCTTCCTTTTCGCCCGATATGGCATCGAATGCAAACAGTAAAGTGATGAAACTGAGAAACATCGTTACGATGAACGACCAGCTCAAACTTTCGGCGCGGCTTAACAGCGGATTGGTCGTGCTGCGGTTGACCGAAAAGCCGAACACATTGTAGGCGCTGTAAGTGATTTCGTTAGGCAGGTAACTCTCTTTGCAGTCGGCAACAATTCCGTTGTTGCGAGGCGACATAATAAAACTCCTTTCTCTTGTTGCAAGACGGGTAATATTTTTCGCCTGTTTGGTAAGTTCCGACTGCTCGTTCTGCCTGTACTGCGCATAATTGGATTGAGTTTCCTTGTAGAAGGAAACAAAAGAAATGCTTCCTATCGTAAATACCAGCACGACAATCACAAACGAAACATGAAAGCGCAAACTGTAGAGATAGTTTTGAAGCTCGCGAATATATAATGTTGTAAACATAAAAATCAATTTTAAAATTATGAATTATGAATTATGATTGTGTGCCTAAAATAATTCATAATTAATAATTCATAATTAATTATCTAACGTCGTATTTCATAAAAGCCACTATTGTAGCCAACAACAAAGCAACCATCAAACCAAGCAAAGCAGTTAACCGCCCCATAGCGCCGCCTGCGATTGCAGCGAGTGTAACCGGCTGCGATACATAGCGAGGAAGGTCGGCGGTATTCAAATAAGGAAACATACTGTTGTTTATTCCCTTCTCTTTCATCACTTTCCAATAATTATCCTGTCCCATATTTTTTACATCTTCTTCCGAATAAAGCGTTTCAAACGGTTCGGCTGTAAAATAAGCGATAGATTCAAACAGCTTTTTATCGGCATAATAACGGATAAACGTTTCGCGGTAATTGCGAACGCTTTCCATGTATTTCAGGAAACTCTGCATATCGGTTCGGCACAGGGCTTCAGTCCCTTGCCCGAACAGTTCGGAAGGCGACAGCCACGCAATCCATTGCTGCCATTGCTGTTGCCGAACCAATCCGTCTAAATATTTTCGCTGAATCGCCCATTTCTTATCGGCATAATCCTGCAAAGCCGAAGATTCCCAAATCGCTATTTTTTGATGAAAAAGCACAACTTCTTTGGTTGTTCCCGACATCTCTTCCATGCCGTCTCCGGAGCCGCTATAATTCCAATGGCTGATACCATCAAAATTCATCTCTTTCATTACACGCTTCCATATATTTTCACTTTCTTTATAAAGTTCTTTATCAAATTCACCCATAGCGTTTTGTACATTATCATAAAGCGGCGTTTTTATGATGCTTTGCGACAGATAGGTAGAGATATTGGGCATAAGAAATAAAAACCATATCCAGCACAACAGACTTAATATGATGGCTGACGACGAACGGGCGACCAAGCTGGAAATCAAGATGCCAATCAGGATGAAAACCAGCATGTAAACAATTGATGTGAGGAACAGCAACAAAATTCCTCCCCAATCGGACGCCGAAAAAGCGATTGCCGGATTCACCAGAACAATCAGGCAAGCCAGCACATAACAGAACAGCAGAATCGGCAATAGCGTAATCAGCAAGCCGGTGATTTTCCCGAAAAGGAAAGTAATCCGGCTTATTTTTCCGGTAAAGCTCAGTTTCATGGTTCCTTCCTCCCGCTCGCGGGTGATGGCGTCGTAGGAAAAGACCAGTGCAATCAGGGAAATCAAGATGGCTATTACCTTCGAGAAATCTATCGAGAAAAAGGCGTTCAGCAACGGATTGTCGCGCGTAATTGCCTGTCCGGAAGGAAATAAAGGATAGATACCCAAATTGATTTTGGTCTTATTGCCCAGATTGCCGGATATTCCGGCGCTGAATATGCTCAGCACTTCCGGCTTTTTCACCACTGTCGGGCGCAGCATCGACCACACGCGCACTTCCTTAAATTCTTTTTCCGCCCGTTCCTGTTCTACTTTGTAAACCTTAGTCTGTCCCAAGTAGTTATCCACGCTCACCACTACCGTGAAAGGAATAATTACCAGACAAAGCAGAAACCCAATGACGAATCTTGCCGAAATCAAGTTCAGCAGGAAATCTTTTTTTGCGATTAACCAAATCATAATCAATTTGTAACTGCTGTTTCATCCATATAATTCAGATAGATGCGTTCCAAATCGTCCTGAAGAAACTCTTCGCGGGTACGGAGCATCACCAAACGCCCTTCTTTCATGATACCTACGCGGTCGGCGACTGCTTTGGCGCGAAAGATGTCGTGCGTACACATCAGAATCGATTTTCCGGCATTGCGCAAGCCGACTAAAATCTGCATCAGTTCGGTAGCCGATTTGGGGTCTAAGCCCGAAGTCGGCTCTCGTCCATCAGAATGTTGTCGGCGTCTTTGATAATCGCAATGGCTAAGCCCACTTTCTGGCGCATTCCTTTGGAGAATGTTTTCAGTTTCTTTTCAAAGGCTTCTTCCTGCAAGCCGATTTCCCGCATAATCCGGTAATAATCTTTCTTGACTAAATTGGTTTTTCCTCCCAGTCGGGCAAAGAAATCGAGATTTTGCCGAGCGGTGAAGTTGCCGTACAGCATCACATTTTCCGAAACAAAAGCCACGTGCTTTTTGGTTTCCAGCGGCTGTTCCATCACATCGATACCATTGATAAGGAGCTTGCCCGAAGTGGGGTCGATAAAGTTGAGGAACAGATTGATGGTGGTGGTTTTCCCGGCGCCGTTCGCACCCAGCAGCATAAAAATTTCTCCGGGTTTAATTTCCAGACTCAGGGCATCCAATGCTAATTGCCCGTCTTCATAACGCTTTGTTAAATCAATTGCTTGTAACATAATATATTTATTTTTAACCCCTAAATCCCCTGAAGGGGACTTTTGGGCGTGATTAATTGTAATTTTTTACCTCCCCCTCTTTAGGGGGCTGGGGGGTGTTACCTCACGTCGAACCGCAAAAAGCTGACGAATGCACATACAAAAAACAGCAGGCAATAAAAGCCGAGCAAGGCAATGTCTATCCAGTTTTGTTGGAATACTTTAGCTATGCCAACCTGTTTGTAATTGTCAAGCATGGGTATTGGAGCATCTTGAGCTTTAAAACCTCCAAGCGCCTTAACTGAACTCATTGTACTATTTCCGGAGCGGTATATCTTATATTCAAATTTATCATAAATTTCTTGTTTTACAGCGCTTTGGAATTCTTTGGCTTGTAGTATAAAGTTATCTACTTCAGAATAGCCGGTAGCAGAAAATTCAGATAGCAGGTTATTTATCAAATTAATGGGCGACAATCGAGAAATGTTTTGGGCAAAATTATTTTGTTTATTACAACGCATAATATAGTCGTTGATTAATTTTTGGGTTTCTGAAATAATCTGTTGTTCATATTTTTCTCGAATCGGCTTAACCTGCTCGTCAAATGCTTTGTTGAGGTCAATCCAATCGCTACTGATACCTTCCGATTTTGGACGAATCTGAGCACGAAGGCTTTCATATAGCCCTGCCTCTTCTTTATTCTGCTCCTTAATAATATTTGCACAAAGAAGCGTTTTCTTGGATTCAAACACTCCGGTCGATTCCACCGGATAAACAGCAGCGCCAATAATCGGACTGATTTTAGGAACGACCAAGCCAAGCACAATCCAAATCAACAGTAAAACATTGACAGACAAAATAGAATTACGGGCAAGCGCCGAAATCCATAAACCCAGATTAAACATGACCAATATAAACAAAAGGCTGATACCCAACATAATTAATACCGGTATAAATAATTCTTTTGAAAAAACAGGGATGATGCCGGAAACATAAATAACGAGGAGAGCAATTAATAAGGATAGAATAAACGGTACTAAAAATACAACGTAATTACCTATCAGTTTTGCCATTAACACCTGCTTGCGAAACACAGGATTGGAAAGAACAAGACGCAATAATCCGTTTTCTTTATCCCCTGAAATACTGCTGAAAGTGAATACAATAGCAAGAATGGAAAGCACGAACGATACAATAAATGCAAAGTCAATTTCTCCCAACAAATCTTTTTTGTTATCAGGCTTGGCATATTCGATTTTATAATCGCCTTCTCGAGAGGTAAGTACTTTATACGGCATTTTATTATCCATTCCACGAGAAAAAATACTTAAAGGCGACGGCGGATGAATACCTTCGGCGACCATATCGTAATTGACTTGTGCCCTATCCTTATACGATTGCACTTCCTGCCGGTAATCGGATAATCGTTGCGAATAGTTCCGCACCGATACATAAAAACTGAGCGGTATAATGCTGACACACAACACCAAAACCACCCAAAAGCGAAAATCAATGATAGCGCCTTGAATTTCGCGAGTAACTAATGTTTTAAAAGGACTTTTCATACTGTTTTATTTTTAACCCCCCACCCCCTAAAGGGGGCTTTGTTGCCGCATAGTGAGCATGCACACTGCCCTAACTCCCCCTTCAGGGGGTTGGGGGGTAGTTTATTTCTTACTCAACCTCATCCCAAACCAGATAATTCCACCTACCAATCCGAGCAACGCCAGAATCAAAAGGATTGTTCCGAAGACCGAAGTCGCTGCATTCACCTGTATGCGAACGGTTTTGTCTTCGGTTTCCACTTTCCGGTTATCAGCCATCGCCTCCGTTTTGATTTTCACTTCCTGCGCCCCGACGCCACTGTCTTTCGACGGGATAATCCGGATATTGACCGTTTCTTCTTTTTCGGGGTCGAGCGATTTAATGATTTCCGGCGTAATCACCGTTTGCCATCCCAAGGGCTTTTCGGCGCTTATTCTGATGTTGTCCAAGCGGCGGCGTCCGCTGTTGCGAACCGTAATATCCATCGAAACTTCTTTTCCGGTCGTTATTTCGTGATACAAACTGTTGGCGCGGACTTCGATTTTTCCCCTTCCGCGCGGGATAATTTCCATTTGTTCTATCCCACTGCTGCTGAGGTTTTTAAAATCAGCCGTTGAAACAGTCGATAAATCTTTGCCTTCCAATTTATTGTATTCAGCGTTTGTTAATGCCAATATCTGAAAATGGATGGGCTTGTCAATCACCACCTGTTCGTCGTCGCGGTCGGGCAAATAGATTTGCAAAGATAGTTTTTTTACGTTCACCCCCTGTGCAAACTTGATTTGGGAAACTTTGCTCCCTTCGTCCGAAAAATCGTAGGTAATCTGGCGGGGCAGATTGACGACGAGCAAGCGGTAGATGTCGTCGGAAGTCGAAAAACGCTCTAACGAAAGCTGATAAGTTGCGCTCGAGCTCAAATCGGCTTCCTGCGAAAACTGCATGGCGGCAATGTCCAGAACGTTCGAACCTCCGCCTTTTTTCAGATAGATATTTTTTTCGTCTTTTTTGTTGTTGTAGTTCAACGAAACGGTCAGCGATTCCACATCTTTCAGCAGTTCAAAATCGGCGCTTCCGGTTTGTCCGAGTTCGATAAACGGAATTTGAACCTCGTAGGGAGAGCCGATAATCGTTTTCGATTCATTGTCAATCAGCGAGACATAAATGTTATAGACTTTACCGGAACGCATTTCGGGAGTAAAAACATCGAAATGCTCCTTGAATTGGTTGAGGTATTCCTCGTTTCCTTCCATTGCGCTTTTCAGCGTAACTTTCACTTTTCGTTCGCCCCGCTCGTTTTGATATTTGATTGCCTGCTGGACAGTGATATACGATTGCTGCGAAATCAGTCGCAAAAGCAATTTCTGGTAATCCACTTCACGGCTCAGCAGTTCGTTTTTCGACTTGTTGAGGTCGTTCAGAGCGATTGCTTTCTCGTCGTACAGCTTCGTGTCGTTTTCATACTTCTGCTTAGCTACTTCGTAATCGGCGCGCACTTTCTTCAAATCCAACAGCAGCGCCGCCTCGCTTTCGCCGTTCTGGCAAAAGAGGTTGGTAGTAATCACTAAGCAAAATAATAATGCAAAAATAGTCTTTAATGTTTGTTTCATAATTTTCAATTTGTTACCTCTCCCCCGACCCCTCTCCACAAGGAGAGGGGGGAAATCGGTGTATCATTTTCTCTTAAATTATCATACTCTTTCTTCCCCTCATCTCCCCTCCCTTTTGGGGAGGGGTCGGGGGAGAGGTCAATTCTTAATTACATAGCTTCTATTATTCTCAAAATCATACATTGTTTTCCGGTTCAAATCGGCAATCGACAGACGGTAGGTAATATACGCATCGATATATGCCAATTGGACTTGCGACAGGCGTTCCTGTTCGACCGATAGCTCCTGACTGGTCATATCGCCGTTTCTAAATCGCAGTTCGCTGATTCGATAACTTTCGAGCGCCACTTCGCGATTGCGCCGGTTAATCCGGAAGCGCTGATCGGCTTCATTCACGCTGCGGACAATTTTTCGCACTTCGGTTTCTATTGTCCGTTTCATATTCTCCTGATCCAACTGCTGTTGCTTCAATCTTCTCTGTTCCCGTTGAACTAAATTTTTAGCACGTCCCCAATCGGCAATCGGATACGAAAGCGTGAAAACGATTCCGCGATTCGACGGGCGGTCGAGCATATTGTTGAATGCCGACTGCGTCAGTTCCCCAAGCGAACCGTCGCCCAAAGTGCTCAATCCCGTGAAGTTGTAATAGGCGGAAATATTTCCTTTCACTTCCCGTTCGCGCTTGGCTCTGTCAATCTCAACCTGTTGCAATTGAATCTTGATGTCGTTTTCCTGCACTTCCATCCGGTTTCGACCGGCTTCCTCAATCGCTTTCTGCATATCAATCAGAAAAGATTCAAAATCCATATTTGCCGCTAATTCAATCGAATCCTGCAAGTTCAACCCTATCAGCAACTTGAAATCATCGTAAGCCGACTCCAACTTGCCCCGACTTTCCATTAACCGCGATTCGTCCTGTCCGACAATAAGTTCCGTAGTCAGTATTTCTCCTTCGGGAATATTTCCCATATCCATTTTCAGTTTGGCAATGCGGTAGGCTTCTTTTGAATTAGCCAATCGGTCTTCATTGATTTTATTCTCGAAAGCGGTGCGATACACATTATAAAAAGCCGAAGTAACGTTATAAATAATGTCCATTTGGGCGCGGGTATAATAACAAACGCTTTTTCGGTAACTTAACTCTGCCACTTTCATATTTTCCTTCAACGTATTGGCAGTAAATATGGGCTGATTAAACGATAACATAAATTGTGAATACACCTGATTTTGTTTCAGCACTTCGTTGTTTTGCAGGGAGAGAGTCGTGCGATAATTCTCATAATACATATTGGAGGAAAGATTGAAATTTCCTCCGGTCGGCAACACATATTTGAAATTCAAATTTCCTCCAGTTTCCAATGAGCCGGTAGAATTGTAAACCGGCAAACCGTTGGTCTGGTAAATCTCCTGAACGCCTTCCTGCCACGAAGGAGTAAACAGGCTAAAATTCAGATACGGCTTGAATTGGGCTTTCGTGTAAAGGTAGGAATAGCGGGTCGCTTCCATATCTTCCTTGTAATAATGAACGGTGTAGCTTTCGCCCAAAGCGATGGCAATAGCTTCATCATAAGTGATTTTGCGGGTATTTTGCGCCTGCGCCATGCAAACCCAAAATACAGAAATAAAAAAGATGGGAAATAGTTTACTCATTTTACAGTTTTTTCTATCTGTTCAATTATATAGTGCAAATGATGTGCCAAAGTTGTATTCTATTGTATTTGATTGAATTATATAAATTTCTAAAAAATCATATTAGATAATTGGGTATTTTTAGTTACCCAAAACGAGTAAGAAATTACACGCTGCATTTTGAAAAACAAATAATAATATCTACATTTGCAGCAGGTAACAAATTATTTTTTTATGCCAACTCACAAACAACCCCAGCCCGACCTCTCGCAAATGCTGTCGGAATTTAACCGGTCGCTGATGCTGATTGCCGACAAGGCGTTGCTTATCGATAATTTTATCGCAAGAATCAAGCAACTTTATGAGGTCGATAAAGTGTTCGTATTTTTGTTGGATGAAAATACGGGGAGATACAAACTGCAAAACACGAGTGAAAAACCTTCGATTACGTTTCATTCCAAAGACCGGCTGATTCATTGGCTGGCTGTGAACGATAAAGAATTACTTGTTTCAAAAAGCCTCGACATTATCGAGTACTTGCCGCCTGAAGAACGGGAAAAATTAAGGCAGTTGCAAGCGGAACTGATTTATCCTTTGAAAGTGATGAATCACATCAGCGGCGCTGTTTTTCTGGGGAAAAAATCAGAAGAAACCGGTTTCAGTGAGGAAGAAATCGATTCGCTCTCTCTTCTTTTCAATCAGGCTGCTTTCGCCATCGAACATGCTTCGCTGTATGAAATGCAGAAAGACCGCATCCGAAAAATGTATCGCGCCGACCGCCTGGCTACATTGGGCGAATTAGCCGCCGGCGCAGCGCATGAAATCCGTAATCCGTTGACTTCCATCCGAAGTACGATTCAATATTTATCAAAAGATTTCAATAACGACTCCGGTAAATCGGAAATGATTACGGAGATAATCAACGAAACGGAGCGCATCAATAAGATATTGCAGGGCTTGCTTTCGTTTGCCCGTCCCGCAAAACTCAATGTGTCGGAAATCAATCTCGAATCGCTGGTAAATCAAGTGCTGATGCTGCTCAATTCATCTATACGGAAGCATCGTATCGACGTGCAATTCGAGTATTTTACGGAAAATACTGCGATTCAAGGGGATGCGGAACAATTGAAACAGGTCTTCTTGAATGTTTTCCTGAATGCCATCGATGCTATGGCGGAAAATGGGGAAGGACTGCCCCGCTCGCTGATTATCGGCATTGAAAAAGGAAGAAATATCAATATCGGGAAACACTATTTAGTCATCCATATCGAAGATTCGGGGAAGGGAATTGAGCCGGAAAATCTCGAAAACATATTCAATCCGTTTTTTACGACCAAAGAAGAAGGCACCGGATTGGGTTTGGCAATTTCCTACGGGATAATTAACAGTCACGAAGGAGAAATTGAAGTAACAAGCGAAAGCGGCAAAGGCAGTTGCGTTTGGATAAAATTGCCGCAAATGACGGCATAATAATATAGAAGTGAAAGGAAAAATTTTAATTGCAGACGATGAACCGGGAATCCGCCGGATGACAGGCATCCTGCTGGAAGACGAAGGATATGAAGTGAAAGCGGTTGAAAACGGAAAAGAAGCCGTCGATGCTTTTTTTCAATTTCAACCCGACCTCGTGTTGCTGGATCAACAAATGCCGGTGATGTCGGGAGTGGAGGCTTTGGAAAAAATCAAATCGCTGAATCCCGATGCGATTGTGGTTCTTGTTACCGCTTTCGGTTCAATATCTTTGGCGGTAGATGCCGTGAAAAAAGGCGCTTACGATTTTATCGAAAAACCTTTCGACAACGACAAACTGATGCTTACGGTCAACAGGGTAATCGAACACAGCCGCATGAAGAAAGAAATCACGCAGTTGCACAAACGGCTTTCCGGAACTCGGCAAACGATTGTAGGAAAATCTTTTGCCTTGAAGCAACTGTTGGCTCAAATCAACAAAGCGGCGAAAACGGATGTCACCGTCTTGATTTACGGCGAAAGCGGAACCGGAAAAGAATTGATTGCAAAAACCTTGCATGAAAACAGCGCTCGTTCCGAAAAACCCTTTGTGGCAATCAATTGCGGAGACATCCCGTTTTCTTTGATGGAAAGCGAACTGTTCGGTCACGAAAAAGGCGCTTTCACCGATGCAAAAGAAGCGCATCCCGGGATTTTTGAGCAGGCAAACGGAGGCACATTGTTTTTAGACGAAATCGGCGAATTGCACGCCGAAGGACAGGTCAAACTGTTGCGCGTATTGGAAGAGCGGAAAGTAACCCGAATTGGAAGCAAAAAAGCGATTCCGGTCGATGTGCGCATTGTAGCCGCTACGAACCGGAATCTGGAAGAAGAGGTGTTGAAAAGCCGCTTTCGTCTGGATTTGTTTTACAGGATAAATGTTTTCACCGTGCAGATTCCGCCTTTGCGCGAGCGGAAAGAAGACATTCCTTTGCTGATCGATTTCTTTATCGGCAAATACAGTCAATTGATGAACATGGAAATCCGGTCGATTAGCCGAGAAGCAATGGATTATATCGAAACTTACGACTGGCCCGGAAATATCCGCGATTTGGAAAACGCCATACAAAGCGCCATGATTTTATCGCCCGACGGAATTATCCGCCCCGAACAGTTGCCGTTTCGAGTGAAAGGTTATCCTCACGAAGTTGCGCTTACGCCTGCCGGAATGCCGGAAAACGGAATCAAAGAGGTGAATGCGCAGGTGGAACGCGAATTGATTTCGGAAGCGCTGAAAAAGAACAGCTACAACCGCACGCTCACGGCTTCGGCGCTGAATATCAGCCGCAAAACTTTGTTTAATAAGATGAGGCGATATGGGTTGGGGTAGTAATTCCAGTGTATTTGTGTGGGGAGCGCATCGGGTTGGGAAAACAACGCTGAATAACCTTATTGCCTATATTTTCTCCAAAACCTTCACCGCTTTTTCAACCGTATCCACTGCTTGAACGGTCAGCCAACGGCGGTTGTTTTTTTCCGTCAGTTGGGTGCATTTGTAGTTTTTCTGAACGAACCGGATGAGTCTGTCAAACGCTTCGCTTTGATAATAAGCCGAATCGGTCTGCGAAACCAAATAAATCATCATCTTTCCGGCTTTGAGTACAATCTTTTCAATCCCAAGTTTCCGTGCCATGCGCCGCAAGCGAACAATCCGAATCAGTTCTTCGCCTTTTTCGGGAATCTTCCCGAACCGGTCGAGCAATTTAAGGCGAAACTGTTCTATATCCTGTTCATCTTCCATTGCATCCAATTCACGATAGAGCAAAATCCGTTCCGAATCGTTGGGAATGTACGCAGCGGAAAAATGCACTTCCAAATCGCTTTCCACATTGGTATCGCGTACATAAAATTCTCCCGTGTCCACATTATTATCATCCTTATATAATTCCGAAAACTCCTCGTTCTTCAGTTCCTGAACGGCTTCATTCAGAATTTTCTGATAGGTTTCGTAACCCAAATCGGCGATGAAGCCGCTTTGTTCGGCGCCCAGCATATTGCCGGCTCCGCGAATATCCAAATCCTGCAAGGCGACATGAATGCCGCTTCCCAATTCGGAAAAGTTTTCGATGGCTTGCAAACGTCGGCGAGCTTCGGGAGTCAACAAGTTAAGCGGCGGACAAAGCAGATAGCAAAACGCTTTCCGGTTGCTGCGCCCTACCCTGCCCCGCAATTGATGCAAGTCGCTCAGTCCGAATTTGTGCGCATTGTTTATAATAATGGTATTGGCATTGGGAATATCGATGCCGTTTTCGACAATCGAAGTCGCCAGCAGAACATCGTATTCGTAATTGATAAAACCGGTGATAATTTTTTCCAGTATCGTTGGTTCCATTTGTCCGTGTCCGATGGCAATCCG